>Ga0181587_10004512_pt1 | contig 11470 bp, 7 predicted proteins | sample 071ome_27_FD_132463 | JGI IMG/M metagenome (GOLD analysis project Ga0181587, IMG submission 132463) | Coastal salt marsh microbial communities from the Groves Creek Marsh, Skidaway Island, Georgia - 071409AT metaG (megahit assembly) | ecosystem: Environmental > Aquatic > Marine > Intertidal zone...
CGCACTTAATACCGCTGCTGCAACCAAGAGCAACAGTAGCATTGAAACATGCGGCTCGCTGGATATTTCCACATTCAGACCATGTAAAAATGCTATCAAGTGTGTAAAAGCAAGTCTCATCAGGCGTTATTTCGCGCTGCCGCTACTGCAGACAGGCCATAAGCTTTATATCGCTGTCGTAGCAGAAATCGACGCCGCAGCACTTGGCGACCTGCGCTTCCATACAAATTTGGAGTTGTACCCGCTTGTTGCCGAAGAAGCGATGCTGATAGCCGCGATAAAGCATGCGGTGGGATCTGCTGAAAAGGACAGACTGAACTACCCTGCAGAGAGCAGCAGCAACCCGGAACCCTCATCGCCAGCATCTCACTCTGCAGAGTTTTCTGCTGCCACTGCCATTAATTCTGTTTTGCATTCCGCCATGCATAAGCATGCTTCGGATATTCATTTCGAACCATTTGAGAAGATGTTAAGAGTGCGTTTCAGAATCGATGGCGTGCTGTCAACACATGCGGAATTCCCGGTTACAACTGCAGGCAGAATTTGCTCACGTATCAAGGTGATGGCAGGTATGGATATCGCGGAAAAACGCAGACCACAAGACGGCCAAATCACGTTTGGTTCTGGCCAACACAAAGCAAATAATATTCGCGTGAACTCTATCCCGACAATCTGGGGAGAAAAAATCGTCTTGCGGCTACTCGATATGGATACCAGCTTACTGGAAATCAAACAGCTCGGATTAACCCGGGGTCAATTGTCGATATATAAACAGTCTCTTTATAAACAACAGGGTCTGATTCTGATAACTGGCCCAACCGGAAGCGGCAAAAGTGTCTCCTTATACTCTGCTCTTAAACTTCTCAATGGACGCGATCTGAACATCATGTCAGCAGAAAATCCGGTAGAAATCAGAATTCTGGGCGTCAATCAAGTGCAGGTTAACGAGCGTACCGGACTCGGATTCGCCAACACATTGCGCGCATTTTTACGACAGGATCCGGATGTCATTATGATAGGTGAAATCCGAGATCAGGAAACCGCAGAAATTGCAGTTAAGGCAGCCCAAACTGGTCATCTTGTGCTTTCCACGCTCCATACGAAAAGTGCTGCAGAAACTATCACCCGGTTGCTGCATTTGGGTATTTCGTCATACAACCTGGCCTCTTCGTTAACATTAATAATCGCCCAGCGTCTCGCCAGGAAATTATGCCCTCATTGTAAAACGCTTATCGATTCACCGGAAAAACAGTTGCAAAACGCTGGTTACAAGACTCCACCGGACAAAACTGTCGAAATCTATCGGGCTTGCGGCTGCCGACACTGTGAAGGCGGATATAAGGGCAGAATCGCAATATATGAAGTAGTTCCCATTTCTGCAGGCATGTCTCAGATTATCATTGAGAATGGCTCTATTCCGGAGCTGGAAACCCAGGCACGCGCCGAAGGATGCGGGGATCTCCAATCCGCTGCGCTGGCCAGAATACTGGGAGGAATGACCAGTCTGGAAGAAGCGCAAAAACTGACATCTGTAATGGATACAAGGTGTTAGCGACATGATATTATTGGGCGACTGATGCGTCTCATCGCTGGAATCTCCATCGAGGTAAGCTATGGCCACTGAAGCAGCCCAAACCAAATACGTCTGGCAGGGCACCGACAAGAACGGCAAAAAGACCAAAGGCGAAATGTCAGGCACCAGCCAGGCGTTGGTGAAAGCCCAGCTGCGCAAGCAGGGAGTTAACCCCACCAAGGTCAAGCGCAAACCCAAAGACCTCTTCGGCCCGAAGAAGCAGAAAATCACGCCCGGAGATATCGCCGTATTCACGCGCCAGCTGGCAACAATGATGAAAGCCGGTATACCGCTCGTGCAGTCATTTGAGATCGTTGGAGAGAGCCTGGAAAACCCCTCGATGCGCTTACTCGTGTTACAGATCCGTGATGACGTGGCGGCAGGTAACGCCTTCGCAGATTGTATTCGTAAACACCCGCGTTATTTTGATGATCTGTTTTGCAACCTGGTTGATGCTGGTGAGGCTTCGGGTGCGCTGGAAACGATGCTGGATCGACTCGCCACATATAAAGAAAAATCTGAAGCATTGAAGGCCAAGATCAAGAAAGCGATGAACTACCCTATTGCTGTTGTGGTGGTGGCAATCATCGTAACCGGTGTTTTGCTTATCAAGGTTGTACCGCAATTCGCCGAAACGTTCTCCAGCTTTGGCGCTGAATTGCCAGCATTTACCTTGTTCGTACTCGGGCTCTCCGACATCGCCATCGCCCACTGGTGGAAGGTGCTGATTGGTGCTGTTGTCGCAGGTTTCATATTCAAGGAAATGAAAGTCAGGTCAAAGGCATTCAGGGATGCAATAGACAAGCTTTCGCTTAAAATGCCCGTCGTGGGACCAATCCTCAATGCCTCATGCTATGCGCGTTTTACCCGCACGTTAGCTACAACCTTCAGCGCTGGTGTCCCCCTGGTAGACGCTCTGGATTCAGTAGCAGGCGCTGCCGGCAATGTGGTCTATTACGACGGTATCATGCAGGTCAAGAACGATGTGACATCTGGTCAACAACTGAATTTTGCCATCAAATCTACCAACTTGTTTCCAACCATGATTACGCAAATGGTGGGCATTGGTGAGGAGTCCGGTGCGCTGGATGGCATGCTTGATAAATGTGCTGTGTACTACGAAGCCGAAGTAGACAATGCTGTGGATGGTCTAACGGCCCTCATGGAACCAATGATCATGGCCGTTCTGGGCGTTCTGGTGGGCGGCCTCATGATAGCCATGTACCTGCCCATCTTCCAGATTGGTCAGGTGGTATAACAGCTTACTGAATGGAATCATTGCTGATACTCGCCGAATACCAGATTGCACTAATATCGACTGCCGTAATACTGGGCCTGGTGGTTGGCAGCTTCCTCAACGTTGTAATTTATCGACTACCGGTAATGATGCAGCGCGAGTGGAGTTTGCAGTGCCAGGAGTTGTTGGCCTCCGAGAATCCCGAATCGATTGATTCTGCATCTGCAGCGCAATATACGGCTTTCAACCTCGTCACGCCCAATTCACGCTGCCCTCATTGCGAAAATGCAATAAAGCCCTGGCACAACATTCCTGTTATCAGTTTCCTGCTGCTTGGCGGGAAATGCGCAAAATGCAGCACCCCAATCTCTCTTCGATATCCCGTGATCGAACTGGTAACGGGCGTGTTGAGTGGTCTGGTGGCCTATAAATTCGGCGCTACCTGGCTGACATTATGTGTGTTAGTGCTAACCTGGTCACTGATAACGATGACCATGATTGATTTTGACCATCAGCTGCTGCCAGACAGCCTTACTTTGCCCATGCTCTGGTTAGGTCTGCTGGTAAATACAATCGACCTTGGACTCGGCGTCACATTACAAGATGCGGTAATCGGCGCCATGGCTGGTTATCTTTTTTTATGGCTCTTCTATTGGATATTCAAGCTACTAACCGGCAAGGAAGGCATGGGATATGGGGATTTCAAGCTGTTGGCTGCCCTGGGAGCCTGGATGGGGTGGCAGAACCTGTTGCCGGTAATCATCCTTTCTTCTCTGGTTGGAGCAGTGTGGGGTAGTGCCATGATCTTGTTCATGGGGCGCGACAAGTCCATTCCGATGCCATTTGGACCTTTCCTTGCGGGCGCCGGGTTTATCATGCTGATATGGGGAACTGAACTGTACACCCTGTATAACAACATGTTTTATGCTTGAATAAGCAATGCAATCCAAAACCTTTATAGTCGGACTAACTGGTGGTATCGGTAGCGGTAAAAGCACTGTTGCAAAGGCTTTTTCCGACCTTGGAGTCGAAGCCATCGACGCTGATGTTATTGCCCGGGAAGTGGTTGTTCCTGGCACTGATGCCCTCAAAGAAATTGCGGCACACTTTGGCAATCAGATACTCAATACAGATGGTAATTTGCGACGCGATGCACTGCGCAAGATCGTATTCGATAATCCTGCTGAAAAAGACTGGCTGGAAAAACTGCTACATCCCCTGATTCGAAAGACTATAGAGCAGCAAATAGCCAATGTTCATTCAGAATACTGCTTGTTGGTGTCGCCTCTGCTGCTTGAAACAGATCAACGTGAACTGGTGGACCGGATTCTTGTGGTGGATATCACTCCCGAATTGCAGTTAGAACGCACTATTGACAGGGATGGCAGTGATAAAACCACGATTGAGGCTATAATCGCCGCACAGATTAACAGGGAATCCCGCTTGCAAGCGGCCGACGATATTCTGGATAATCAGGGCGGTCTCGATACACTGCAACAAGCGGTCGATGAGTTACACATGCAGTATCTTAAATTGGCACGATCACCATGAGCTCTGAATCTTCAATACCGGAAATAAATTGCCCCACATGCGACGTCAAAGTCGTATGGTCTAAAAGCAATCCTTATCGACCATTTTGTAGTGAGCGATGCAAGCTTATTGATTTCGGAGAGTGGGCAACAGAGAAGCACGCTATAGCTGGCCAACCGCTTTACCCAATAGCGGAAGACGATACTGAAGACGAAAATTTGCAGTAACTGACCTTTAGCAACTACAGAGGCGTGCCAAAGATGGCAGGGGTATCCATGTAAAGGAATTTACTGGTGCCGTTGTGTAAATCGTTTTCCAGCAGAATTATCACCATTTCGCCATCTTTAGAGAATCGGATCTTTTTCACAGATTCGCCTTCTTGCAATCCCAGTTGAAAATCTTCCAGCAGCAAGTGGGTTACAACATCGAAGAAATACAGCTTTTCATTATCCGATGCGATCAGGATAGTGCCTTCCTGGTTGAACACTGCACTAACGGGTGAGTCTTCCAGAAACCATTCACCATCAATATCGAAATAACTTTCGGGTGACATATCCCAGATGCTGAATTCAATCTGGTCTTCCTGGGTAACTCCATTACCTTGCGGACAACTGTACGCGAGCCTGTTGCCGTCTGGGGAGATACTGAAATCTGTGCAGCTATTACCCACCTGAGTGTCAGTACCCAATACGAATTCAAGTGCATTGGTGGCGGGATCGAAATCAAAGGTCGCCAGATTGGATTCAGTGGCGAGAAATACGTGATTCTGTACCGGGTCGTATTCGATTCTCTCCGGTTCTTCAAGAGGGATACTTTCAATCAAAAAATTACCGTTTGCGTCCAATAGACCCATCCATTTGCCTGAATCCGCAAATGGAATAAATTGCTCTGGATTTTCCTGCACATTATCGATCAATAGTACAAACAAGTTACCGTTCTCGCCGATTGCAATATCGTTCAACGCGAAACCATATTCATACGATGCGATGGGACCGTCACCCTCCGGTGCACCAAATATTTCCTGACGTAAGGGGAAGTGGACGATCTCTTGATTGGCGAGATTTAATCTATAAAGCCGCTCGGAGTTAGGGTGAACAGTAAAAAACACATAACCACTGGATTCATCGAACCGCATCTTTTCCGGTGAAGTATTGAATTGATATATGCGACCGGTTTCGCCAGAGATCAAGTTACGCTCCACAAACCGATTGCGAATAAAGTCCCCGATCAACACCCAGCCATGACAGGCAGCGATAAAATCCTGCGTCGGCTCAACCGATAACCCACCGGTCAGATCAGAATCCAAACCATCCAACGGTGTTGTATTGATTTCGCCAAACGTCAGTAATTCAAACAGGAATGGGGCTGTCGTGCCCTCTATGTACTCCATGCGAACGCTGAATTGTTCGCCTTGAAACGTTGTGTCCGGGATGTCCAGGACACCGGAGTTAACCGAGTATGTCGATGCCGCACTGGCAGTATCAGCGCCTGTCGGGGGCGTAAATGCTTCACAATTGAATAGTTCCAGCCCGGACAAAGGTGGTACAGCAGTAGCTTCCCCGGTAATGTCTGCAATATTCAAGCGAAACAATTGATTGTTGGCATCTACCAATTGAAATTGTGCATAAACTTCGCCGACAGTGGGTATATCAATGTTGGGTACTTCCAGCGTGTAGCCATCGAAGAATCCAAAAGCAGGATTAGTGGCGGGCGGAGCACCTGGAACGAACTCCAGCTGTGATTCATTTTCGAAAAATCTCACGCCGGCAAAAGCCGGGAATAACTCACTGTCGATCGCCGCTGTTGCCAGGGTACTGGTTACTCTGAATCCTATATAACGCCCGGTATTTAAAGCAGAATTGACTGGCCCGGTAACATCAAACTGAATCTCGGTTTGCCCTGCTGCATTTGTTTGTCCGATGCGCTGGGGAAATCCAATTGAGTAATCTGTGAATTCTATAACTCCGTTATCGGAGAAAAACTCCAGCTTGACCGACGCCGCCCCGTTCTGTTCAAACACTTCCAGGATATACAGCTTGAGCGTCGCTCCGGAAACTGACGTGGTTTCGCCCAAGTCGAATACCATGGTGTATGCGTCAATAAAATCTTTTCCGGTAACCGCAAATCCGCCTGAGCTCACATAGGAAGCGTCGCGTCTTGGTGCTAGTGATTGTCCAGAACCGGTGACAGTGCCTTCCGGCACATCTTCAACCAATACATCTTCCTGTGGGTCTGTTTCAACCAACACAGCAACATCGACAAGATCCGCCAAATCAGCCCATGCCAGATGAACTGGCAGAAGCAACAAAATTGCGGCGATAGCGAACGAATTAAGCTTGGAGAGATATTTTTTCATGGCGAAAATTATGGTGCTTATTGCCTAATATTCAGATAGTTAGCGCTCTTTCCGGTGAACCAGTTCACACTTATGGGCGAATTCTTCATCCGACGAATCCACAGCATCCCATTGTGGGGTATCTGCCTCTGAGGACATTACTTTATCATAAAAACCGTAAAAACCAGGGGTTTTTATACACGTTAAACTCAGATATTTCAGTAACTTGCTGCAATAATTAGAGTTTTTCCCTGCACTATAAGTCATATCCAACTATGTCTAGGGGTGTTTTGCATTTACTCTGAGGGTAAAAATGCCCCAATTCCGGCAATTCCAAAGGCTCCGGCTTGCCATGAGCGATTCAGATCTTCCGGCTTTAGGCCCCCTAGCGCATAAACCGGAAGACTGACCTGACTCGCAAGGCGGGTAAATTTAGCCCAACCCATAGGCGCGTCATCCGGGTGGCTACTAGTTTCCATTACCGGTGATAATAATGCCAGATCGGCTCCCACTGCACTCGCCTGCTGTAACTGATCGAGGTTATGGCACGCTGCGGAGAATAGTATCTCTGCATCCACTGGCCGACTTTCCAGCTCCATAAGGCGCTCGGAGCTGGCATGAAACCCCGCTGCATTAACCTGTCGCGCCACCGAGACAGATTGATTGGCGCATAGACATATTCCTGCAGACGCAGATTGAACCTGCATTTTCTCAAACCAGGAGATGTACTGTGCGTCTGACAATTGTCTCTGGCGCAACTGAACAAGCTTGATCCCCGCAGTATGGTAATGCCTGAACAAATCCTGCAATTGAGACAAGTTGGACACCTGGGGCGTAATCGCTATAGTCCGCGGATAGTTCAAGAGCCGGATAATAGGTACATTGGCAGGCGGGAAACTTGCTGGCTCGAGCGCATCGAGCGCACTCCACTTGATTGGCTGACCTTCCCTGGCAACCGGGGTGTTCTCAAATTCTGTAACACACCATACATCCAGTAGCACAGACTTTTCTGGGTACTCAAAATATATTTTCTTGACAGGAAACTGGCTTGTAATCCTGATTCCAAGCTCTTCGTGCAATTCGCGTTGCAGTGCGCCAATGACTGATTCGCCTGGCTCTACCTTGCCCCCTGGAAATTCCCATTTACCGCCCTGATGAGCCTCGTCTGCGCGCCGGCTTATCAATACGTTATGATCGCGATCGAAAATTACACCCACAGCAACATGTATCGTATCTGTCGTCATTTGGGTATTTGAATCACCGGAAAATATTTCGCAATTAGCGGAACGATCTATGCTACAGCTTCGAGGTAGATTTATTAAGTTCTGTACTCGGCGTTAATACGAATGTACTCATTGGAAAGATCTGAGGTCCAGATTCGCTCTTCGCTCTCCCCTCTGCCCAGATTCACAGTTATATCGATCTCATCCTTGTCCATCTCTGACTGGCCTCGCTCTTCAGTATAGTCATGCGCCAGACCACCATTTACTACGAGGCTTACTTCACCCAACTGTATCTGAACTAGTTTTAGATCGAGCCCGGATATCCCTGCTCTCCCAACAGCCGCCAATATACGCCCCCAATTGGGATCGGAAGCGAAGAAAGCAGTCTTTACCAGTGGGGACTCTGCAATGGCATAACCTGCTTGTAGACATTCTTTGGAATTTGCACCCCCGCAAATCCGGATCGTAATGAATTTGGTAGCACCTTCCGCATCTTTAATTAGTTCAGTCGCCAGGCTCAGGAAAACAGTCTGTATGGCATCCAGAAACTGAGCCTTATGTTCCAGCGACAACTCATCGATATGCACACCGCTACGTCCTGTAGCAACCAACATGCAGGAATCATTTGTTGAAGTATCACCATCGACTGTAATGCGATTGAAAGACTGGTTAACCATGTCGTTTAACATCGTATCCAGTGACGATTGTCCAATATCAGCATCTGTAAAAATAAATGCCAGCATTGTCGCCATATTGGGCTTGATCATGCCTGCACCTTTTGCAAACCCTGTAACGGTGACAGTTTTGCCGCCAATTACAACCTGACTCGATGCCAATTTAGGGCGGGTGTCGGTGGTCATTATTCCTTGAGCAGCGATCTGCCAATTATCGGAAGATAACGTACGCTGCAAGTCGGGTAAGGCGCTTACCAGTCTCTCGACAGGCAAGGACTCACCGATAACACCTGTTGAAAATGGCAATACTTCATCGCTGGTTGTTTCTGTCAGCTGTGCTACTGCAGCACAGCAAGTTTGCGCTGCTTGTTCGCCGGCTGCGCCAGTTCCGGCATTCGCGCAACCAGTATTGATCAGAAAATAGCGCGAACTGCACCGAGCCAGATGCTGCTTCGCCAATGTTACTGGCGCTGCGCAGAAAGCGTTCAGAGTAAAAACGCCGCTGACTCTGCTAGATTCACTCAATTCAACCAAAACCAGATCGAGTCTGTCTGCATAGCGCAGGCCACTGGCGATTGCTCCAAGTCGCACGCCATCCACAGGATGCACAGGGTCTGTTGAAGTCGGGCCTACTGCCATTAACTTATCTTTCCGTGACAAACTTTGTATTTTTTGCCCGAACCACAAGGACAGGGATCATTACGACCAACCTTTGGATGTTCGCGACGTACAGGGGACTGTTGTTGGGCTTTTGCTGGCGCATCTCCCTGACCGGCTCCAGATCCTTCGGACATCGAGCTAACTTGTTGGTGTCTGAAGGCCATCTTTTCACGCGCACGCTCTTCTTCGCGCTTGCGTTCTATGGCATCGGCCGCATCCTCTTGACGAATCTTTACATGACTCAAGACTTTTATCACTTCCAGTTGCATGTTACTCATCATTTCCTGGAATAATGCAAAGGCTTCCCGCTTGTATTCTTGTCTTGGATTTTTTCCACCATAAGAGCGCAAGAAAATGCCCTGGCGTAGTCCATCCATAGTCGCGAGGTGTTCCTTCCATAAACCATCCAGTATCTGCAGCGTAATCTGTTTCTCAAATAGCCGCATGTTGTCGCCGACTGTGGCACATTTCTCCTCGTACTCACGCCCGATGATCTCCAGAATTTTCTGTTTTAACTCATTCTCGAAAAGCTGGTCGTCTTCCTCCAGCCATTGAGAAACTGGAAGCTTGCTGGCAAATTGAGTTTCGAGCGCCTCTTCCAATCCAGGCAAATCCCATTGCTCGGGAACACTTTGCGGAGGCATGTACTCATCAACAATCTGGCTTACTACTTCTTCACGCATTTCAACCAGCAATTCAGACACATCATCGTTTGCCATCAATTCATTACGCTGTCGGTAGATAATGGTGCGCTGATCATTGGCAACATTGTCGTACTCAAGCAATTGCTTGCGGATATCGAAGTTACGCCCTTCCACTTTGCGCTGGGCTTTTTCAATTTGACTTGTAACCATACGATGTTCTATGGCTTCACCCTTTTCCATGCCAAGCCTACGCATAAAGTTTCGCGCAGTATCAGTCATGAAAATACGCAGCAAGTTATCATCAGTGGACAAATAGAATCTTGAGAAACCAGGATCTCCCTGGCGCCCGGATCGACCGCGCAGTTGATTGTCTATCCTGCGCGACTCATGGCGCTCTGTGCCGATAATATGTAGTCCCCCGGCTGCAATGACCTGATCATGCCGTTTCTGCCACTCTTCCCGAATCTTCGCGATTTTTGCTTCATCGGCTTGTTTGAGTGCTGCAACTTCAGCTTCCCATTTGCCACCCAATACGATGTCGGTACCACGACCCGCCATATTGGTCGCAATGGTGACAGCACCCGGGCGTCCGGCCTGGGCAATTATCTCCGCTTCTTTCTCATGAAATTTGGCGTTCAGCACTTCGTGCTGTACTTTCTTTTTCGTTAGAAATTTCGACAATATTTCGGAAGTATCGATCGAGGCCGTGCCAACCAATACAGGCGCCCCCTTGGCAGCGAATTCGGTAATATCACTGACTATCGCTTCAAATTTTTCCTCCATACTGAGAAAAATCAGATCATTGGCATCGATCCGTACCATCGGTTTATTGGTTGGAATAACCACCACATTCAAGCCATAAATCTGGTTAAACTCGAACGCTTCCGTATCTGCCGTACCTGTCATGCCGGCCAGTTTGTTATAAAGCCGGAAGTAGTTCTGGAACGTGGTAGAGGCCAAGGTCTGACTTTCACTTTGAATTTGCAATCCTTCCTTGGCTTCTAGCGCCTGGTGGAGTCCCTCAGAAAGCCTCCGCCCCTCCATAGTTCGACCTGTGTGCTCATCAATTAGCACAATGTGCCCATCCTGCACGATGTACTCTACATCCCTGTTGAATAAGTGGTGCGCCTTTAGCGCCGCGTGCACATGATGCAACAGTGACAGGTTTGTTGCTGCATACAGTGACTCCCCTTCCTCCAGTAGTCCCTGCTTGGAAAGGATATCTTCTACATACTCGTGGCCCTGTTCTGTGAGCTCAACCTGGCGAGACTTTTCGTCAACGGTAAAATGGCCGTCCTCTTCTGGCACGAAACTCTTATCCATCATCTCCATTTTGGAGCGCTCAGCCTTGACTCCTTTCTCAAGCTTTGGAATCAATTTATTGATGGCGAGATAGAGTTGAGAGCTGTCTTCTGCGGCACCGGATATAATGAGCGGCGTTCTGGCCTCATCGATCAGAATCGAGTCCACCTCATCGACAATCGCAAAATTCAGGTCACGCTGCATCTTGTCTGTCAGTCGAAAAGCCATGTTGTCGCGCAGATAGTCAAAGCCGAATTCGTTATTAGTCCCGTATGTGATCGATGATCGATAG
>Ga0181587_10004519_pt1 | contig 11462 bp, 11 predicted proteins | sample 071ome_27_FD_132463 | JGI IMG/M metagenome (GOLD analysis project Ga0181587, IMG submission 132463) | Coastal salt marsh microbial communities from the Groves Creek Marsh, Skidaway Island, Georgia - 071409AT metaG (megahit assembly) | ecosystem: Environmental > Aquatic > Marine > Intertidal...
CGTGTAACGGTCACCATTGCTAAAGACCATGGTGCCCCTACCATGGGGTTGATGATTGACAAGCGGGCCCTGAAACACAGTGCCCTTACCATCTCGCCATTCCGCAAAACCATTCAAACGGTCTCGTACCCAAAACCCAGCATAAGCGCTGCCATCGCTTGTGTAATAGGTGCCGCGCCCGGTACGAGCGCCCTGATCAAAATGACCTTCGAAACGATCACCATTGGCGTAAAACATCTGACCCCGACCATTGGGTTGGCCGTCAATGATTTTTCCCTCAAAGGCTCTGCCATCGCCGAGCTCCACTCGGCCTCGACAATTCGAATCGCTAAAGGGATCACAAGGTTCGATCAGGGCCTCTGAAGCCTCATCCACCATAGCGTCACCCCTTTCCGCCGAGAACACAAAACTGCTCCACGGCGCCAGCAGCACACAAGCCACCGCCATACCAACCTTTTGCCGCCACAGAGACCGACAAGACCGGTCAAAGGCACCAACGTTTAGCCTATTTCTCATGAAATTTGTCCTCTTACATTGTCTTGAAAGCCGTTATCAAGCTTTTCAACCCTACCCTTGCTGGACGCTGGGCTTAATGGATTAACCCCTAAAGGCCTACCTTAGCTCGCATCCCGCCTATCATAAAAGGCCAAAGTAGGCCTTGAGTGGCATTGCGAGGGCCATCGGTCTAACTTAGGATTATGACGGCGCAGGCATTGAAACCTTATCAACCCTGCCTTTGCCTTACCAACGCGTGTTACCAGCAAACAGAGCATTATCAGTCCATGAGCAAGATCATTCCTATTTTACGCAGTTTTGACGAGACCCTTGCAGCGGCGTTTTACATCGATTTCTTAGGGGCTCAGGAGACGTTTCGGCACCGTTTCGACAAGGATGCCCCGCTCTATCTGGGCATCGTCTTACAGGGCGCAGAAATTCATCTTTCCGAGCACCACGGCGATGCAACACCTGGCAGCTCAATACGTATAAATATCAATAGTTTACTTAGCTTTTATCAATCCATATCTGCAAAAAAATACCGTTATGCGCGACCGGCGATTGTCGACCAACCCTGGGGCCAGGACCTACCCATTACCGACCCTTTTGGCAATCGGCTTATTTTCTCAGAACAATCTTAATGCTTGTGCCGCGTAGCACTAAAAATGCTTTCCCCGGAGCGACCAACGCCTAAAGACAAGACCTGATTGCAACGATAGGCTTACCGCTCGCCGGATGAGACGCAGCTTTTGGCTAACGAGCTAAACTTTCGCACCGCATTGTATTTTAGTTATCGGTTACAAACACAAAGTCTAAAGCTGTAAGGCTTACTAAGTATCACCTTGAGGTCTCAACCCCTATCGATGTGATCCAAAAACTTAGCCAATGCCTCGTTGGTCTCCTGGGGCTGCTCTTGTTGTACCCAGTGCCCTGCCCCAGCTAATAACGTTGCTCCGCAGAAGTGATCACTATGCGCTCCAGCTTGTTCATAAAGATCAACACCGGGTAGAAAATTTCGTACCGGATCGCGACTACCTCCAACAAAAACAAGAGGTTGCTGCATACGAGCGCCTTTTATTTCTGGTAAAGCCTGCGCATCGAATACTTGCGCTCGATAGCGATTGATTGGGCCAATAAACCCCGAGGTTTCAAAAGCGTCAATGTAGACTTGTAAATCCTCGTCGGTCATCCATGCAGGGAAAGGCGACGGATCTTGCAAATCCACCAGCAGTCCAGCGTCTTTCGGCTTAGGCTTTAGCCATTCATTGAGGGGCGCCTCGCCCGATAAGGCATAGTAGATCTTGCGCAAAGCAAGCCTAATGTCGATCGACAACTCTGCTTCCACTTTGCCAGGAGTCTGAAAATAGCTCTGGTAAAAGAAGCGATCGGGGTAAAGCGCCTCCCAAAGATCCAGGCTAGAAGCCTCTGATGGCGTCATAAAGGGTACCGATAGGCCCGCAACCGCTCGAATTCGATCAGGGAACCTCAAGGCTGCAGTATAAACTTGTGGCGCGCCCCAATCGTGACCAAAAAGCACAATAGCATCATCGGACAGGGCCTCGGCAACCGCGCGGATATCATCGCTCAACGCTTCGAGGCTATAGTCTTCAATCGCAACCGGATGCGCGCTACCACCATAACCCCTTACATTCATAGCGGCCACTCGATAGCCTCGATCCGCGAAATAATGCATTTGATGGCGCCAGGAATACCACAGCTCTGGCCAACCATGAACACATAGGATCACTGGTCCCGACCCTAATGCTTTAACCTCAATTGGCCCTTTCGCGCCTGATACCCAGAGCGTTTCCATAAACCCTGCACCTCGGTAATGATACTTGTCAGCGCCCTCGGCCTCATCGACACCCAAAAAAGATTCGCGCGCAGACCTGAGCATAATGGTAAGGCCAGCGGCCTGTCGACCCTCCAGCCCTGGGGGCTTGAAAGTAGGTTACTGAAAGACTGATACAGCAAACTTCGGTTGCTGTCTGAGCTCGACTTGAAACCCGACAACCCTCGACATTGAAATTACGCTATCTTGCGATTGCGTTATCTTGCTAGCTCGCGGTCGCGCGAACTAACTATTCCTCTGACTAGCTGCCTGACGATCTCGCTACCAAACTATCACGCCGAATTTCTCGTAAGATGTACAAAAGGGAGGATTTGCACATGCTACGTTATCTGTTTTTACTCGCTATGATCTTGAGTGCGGACGCTGCGTTGGCCATTGAAAAACCCAGTTACGATGTAGTTTGGGAAAGCGAGGCTTTCGAAATTCGTCGCTATGCACCGGCGATACTCGCTCAGACCGCGGTCCAAGGCTCGTTCAAGCAGGTTGGCAACGACGCTTTTCGTAAGCTTGGTGGCTATATTTTTGGTCAAAATGTCACCGAAGAAAAAATTGCCATGACCGCACCCGTGACTCAGACCCAGCGCGAAAACGGGGAATATTTGGTTAGCTTTTATATGCCCTCAGAGCATTCTTTGGACACGCTTCCCGACCCCAAGGACCAAGCCGTCAAAATGATTGAAATGCCTGAGACCTACTTCGCAGCGCGAAAATACCGCGGTGGATGGAGTGAGGTGAAGTATAACCGGCACGTTGACACCTTGAGCGAAGCACTGAAAGCGCTCAGTGAATGGCAGGTCATCGGGGAACCCGTTTGGGCCAGGTATAATCCTCCAATGATGCCAAGCTTTTTAAGAACCAACGAAGTGTTGATTCCAGTTAAGCCGAATCTACCGTGAGTGACACCTTTGCCGAAACGGTTCGTCAGGACATCGTTGAGCCCCTTGAGGCCCTTTGCGAACGCCTAAGTGATGAGGGCTGCTTTGCTGAGTTCGCCTGGTTCTCTAATGTCCTGCTAATGCTGTCAACCCCTGAAGATGAATCATCGGTGTTGGCGGCGGTGATCGAATTGTCCAACTGCGCTTTTTTGGGGTTTGTGTTCAGCTATGAGGCTGCTCAGCAGATCGACAGTTTGCTCGAGCGAGCCATTACCTTGTCGCATACTATGAGCGCGCCTAGTGCGCCCAACTTGCCAGGAGGCGCGCACTAGTTTCATAGATTGCTTAGCCACGGCACCTGTCAGCCTTTGACCTCAGCCATGGCGGGGCAAAGCCCCTTGTCCTCAAAGAAGTGTCACCTTCAAACCTTAGACCGTTGACGAGCGTGGGCTACGTTCTACTTTTTGATGCATCTCGCTGATGCCGCGCGCCGACCGACGCCACCCACCAATTTTGGCACTGACGTAGACCGCTTCCGCGCCTGCCACGGCGAAGATCGCGAAACTGCTTTATTCAATCCAGATCGGTGAGACGTCTGAGACGTTGGGGCGGTAACAACTGAGCATTAAGCAAAAAGCGTCAAGCGATCGCTCATAGGCCTAGGTACTCAGCGCTCATCGTCGCGGCGCTGCATCCCCATTGATAAGTCCGGCCACGCGATCAGCAAATACTGGTACATGGACCAAAGCGTAAGGCCAGCGGCCACATACAACAACAAATAACCAAGAATCACGAGTGGCGCTGAAAGGTCTGGACCTTGAGCCAGCAGTACGATAATGGCTGTCATTTGAAAGCCCGTTTTAACTTTTGCGACCATCGACACTCGAACACCAGAGCGGTCACTGTAGGTAGACATCCACTCACGCAGCGCAGACACAACAATTTCTCGGCCCACGATGACCAAGGCAGGGATTGCGAGCAAGGCGCTGGCATGCGCCTCTACAAGAAGCACCAACGCTACAGCGACCAACAATTTGTCTGCCACTGGATCCAAAAACGCGCCGAAAGGAGTCATCTGACCCATGCGGCGAGCCAAGTAGCCATCTAACCAGTCTGTCAAACTGGCAATACTAAAGACCAACGCGGAGGCTAAATAACGAATATCCATAGGCAACAAATAAAAGCACAGCACCAGAACGGGAATCAGGCAGATCCGTAAAGAGGTCAACAAATTTGGCAATGTCAGCGGTAATTTCATCGGTATTGACGCAAAGGGCGACAGTCGGGATTAAGGATGCAGGGTAGCATAGATTTGCGCAGCCAGCCTTTGACTTATCCCTTCTACCTTGCCCAACTCTTCTTCAGACGCACTCAGTACTTGCTTAACGCCACCGAAGTGTCTGAGCAGACTCCGTCGTCGGGTCGGCCCGACGCCATCAATGCCATCCAGCTGAGATTCTGTACGTTTTTTGCCGCGTCGCGCTCGATGCCCGGTAATCGCAAACCGATGGCTTTCGTCGCGAATATGCTGAATCAGATGCAAGCCAGGGTCATCCGGGCGCATCACCAATTCGCTGCCGTCCAGCTCAATTAAACTTTCAAGGCCGGCTTTACGGGTTGGGCCTTTCGCGATGCCAATTACCCGCACGCCTGTCACTGCTAACTCGTCTAGCACCCGCGCGGCTTGCGTTAACTGTCCCTTCCCACCATCGATGAACAACACATCAGGCATGCTGCCTTCGCCGCTTTTGATTCGAGCATAGCGGCGCCTAAGCGCTTGATCCATGGCAGCATAATCGTCACCAGGGGTAATACCCTCGATGTTAAACAAACGATAATCCGACTTCAGCGGCCCAGATTCATTAAACACCACACACGAGGCAACGGTTGCCTCGCCCTGAGTATGGCTTATATCAAAACATTCCAAGCGACCTGGCGGCGCTGCCAACTTAAGCGCCTGCTGAAGCGATTTGAACCGAGTCGCCAAGTTATCTTTCTTCGCAACATGCGTCCCTAACGCTTGCTGGGCAGTATTTTTTGCAATCTCTAGCCAGCGCGAGCGGGTGCCGCGAACCCTATCTTTGACGATAATTTTTTTACCCTTTAGATCCTTCAAGGCCTCGACAAGCAGGGGTTTATCGTTAAGCTGAGCATTGACAACAATTTCATCAGGGAGATCCAGAGTTTTACCTTCGTCTAAATAGAACTGGGCAAGAAAAGCTGCCAAGACATCGCCCGTCTCCTGATCCAGTCGATTATTCGGGTAGAACGTTTTATTCCCCAACATGCGACCTCCGCGAATAAACATCACCAAGACGCATAAACCGGAAGCACTCTGTTCAGCATAGACCACATCAATGTCTCCGTCGGCCGACACCACGTATTGCTGTTCTTGAATACGCCTTAAATGCTGTATCTGATCGCGGTAAGCCGCGGCTCTTTCATAATCAAGCGCCTCGGCGGCAGCATCCATCCGAGCTCGATAATCTTCCATGACTTCGGCACTTTTACCCTCGAGAAACTTGATCGCACTATTGACGTCGGCTCGATACGCTTCTTCGGAAATCAATTCACAACATGGCCCAGAACAACGCTTAATCTGATACTGCAAACACGGCCGAGAGCGATTTTTAAAATAGCTGTCGTCGCACTGGCGCACTAAAAAAGCTTTCTCGAGCACGTTCAAGCTATCTCTTACTGAGTATGCGCTGGGAAAAGGACCGAAGTAACGGCCCTTCTTCTTTTGCGCACCTCTGTGGAATGCCAACCGTGGATACTGGTCATCGTTGGACAAATAAATGTAGGGATACGACTTATCGTCTTTGAAGATAATGTTATAGGGAGGACGCCAGGCTTTGATCTGAGATTGCTCAAGCAATAGCGCTTCTGTCTCACTGCTGGTTACGGTCACAGACACATCAGCAATCCGAGCAACCAACGCCATGGTTTTAGAGTCTTTTGCCGTTTTCTGAAAATAACTCGAAACTCGGTTTTTCAGATTTTTTGCCTTACCGACATAAAGCACATCGCCGCTGTCATCCAGCATTCGGTACACACCAGGCTTGGCCGTCAAGGTCTTTAAAAAGGCAGGGGCGTCGAAGGTCATGCCGCTAACCGTGCCGCTGCTGAGAGCGCCTCAAGGAACATGGTTTCGGTCAAGCGACCCGTTTGGGTGTTGTAGCGGCTGCAATGGTAAGAATCGACCAAAAACAGACCACCGGGCAACGCATGGATGGCGCCATGAGCAAACGCCCTACTTGCCAGTGGTACGTCCATGCTTTTGAGCACACGATCATGCGCGACACGGCCAAGCGCAAAAATCACCTGACCGCCCGCGTCTATAAAAGCTTCCAGCTCGGGCACCAAAAACCGGTGGCAGCGACCCAGTTCGGCACCGCTGGGCTTGTTCTGTTTGGGGAGACACTTTAAGACATTGGTAATACGTACCGCGTCAGTCAACTCCAATTTGGCAAGGGTTTTATGCAGCAAATTGCCCGATGCATCCCCAACAAACGGTATACCTGTGCGATTTGCACCATGGAGACCTGGCGCAAGACCTAAGATCATTAGCTTTGCGTCCTCTGGCCCTGTTCCAGGCACCGGCAGATTCCAATAATCGGGATACTGTCGGCGAAGCCGGCTGAACTGATGTCGCAAAGCTGGGCAGCGCTGACATTTCTGAAGCGCTTCAGCCCTGTCTATCGGTATCTTTTTCAGTTTGATTGCACTCTCCATCGCAGGTCTCACCGCTCCCTGTAGAGTTGTTCGCTCTGGGTGTCAGATTTGATTGGCTCCAGGCAGCGCGCTAACTAATCGTCTTCCGCCTCGCCTTTTATTTTAACCCTTTACGCCTGAGCAACAATTTAAGACGAACTGTCGTGCCGTTGATCACGCCGCGGTCTCGGTTTCCAGCAAACCATGGGTAATCGCCAATTTGGTCAGCGCCACATCGTTATTTAGATCAAGCTTTTCGAAAACCCGGTAACGATAACTGTTGACCGTCTTTGGACTTAATGCCAGTTTTTTGCCCATCTCACTGGCAGACATCCCTTTTATGACCATCAGCGTGATCTGCATTTCACGGCCAGACAGTTGTTCGAAGGGTGACTGCTGAGCTTCTGCAAAGGGTCGCAGCGCTAAATTTTGTGCGATATCCGCGCCTACATAGCGCTTACCTGCCATCACCCGTCGAATGGCTTTAACCAACTCGTCGGGATCTGACTGTTTAGAGAGATATCCCCTTGCTCCAGCCTCAAACAGTTTACTCGGGAATGGCTCGGCATCGTGCATCGAGACGCAAATGATTTTGACATCCGGCGCGATTCTTAAACAACGTCTTGTGGCCTCGAGCCCCCCAATGCCCGGCATTTGCACGTCCATGAGGATGACTTGAGGATTCAGCGCATCTAACGCTACCACGGCTTCCTCACCAGAACTTGCCTCCCCCACCACCTGAATGCCTTGCGCACCCTCTAACAGTTTCCGCATGCCAAAACGAACCATTTGATGGTCATCGACCAGTAGTACTTTAATCATCCCGCCTCCTGTAAACCCGTTTGTTTTAGGTTAAAGCTCGACCATGGACGAGCGCCCTACCGCCGCACTGACGCCTTTTTTGCTACGCGGGTTGTTTAACACGTGAACCGTCAAGCAAACCAATAGTGAAGCAAAAGCGTTTTCATGCTGCAAGCCAAATAGACTTGGGGATCGCAACGGCGTTTGGGCCTATCCTTGAGCCGGCTCTAAGCCATGACAGTATCGTGATCGGATTGATGCCGGGCGACCAGCAGAGATCGCCCTGGAGTCGTGTGAGATATGTCTTACGCGCCAGTAAAGGCCTGCAGACCGGTTTGTGCCCGCCCAAGAATGAGCGCGTGGATATCGTGGGTGCCTTCATAAGTATTGACGGTTTCCAAATTCATCACGTGCCGAATGACATGATATTCGTCGGAAATTCCATTGCCGCCGTGCATGTCGCGCGCGTGTCGCGCCACATCAAGCGCTTTACCACAGTTATTGCGCTTCATGAGTGAGATCAGTTCTACCGGGCAGGCATCGTCATCCATTAAGCGTCCCATTTGCAAGCAACCCTGCAGCCCTAAGCTGATTTCTGTCTGCATGTCTGCCAACTTCTTTTGAATCAATTGATTGGCGGCTAAGGGACGCCCAAATTGTTTGCGGTCCAGCGTATATTGCCGGGCCGCGTGCCAACAAAACTCTGCCGCGCCCATCGAACCCCATGCAATCCCGTAACGCGCTTTGTTCAAGCAGCCAAATGGGCCGCCTAGGCCTTTTGCGTTTGGCAACAGATTCGCCTCTGGTACTTCAACATCTGTTAGCGAAATACTGCCAGTGATCGATGCTCGCAAACTAAACTTGCCCTCGATTTTCGGGGTTTCAAAACCTTTCATGCCCCGCTCGACAATAAACCCGCGAATTTTGCCGTCTAACTTTGCCCAGACGACGGCAAGGTCTGCAATCGGCGAATTGGTAATCCACATTTTGGCACCATTTAAAACATAGCCACCGTCTATTTTCTCGGCCCGAGTGATCATGCTGCCCGGATCAGACCCGTGGTCCGGTTCGGTCAGGCCAAAACAGCCAACCCACTCTCCGGTGGCAAGCTTGGGCAAGTACTTCTCTCGCTGGGCCTCATCACCATAGCTGTAGATCGGGTGCATAACCAAAGACGATTGCACGCTCATTGCCGAACGATAACCGCTGTCCACCCGCTCGACCTCTCTGGCAACAAGACCATAGGACACATAGTTCACCCCGGAGCAGCCGTATTTTTCTGGGATCGTAGCGCCCAGCAAACCGAGCTCGCCCATCTCGTTCATAATCTCCCGATGGAAGTATTCGTCTCGAGCAGCTTGTTTAACACGCGTCTGAAGCTTTGCCTGGGCATAGTCTTTGGCAGTATCCCGAATCAAGACTTCTTCTTCCGAAAGTTGATCATCTAAAAAAAACGGGTCATCCCATTTAAACGCTGGCATGTAAGCTCCTTGTGGACAGCAAATTAAGGTCTAGGGGAAGAAGGCTTTAGCTACCGAGGCAACCTCCGTACAATGCAACATTATATGCGCTTGCGGCGCCCATACCTAGCCACCTGGTGCGCTATAAGGAGTTTTGATGGCCCTTGATTCAGATACCTTGCAACAATTGCTCGACACCCTAAGTCGCTTTGTCGATGAACGCCTTAGACCCCTTGAATCGCAGGTCGCTCAAGATGATGCGATTCCGGAAGACGTCATAAGAGACATGAAAGACCTCGGGCTGTTTGGCTTGACCATCCCTGAGGCCTACGGAGGGCTAGGGCTTAACATGCAAGAGGAGGTCGCGGTTGCACGGGTTTTCGGCCGCACATCGCCGGCGTTTAGAAGCGCCTTTGGTACCAACGTAGGGATCGGCTCGCAATCTTTAGTAATCGATGGCACCGAGGCGCAAAAACAACATTATTTACCCAAAATGGCTACGGGCGACATTGTAGGTTCTTTTTGCCTTAGTGAACCTGAGGCTGGGTCTGATGCCGCATCGGTGCGTACCACTGCCCGCAAAGATGGCGATGATTACATTATCAACGGCACAAAACGCTATATCACCAATGCACCCTCGGCAGACTTATTCACCGTGTTTGCAAGAACCGACCCGGAGGTGGCCGGCGCCCGCGGCGTCTCGGCCTTCTTGGTTGAACGGACAACCGATGGCGTCTCGCTTGGCCAGCCATACAAAAAGATGGGACAGCAAGGTGCGCCAGTATGTGATGTCATCTTTGATGACGTCCGGGTCCCTGCTGGACAGTTGGTTGGTGGCCACGAGAACACTGGCTTTATCACGGCAATGAAGGTCTTGGATAAGGGCCGGTTGCACATCAGCGCGATCAGCGTTGGCGTCGCCGAACGCCTCATCGAAGATGCCACCCGCTATGCGATCGAGCGCAAACAGTTTAATCAGAGGGTCGCCGATTTTCAGCTAGTGCAAGGTATGCTCGCTGATAGCCAAACCGAAATGTATGCAGCCGCCTGCATGGTTGAGGAAACCGCCCGACGCCGGGATGCTGGCGAATCTGTAAATGCCTTGGCCGCTAGTTGCAAATTGTTCGCAACCGAAATGGTCGGCAAAGTCGCTGACCGCGCCGTGCAGATTTTCGGAGGCGCCGGCTATATCGAGGACTACGGCATCGAGCGCTTTTATCGTGATGTCCGGTTGTTTCGCATCTACGAGGGCACCTCGCAAATTCAGCAAACCGTGATTGCTAAAGATTTAATTAAGCGGTTTAGCTAACCTGCAAACTCGAGCGTGGCCTCACCTCGTAAAAACATCTGGGCAAAGACTGGGCATCGCGGTAGCATCGGGAAAATTTCGCGAAAAGACGCGTCGCACAACATGTAACAGGTTTCATGACCGGATACTCCACCAAAGAAGTTGCTGACCTAGTCGATTTACCCAGAGAAACCATCTGGGAACTGACTCGCGCGGGCGTGCTTGAACCCGACAGAACCACAGCACAATATCAGTTCTCTTTTCAGGATATTCTGATCCTTCGAACCGCAAAAGAACTGATCCAAGAAGGCGTTCGGAAAAGCCGGCTTAACCGTGCCCTTGCCAAGATTAAACAGCAACTGCCATCAAACCGGCCGCTGTCGTCGCTGCGACTTTCTCGACAAGGCAACGACGTCGTAGTTCGAGATCAAGATCAGATCTTTAATGCCGAGAATGGCCAGCTGTTACTCAATTTTGATCTAACCACCAACCCAGCGGTGGTGGCACAGCTGGCTAGAAGAGAAAAGCCGAGTGACCACGAGCATTTATCTAGCGATGACTGGTTTGACTTGGGCGTTGACTTAGAAGCGGTATCCCCTGATGACGCGCCAGCGGCCTATCGTCGAGCTTTGGAACTGGACCCTTATCACGCTGATGCTCACGTCAATCTGGGTCGCATGCTGCAGGAACGTCGAGAACCAACACTTGCTGAAAAGCACTATCGCGCCGCTCTGGAGATCGAGCCGGACAACGTGCTGGCTGCATTTAACCTTGGAACCTTGCTTGAGGATTTAGGCCGTCTAGAAGACGCTATTACCGCTTATAAACTTGCAGAAGATTTTGCTGACGCACATTACAATCTTTCAAGGCTATATGAATTGTTGGGCGAGCACGAACTTGCGCTAACCCACCTTAAGACTTACCGTCAGTTCATTGAATCAGATCACTAATCACTCATCATTCATCATTCATCATTC
>Ga0181587_10004523_pt1 | contig 11456 bp, 10 predicted proteins | sample 071ome_27_FD_132463 | JGI IMG/M metagenome (GOLD analysis project Ga0181587, IMG submission 132463) | Coastal salt marsh microbial communities from the Groves Creek Marsh, Skidaway Island, Georgia - 071409AT metaG (megahit assembly) | ecosystem: Environmental > Aquatic > Marine > Intertidal...
TAGCGGAAAGCCATCCTACGATGATTCAACCAGGCAGGATGGTTCTCCGCGCGTTGTAACCAATGAAATTTCCACCTCCGAAAACGAGGTTTACTACGACAAAGACATCATTGTTCTAGCAAATCCGGAAATGGCAGGACTTCCGCAATGGGTCATTGCCCTTGTTATGGCAGGATGCGTGGCAGCGGCTCTTTCCACAGCAGCCGGACTTCTGCTCGTTCTCTCCACCGCGATTTCTCATGATTTGATGAAGAAGATTATAAACCCGGACATTTCAGATCAGCAGGAGATAAGATATGCCCGTATTGCATCTTTTGGTGCTCTTGCAGTGGCAGCTTATTTTGGGATTAATCCGCCCTCAAGCTTTGTTGCCAAAACCGTGGCGTTTGCTTTTGGCTTAGCTGCATCCTCCTTTTTCCCGACCTTAATTATGGGAATTTTCTCCAAGAAGATTAATAAGGAAGGTGCAATAGCCGGAATGATCTGTGGAATTGGGTTTACTATGTCATATATTATTTATTTCCAGTTCCTGACTGACTCCAAGAATTATTGGTTTGGAATCTCTCCGGAAGGGATCGGATTTGTGGGAATGTTCATCAATTTCATCATTGCCTTTGTGGTGAGCTCGCAAACCTCCCCTCCCCCATCCGAAGTTCAGGACATGGTCGAAAACATACGTATTCCCAAAGGTGCAGGAAAAGCCACCGGACACTGATTTTACATGTAATGAGAGCTCAACCTTCTTAAAAAAACAAATTTTCCTGAGGGTATTTCCCTTTACATAAGGAAATTGCTGGAATTTGATTTCTAGGTTCAGAAGAAGTCTTTTTTAAACTCTAAACAGCCCAAAAAGTTATGATCGAAACACGCAGAAAATTCATCGCCCAATCAACAGCATTTGCCACATTTGCCATAAGCGGTACTAAATCGTCGGGAAAAATAATTGGAGCCAACGAACGTATTAATGTGGCAGTCTGCGGAATCAAAGGGCGTGGAGCCTCTCATATTGGTGGGCATGGCAGACAGAAAAATGTTGTCATCTCACATTTGGTAGACCCTGACTCAAGGTTGTTTGAAGGGCGTAAGAAATTTGTTCAAAGCAAATTCAAAAATACTCCTGATTGTGTACAGGATGTAAGAAAAGTTCTCGATAATAAAGAGGTAGATGTCATCTCCATTGCCACTCCCAATCACTGGCACAGCCTTATGTCTATCTGGGCATGTCAGGCAAAAAAGGATGTATATGTTGAAAAACCTTTAAGCCACAACTTATTCGAAGGTCGTAAATTGGTGGAAGCGGCGAAAAAATACCAATGTATCGTTCAACACGGAACCCAGAACCGATCACTGAGTAAATGGTCCAATCTTGCCAATGAAATCGCTTCAGGAAAGAGAGGAAAATTGGAAGTTGCTTTGGGAACTTGCCATAAACGGCGCGGATCCATTGGTTTTAAAGATACCAAGAATCCTCCCAGTGAACTGGACTTCGATGTCTGGACGGGCCCAGCACAGAAGGAGGAATTTCATGACAACCTCGTCCACTACAATTGGCACTGGTTCTGGAATTATGGAAATGGAGATATTGGCAATCAGGGAGTCCACCAGATAGACATTGCCCGCTGGATGATTCCCGGTGCAGTCTGGCCCAAGAGTGTTTTCTGTGTGGGTGGGAGATTTGGCTACAAAGATCAGGCGGAGACTGCCAATACCCAACTTGCCATCTTCGACTATGGTGAATCCCTCCTTGTATTTGATGTCCGCGGACTTTCAGGGAAATCGAACATGGGAGTTTCAAACCATGTATATTTCGATGAAAACGCAAAACAGACAAATACTACCAGTCACGGTCTAAAGGGAATCAAGGATCCATTGGCAGACCGCGGAAAGGTAGATATTTTTGAGAATTTCATTCAGGCAGTCCGTAACCGAAAGGAAGAGCATTTGGATGCGCATGTCTATGAAGGTCATGTATCCAGTGGTTTATGCCACTTGGCGAATGTTTCTTACAGACTTGGCGAGAAATCATCATTCAGTAAGAAAAACAAAGCGTTTGGAAATAACAAAAAGGCCTACGAATATTTCGAACGCATGCAGGAACATCTAAAAGAAAACGGTCTCAAACTCGAAGAAACCGATTATATTGTGGGTCGAAGTTTGGAATTTGATGCGAAAACCGAATCAATAAAGGGGGATCAGGAAGCCAACGACCTTCTCACCCGTAACTACAGGGCACCCTACATTGTGCCCGAAAAGGTTTAAACTTTAAGACTGAGTATTCCCTCAATTTCGACAGGCACTCCGGCAGGCAATCCTGATACCCCAAAGGCACTTCTTACACCCACACCTTTTTCATCGCCCCAGATTTCTTTAAACAATTCACTGCATCCATTGATAACTAGTGGGTGTTGGGTAAAGTCTTCGGTAGAATTGACCATACCCAGTAACTTAATGACCGAATTCACTTGATCCAATGAGCCAAGAGCTTGATTAACTGAAGCGAGGATATTAAGCCCAGCCTGACGGGCTGCTGCTTTTCCTTCCTCAACGGATAAGTCCGCACCCACTTTTCCTGTAATCATCGTACCATCATTTTTTATTGGCAGGTGACCGGAAAAATACAACAGGCCCCCATCAACGAGAACTGGCTTGTATAAACCGGCTACGGCAGGTGGTGCCGGTAAATCGATAGCAAGTTCAGAAAGTTTTTCGCTTGGAGTCATAGTGAAGAAAATAAAAATACATGAATTGCATTCAAGCTTTGAAAATAAATGATAAAGGATTTCAGCATTGCCGAAGACAAATATTTTCTTTGCAAAGGAAGAATGCAAATTCCCAAAATTATTACTCGTCGTTCTATGATTGGTGGCAGTGCTTTGGCCGGTGCCCTAACCGCAACTTCTTCGTTAAGTAATGCGGCTCATCATGGAAACTCCAAAAATGGAAATATACTCGGTAAAGGTAATACCATTCTTTTTCAGGGAGACTCCATAACTGATGCTGGACGGGACAAAAAGAAGGAGGTTGCAAATCAACAAAAAGCATTTGGACGCGGATATGCATGGATGGCTGCATCCCAACTGCTCATTTCAAAACCCGAACATAAACTGACTATTCATAACCGGGGAATTTCAGGAAACAAAGTTCATCAATTGGATGCCCGTTGGCAAAAGGACTGCCTCGAAATTAAGCCCGACATCCTGAGTATCCTTATTGGGGTGAATGATATTTGGCACGGACTCAACGGCAGGTATGACGGCACCGTAAAAACCTATGAGGATGATTACCGTAAACTGATACAGAAAACTAAAAAAAATCTGCCCAATGTAAAACTGGTAATTTGCGAACCTTTTGTGCTCAAGTGTGGTGCTGTAAATGACAAATGGTTTCCTGAATTCGACGGTTATCGTGCCGCAGCAAAAAAAATTGCCATGGAGAACAATTCAATTTTTGTGCCATTTCAGTCTATGTTTGATGAGGCAGTCAAATATGCTGAAGCCAAGCACTGGGCAGGAGACGGAGTGCACCCAAGTCCCCATGGAGCTTCCCTCATGGCTCACTTTTGGATCAAGTCAGTCACCGGATCATAAAGATAATCATTATTCTTCTTAATTCGCATGAAGGCATGGCAACTTACTGAGCCAAAAAGATTCGTATCAATCGATATTGATGAACCGAGCAAACCAGGTCCCGGAGAGGCTCTTGTCCGCACCCTGCGAATGGGAATCTGTGGCACGGATATCAGTTGTTATCTTGGGAAGTTTCCTTTTTTTGATTACCCAAGAATACCTGGCCACGAGTTGGGAGTTGAAGTTTTGGAAACCGGAGAGGGAGTCCAAAATGTACAGCCTGGTGATTTATGCTCGGTAGAACCCTATCTAAATTGCGGAGAATGTTACGCCTGCAGCAAAAATCGTGGGAATTGCTGCCAAAACTTGAAAGTTTTTGGTGTGATGATGGATGGTGGGCTTTGCGAACAATCTCTGATTCGTGCTGATAAGCTGCATCCATCAAAAAAACTTAACGCTGAACAACTTGCCCTCGTAGAAACCCTAGCCATTGGTTGCCATGCTTCCGACCGCGGAAACCCACAGCAAGACGAGCATATTTTGGTGATTGGTGCGGGTCCAATAGGCTTGGCCACTCTTGAATTCAACCGATTAAGTGATGCCAAAATCACGGTCATGGATATGTCGGAAGAAAGGCTCGATTTTTGTCGCAAACATTACGGGATTAATTCCCTTATTCAGTTCAAGGGAGATGGATCAGTGAAAGAAAAAATGCTGGAAGTAACCAATGGGAATCTCTTCGATCTAGTAACCGACGCAACTGGTAATCAGCATTCCATGTCTGCAGCATTCAATTATGTGGCACACACGGGAAGGTTGGTTTATGTGGGCATCACCACAGAGAACATTTCTTTTACCCATCCCACCCTTCATCGTCCAGAAATTACACTTCTTGCATCGCGAAATGCATTGCCCAAAGATTTTCCGAGAATCATCAGTTTGATTGAAAATGGAACAATTAACACCGACCCATGGATCACACATAATATTTCATTTGATGAAGTTGGTTTGCAATTTTCAGAAGTTATTCAACCTTCGAGTGGTGCAATCAAGGCAATGATCGAAGTGGCAGACTGATCTGATCCCGATTTGTTTTAAAAAGTAATAACATTAATTTTGAGTCAGGAAAATACAAAGACCATAGCTACATTTTACAAGTTTGCTGAGTTTCCAGAATATGAAGAATGGAAAAGCAAACTCAGGGGTTGGGGAAAATGTCACGATATCCTAGGTACTATGATTCTTGCACCCGAAGGTATCAATGCAACAGTCTCGGGCTCAAGCGAAGGGATTGAATATTTCATGAATCACATTCGGGAAGATGTTCGTTTTTCTGATATCACCCCTCGCTTGTCGGAGAGCCCAAGATCCACTTTTTACAGATTACGGATCATCACCCGACCGGAAATCGTAACTCTTGGAGACCCATCTATAAATCCCAATAAAGCGGTCGGAAAATATGTGGAACCACAAGACTGGAATCAGCTAATCCGTGATCCAAATGTCCGTGTTATCGATACACGTAATGAATACGAGGTAAAAGTTGGAACATTCAAGGGTGCGGAGAACCCTCACACAGACACATTCGGGCAATGGCCCGAATATGTTAAAAACGAACTTAGCGATAACAAGAAGCAAAAAATCGCCATGTTTTGCACCGGTGGTATTCGGTGTGAAAAGGCCTCGTCCCATCTCCTGGAAAATGGGTTTGAGGAAGTTTATCATCTCAAAGGTGGCATTCTCAATTACCTCGAAAAAATTGCTCCCGAGGAAAGTGATTGGGATGGAGAATGCTTTATTTTCGATAATCGTGTATCTGTTACCCATGGATTGAAAGATGGGGATACTCAGTTGTGTTACGGATGCAGATGGCCGCTTTCCGAGGAGGATTTAGAATCTGAACAATATGAGTATGGTATATCCTGCCCAAGATGTTTTGACTCTCTAAATGATGCAAAACGCCAGAGTTTGGAAGAAAGGCACAAGCAACTGAAACTTGCTGAAGAGAGAAATGTTCCACACATCGGACTGGAAATGCCCCACAAATCATCCCTTGCAGACTGAATAAAATAGGGCTATCTTTTTACCATCATGATTAGGGTGGAAGAAGAAGCGAAAAGCCTGCATCCGCAGGATACTGACGACATACTTCCCGCTGCATGGAAAAGTGGTTCTCTCAAATACGATGAGCTTAAACCACTCGCTGAAGGAGGTACCGCCAAACTTTATGTTACCTATGACAAAAATCTCGGTCGTAAAGTTGCCTACAAGACATTGCATGCTGATCTTAGAGATTCAGATATTGAGACCAAGAGATTTTTGCGTGAAGCCCGCGTAACCGCAAATATTCAGCACCCTGGCACTCTCCCTGTATACGAATTAGGTCGCGACCGCGAAGGACAGCTCTTTTTCACTATGAAAAAAGTGGACGGTCAGGATTTGCGGCAAATCCTTCACGACCTTAGGCAGGAGGTGCCCGAAGTTGTGGAAAAGTTCCCCCTCCCACGCCTCCTCGACATTCTGATTCAGGTTTGTCAAACTCTTGCTTTCGCCCATGAGATGGGGGTCATTCATCGTGACCTGAAGCCGGCTAATATCATTGTCGGTAAATTTGGTGAAGTCTATGTCCTGGACTGGGGACTGGCAAAGATCAAGGGAACCCAAAGCTTAGTGCATGGGAAGATTTCAGAGGAACCTATCCCGCAGGACTTAAAACTTACTCCCACTGGCAGGCATTATGGAACGCCCATGTATATGTCTCCCGAAATCGCCACCGGTGACCCCAATCTTGATGAAAGAAGCGACATATTTGCTCTTGGTGTAATCCTCTTTGAAATGCTTACTTTGCAATCATTTGTCGATGGTGAAGATATAATCGAAATTAAGGAAAAAATATTGAATAAGCCTTACCCACTCCCAAGAGAAGTCGCACCAAATCGCGAAATCCCAAGAGACTTGCAAGCACTTTGCATGAAAGCACTGCAACGAAAAAAATCCAAGCGTTACCCCAATATTTTGCAATTGTTGGACGACCTTCAAAAATTCCGACATGGTGAAGAGGTTTCTGTTTACTGGTACTCTGGTTGGGAAAAACTTACTCGATGGAATCACCGAAACGCATATTTAATTCTTTCGTTCACTTCTGCACTTGTTGGTGCAGGTATTTATGCTCTCTTTACCAAATAAACTGCTGTTCTAGCAGGGCTAGATTGGAATAATGTAAAAATTTAAAGATCGGGGAACAGGCTCCCTTTGCCAATCTTTTTTGCCCGACAGTCCTTGCACACACAGTTTGTTCCATGATCGCTCGTGTCAACTGTTTCTCCTTTTGCTTCATTGGGTGAAACAGTATCTAAAACATTCTCTGAAAGCTGCGGATTTTGAGCAACGCCCCTTATTATATTTTTTCCGTTACCATCAGTTATAGATGTAGATAACATTTGAGGTGTCACATTAGGCTTGGGGCTGTTGTTAAGTATCTTATTGCCGTTCGGACCTTCTTCTAATGAAGGCAGATTAGAATAATCTTTACCCAAAAATTCTTGTCTCTTTTTGTATATTTGGGCTACCAATTGAAAGAAGTTTGTATTATCCAAAGTTACCGTAGCAAGAAACTTGTCACTGTTTTCCTGAGCTACAACCAGATATTTATTTGAGTTTGGATAAAACCTTAGCGCCTTAACGGTTTGACCAACTTTTATCGGAATTCTAACTTGTCCAGTGTTGTTTTGAAGAGAAATTGCATCTTTTGCAATTTGAACTGAAAGTGGAAATACCAAGGTTGTGTTACTTTTTGTCCAAGTCACCAAGGTTTCTTTGAAATCTTGTTTTTCTTCTTCATTTACCTGAGGTTCAACAGGAACTTCAACGGGCTGTACTTTCTGAGCACGGACTAGATTATCTTTTGCTTCTGATAATTCATCTTCAAGCCTGTCTATTTGCCCTCGAAGATCCTGTGCTTCGCTCATCGATTGAGAGAGGTTGGAGGCTACCTCTTCTTTCTCTTTTTTAATTTGTTTTTCTTGCTGTACCAGTTGTTTATTTTCTTCTTCAAGTCTTCGTTTCAAACCAAGATAAAATTCTTCGTTTGCCTCTAGTTTTTTCACTTTTTTTCCAAGAGTTGCCGCTTCCTGAATGGACGAATCATCATAACTAACAAAAAGACCAATCATCCCCAAAGTACTTAGAACCGCAACAACAGTGGAAGCCATTGCAAAAATATTGGTCGATTTCTTAACCGCTCCACCCTTGAAGGCATTTTGCATATTGGAAACTTTACCCTGCATCTGCTGGAGAGCTTGCGAGTTTTTACCCGACCCTGCACCGGCCACTGATTTTAATTGAGCCAAAGATGCCTGAAGCTCCTTGCCCATATCAATGACCTTCTTGTTACCTTCAACCAGTCTACCCGATAGTATACTTGCTACATTCAGACAAAGCTGGCCACCAGCTACACCGTGTTCTCCTATGAATCCAAGAAGAGTTTCATGATCCATGCGCCACAGAATTGTTTCACCAATTGCCTGAACATTTGCCGACGCCACACCACCACTCAGAAAAGCCATTTCTCCAAATGCTGCACCGGTCCCAAGCGTTGCAATCTGTTGAGATTTACCCTGATCATTGACTTTCGTTATGGCAACCTCTCCAGAAACGACCATGTACAGATAGCGCTGCTCATGTCCATCTGCTACGAGAGTCTCATCCTCGGCAAGAATCCACTCGCCACCAAAACGAAGTTGTTGCATTTCTGCATCCCCAATATTGGCACATAGTCCGGTTGCCGGCAGGTCGTACCCAGCATCCAATACATCTTCACGGTGTAAAAGCTTCATTATATTCTTAATTTAGCTTATTAGACACAAACAGAGCAAGTGTAGAAAAGTCACATTAATGACAACATTTTCCATGCTTTTTTAATCGCCAATAATTGTAGGGCCAAGCAGCAAGAAATCCAGCTCCAAGAGTAAAAGGTAAAACTCCAATGGTAATGGCAGGTTCTCCCATCATTCCGTAATCTGCTAAGTTCATTGCGGCTTCCATTAAAATCATCGAAATTAAACTCATGCCAATTGCTGTGCGAAAAGCCTCAACTGGTCCTAATTGCCTCCACAGAATCAATGTCTCAAGAATTATGCTAGTGGCAATTCCACTAGCCATAGCTACTCCCCAAACCAAGTTCCACAAATCATTTGGAATGCTATCTGGAGCATAATATCTTTGAAAACAATATATAGCTCCTAAATCTCCAATTGCACAACCGACAAGACATCCAAAAGTGTTTTTAGCTGAACGTTTGATCAGTTGCATAATTAGCTGCTAAGCTGCTTTAAGATCAATATTTGACAAACTTTTTTCAATTTCTTTAAAGATTTTTTTAACTACTGGAATAACCACTGAATTACCGAATAATTTGTAGCAAACATTCCGCCTTTTATGAAGTTTGAAGCTTTCCGGAAAACCCATCAAACGGGCACACTCTCTAGGATGAAGTCGACGTAATCTTTCATTAATCAGATAAATACCAGTTTTGGCACCAATTCCTCCTCCATATGCAGACAAAGTAATGGCATGCCCCAATGAACTGTCAATCCGCTCGCCTTGCCCTCCTTTACCCACAGTTCCAACTCGTATAGGCTTCTTCTCCCTACTTTCAGGGAATTCTTTCGCCAAGGTCAAATCTTCCCTTTCAATGAATAAATCATCAAGCATTGGATCGCCACCAAGTAGCAGGATATCTTCGACAGCTACATCACTTTTAGTAGGCTGCGGGAATTCAAATTCTGAAATCCTCAAGTCTTTACGAAAGCATGCGAAATATAATCTCTCTCTTTTTTGGGGAATGCCGAAATCGGAAGAATTCAAAACCTTAAAAAATGGATCGTAACCAGCCTCTTCCATGAGATTGAGGGTCATGGCCAAGGTTTCCCCTTCCGCATGACTCACATAATTCCTCACATTTTCCAAAAAAAGAACTTCCGGCTGATGGTGGTCTGCGATTCGCAAAATTTCATGAAGCAATGTTCCACGTGAATCTTGGAAACCCGCCTGATTACCGGATATACTAAAAGGTTGACAGGGGAAACCGCCGCAAAGAATCTGGTGTTCAGGGATGACTGAAGCATCAACTTTGGTAATATCTCCGACTGGGGTTTCGTCAAAATTTACTTTGTAAGTATGCTGAGCATCCTTGTCCAAATCTGATGAAAACACGCAATCGTGCCCTAAGGATTTTAATGCGATACGAAATCCACCTATTCCACAAAACAAATCAATAAATTTTAACTTTCCCATTTTCTCCAACTATCTTTCCGATATTCCGACCTAGATGGTCGGGCAACTAGAAAGTGTTAGAAAATATTAAATGTCACAGAGTTCGACGGCTTCGGCTAGTCCTTCGGCGGGATCACGCGTAGGAATAAATTCCTGCCCAACAAACCCTTTATATCCGATATCAAGCAGAGCCTGCATGATTGGTGGATAATTAATTTCCTGATTATTATCTAATTCCCCCCGACCTGGATTACCTGCAGTATGGATATGACCAATATATTCACCGCACTCTCCAATTCGGCGGATCACATCCCCATCCATAATTTGCACATGGTATATATCAAATAGAAGTTTAACCCTAGGTGAAGCTACCTTTTTGACGATATCCAAGCAATAATCGATATGATCTCCCTGATAACCGGGGTGCCCTTTATTTGGATCTGATCCATCACGGGTGTTAAGCATTTCGAGACAAATATTCACCCCTTTACTCTCTGCATACCCTGCCACTTTTTTAAAGCCTTCTACGCAATTCTTTGCCCCATCCTCTGAAGAGAAATTTTCTTTATAACCAGTAAATGCGATCACATTAGGGCAGCCAAAATCTGCCGATTCATCAATTGCTGTCTTGGTCGCCTCTATCAACCACGAATGATACTCTGTATTATTGTAACCTTTTATGAAAGGTTTTCCCTCTACTGGAATCCCGGAAATTGCACAGGTTAATCCATGCTTTTTCAAAACCGGCCAGCTTTTTGAATTAATAAGTTCGACGCTCTTACAACCCAGGCGCTTGGCCTGCCGGCAGGTCTCCTCGACGCTCCAGTGATCCGCAAAGCACCATGATACCACTGATTGGTTAATCCTACCATTTTTGACTCCGCGACTCAGTGCATTCTGCCCTGCAGCATGAGTGGAAGGATGTGGAAGGGTTGTGGCAACTGCTCCAGCGGTTAACCCCTTAAATAGACTGCGACGATTAATCTTATCAGTTGAATTAAATGAAGAGTTTTTTTGTGTCATCCCTTTTCATCAACTCCACTGAAAGCTAAGGCAAGTTCATTCCAGCAGGATATCTAAAATCCTGCAGTTGACAGAATATTACTTCGTTCTCAGATTTATTATTAAATTATGAAAAACATCCAAGTTCTCGCCCTCTGCTTCCTTATTTTTTCCTGTAGTCCCGACTCCGAATCTCCACCAGTAGAATCTCCTGAAGATAATGAGAGCAATACTTCCCTTAGTTATGAACCAAAGGGAGTGCCATTTACTAAACCTAAAATTGAAGTGATGGAAGTTTCCCAATCAGAAATAACCATTAATTGGTTTACTCCATCAAATTGGCAGTCTTCTGCTAATTCTCCTTCTCAACCTGAATTTTTTGTTGAAACCTCCACCAATCCAAAATTTGACAATTCAGTTACAAGTCGCCAAATTTCTGACGCTTTTCAGACCACCTTTTCAAATCTCCAACCAGATACGCCTCATCACTTTAGAGTCACCGCTATTCCCATAGAAGGCGATACCCGTTACCTCCGCGGAGAACCAAATGTAATTACCGTCATGACCGCCTCATATCCGAGTGAACAAGTTGGAGGATTCATAGTTAATCCAGAA
>Ga0181587_10004530_pt1 | contig 11436 bp, 12 predicted proteins | sample 071ome_27_FD_132463 | JGI IMG/M metagenome (GOLD analysis project Ga0181587, IMG submission 132463) | Coastal salt marsh microbial communities from the Groves Creek Marsh, Skidaway Island, Georgia - 071409AT metaG (megahit assembly) | ecosystem: Environmental > Aquatic > Marine > Intertidal...
AACGACGATCGAGTCACCGACTTCGGCCCAGGCCGCCTTGAAGCCCTCGATCGATTCGTCGGGCGCGTCGAGCAAGAACATGACCTCGTAGCGGAGATCGGCGATCGACTTCTCGCCGTCCTCAGCCGCCGGTTCCATCTCGAACTCCGGCGGGGCCTGAACGTCGGGTTCAGGCAGCGGACGATCGTCGACCACATTGAGCGCCGCGTCGAGGAAAAGCAGGAACCCTGAGCCACCGGCATCGACCACGCCAGCATCAGCCAGGACCTTCAACAGGGTCGGGGTGCGTTCGAGCGACGCACCGCCCTCGGTGCGGGCTGCGTCGAGCACGCCGACCAGGTCGGCGCCGGTCTCGGCCGCAGCAACGGCCGCTTCACTCGCCTCCCGGACGACCGTGAGAATCGTGCCTTCGACCGGGTTGCCGACGGCGCCGTACGCGCCCTCGGCCGCCGCTGCGAGCGCTGTTGCGAACAGAGCCCCATCGACCTCGTCGGTCTCGGCCGCAACCCCAGAGAAGCCGCGCAGGATCTGCGACATGATCACGCCACTGTTGCCGCGAGCCCCCATGAGCGACCCGTGCGCAATGGCCTTGCAGATCGCCGCCATGTCAGCTGCGTCGGCGGTGTCGGCGTCGACCCCGTCGAGTTCCTCGACGACCGAACGCAGCGTGAGCGACATGTTGGTACCGGTGTCGCCATCGGGCACCGGGTACACGTTGAGGTTGTTCACCGCCTCACGATGATCGACCAGCGCGTCACGAAAAACAGTGACGACCTGGCGAAGGGCAGCGGCATCGAGCGCGGTCAGTGACACGGGCGTCGATGGTACAAGCCTGGCGTCGCCGGTGGGACCTTCACCGGGCTACGCTTCGCCGTCGGAGGTGACCCATGCAGGGTGTGATCAAAAGCTACGACCCCGGCACCGGCGACGGCGTCCTCATCAATGAGGCCGACCTGGCCGATGTTGACCTGGCTGCCGACGCCCTCGACGGGTCGTTGTTCCGCATGCTTCGGCAGGGGCAGCGGGTGCAGTTCGACCTCGATGACGATGGCCGCGCTACCCGGCTGCGCCTCGGTTCTGAAGCCGACATGGAGACCCCAGACCTCTCCGAACTCGAGGGCTGACTCGGACCTGCGGGGCTTACCGCAGCAAGTCACTGCGGCCTGACCGCAGCAAGTGAACGCGGGGCTAACCGCAGCGGGTCAGAGGTTGACGACCGGGCAGAGCAGTGTTCGCTCGACGCCGGGGATGTTGCCGACGGCGTTGACGACAACACCGCCGAGTTCGTCCATGTCGACCCCGGTCGCCTGGGCGATCACGTCATAGGGACCGATCGCGACATCGGCGGTCGTGACTTGCGGGAGTTCAGCGGTGGCGCGGGCGACGTCGGCTGCACACCCAACTTCGGCCTGGATGAGGATGTATGCGTTGACCGACACGGCGACTACCTCCCGGTTCGTGATCCATGGAAGGATCGCTGACAACGATAGGTCCCATCGTTACTGAAGGACAGGGCCCGTTGGGTTAGCCATCGGCCGTCTCCGTACAGTGGCGATCTAGCCTGTCGTGGACTTGTTGACCGAGTGCCCACTCACCGAAGCAGTCAGATGACGGACAGGTGGCCGAGCACGGACCGAGGAGCCCCCGCTCATGACCAGCACCGCCGACCTCGCCGCCCAGCTCGACACAGCGTTCGGACTCGCCGGGATGGAGCTCCGCTACGGGCTCACCCAGGACGAGCTGTTCCATGAGGCCATCGCCAACGACCGAGGCCGGGTCGAGATCGGCGGCCCCGACAACGTCCAGAAAGCGTTCGCCACCTCACTCGGCGTCGATGGCCCCCTCGTCTACTACTCCGACCCGGAATGCACCGGCCGTCCCGTTCAGGACACGTTCTGTGTTGACCGCTCCGCCACCACCGATCGGGTCTGGTGGAAGAGCGGGTTCGCCAAGTTCGATCCTGATGCCTTCGATGCGCTCCTGCCGCGAGTTATTGCTCATCTCAACGAACGGCAGCGTCACCTCTACGTGACCGACGTGTTCTGTGGCTGGGACCCCAGCTTCGCCGAGCCGTACCGGTTCATCGGCGAGTTCGCGACCCACGCCTACTTCTGCAACATCATGTTCCCCAAGCAGGTGCGTGACGACGCCGACCGGGCCGATGCCGGCTGGACCCTCATCAACGTCCCCTCTTTCGTGTGTGACCCTGAGCGCGACGGAACCCGCAGCAACCGGGCCGTCATCGTCGATATCGAACGGCGGGTCGGGCTTGTCCTCGGCCCGGCCGACTATTGCGGCGTGAACAAGAAGACGATGTTCACGATCATGAACTTCGTGCTGCCCGAGAAGGGGCAGCTGTCGATGCACTGCTCGGCCAATGTCGGCGAGCGAGGCGACACGGCGATCCTCTTTGGCCTGTCCGGCACCGGCAAGACCACCCTCTCAGCCGATCCCGACCGGGAACTGATCGGCGATGACGAACACGTCTGGACCGACGGCGGCGTCTCCAACTTTGAGGACGGCTGCTACGCCAAGCTCATCGATCTCGACAAGAACGCCGAGCCCGTCATCGCGGCCGCGATGTCGATGAAAGGCACCCTCATCGAGAACGTGCCGTCGCTGCCGGGGAAAGCGATCGGCGACACCGACCCCCAAGAGTTCGATCTCACCGACGGCTCAATCACCGAGAACACCCGGTTCGCCTACCCGCTGACCACCAACCCCAACGTCCGCGACGGCGCCGCCGGCCCACACCCCGAAACCATCGTCCTGTTGACCGCTGACGCCTTCGGGGTGCTCCCGCCCGTCTCGATCCTCGACCGCGACGAGACGATGTACCACTTCGTCATGGGGTTCACCTCCAAACTCGCCGGCACCGAAGTCGGTGTGACCGAGCCCGAGCCGAACTTCTCGTCGTGCTTCGGAGCGCCGTTCATGTCGCAAAAGCCACGGGTGTACGCCGAACTACTCGCCAAGCGGATGGCGGAAAACGACACCCGCTGCATCATGCTCAACACCGGCTGGACCGGCGGACCGTACGGCAAGGGTGAACGGATGTCGCTCAAAGACACCCGAGCCCTGCTCGACGCCGCGCTCGACGGCGAGTTCGACAACGCCGAACTCCAAACCGAACCGACGCTCGGGGTCAAGATGCCGACCACCTGCGCAGCCGTCGACGACACGATCCTGAACCCGCGAGACACGTGGGAAGACCCGGCTGCCTACGACGAAGCCGCCGCTCGCCTGCGCGACATGTTCCGCGACAATTTCGAGCAGCAGAACTACGCCGAACTGGGAATCAAGCCGGCGATGTAGGTGCGCACAGCACGTCGGCGGTCATTTCGAGATGGCCGAGGTGCTGAGCGAGTTCCTCATAGGCGTGGATCACCGCGGCGCCGACCGTCCATGGAGCCTCGAGCGGCGTCTGTGTCTGCGGTTCGTGAGCGAGTTCGGTCGCCGCCGCCAGTTCCGGGCCAAGTTCGTCGAGCACGGCGAGCAGGCCCGCCGCGGCGGCGCGTAGCTCGGCGACGGAGCCCGACGCCAGGAATTCTTCGTCACGGACCCGCTCGGTCGGACGACCACACACGATGTGCGCACACCAAAACTCGGCGGCTGCAAACGCGTGCGTGACGAGCTGGAACGGGGTCGACAAGCCAGGTAGCTCAGGCCGCTGGTTGATTCGCTCGTCGCCGATGCGATCAACCGCCGCCAGCATGCCGGTGACGGTTCGGCGGGTGAAGAGAAGGAAATCGTCGATCCCGATCATGCGGGGAACCAGAGCACGAGATAGGCGGCCCGAATCCCGAGCCCCATCAGCCACAGACTCCCGAGGCCGTACAGCAAATGGATCCGGCCCCGCATCTCGTTGCGGTACTGGAAGATGATTCCGCACGACATGAAGGCGGCGAGCCCGTAGAGCAGCGGCTCACCCGGTTCGATCTCATCCTGCGCTTGGGCGATCGCACCAAACAGCACATGCAGCGCAATGATCGCCTGCGCGACCCCGGCCGACACCCACAGCGCTCGGTGCCGATACCGATCCTGGAGATGCGCGACGAGCGCCCACGCAGCCACCACCCCATTGGCAATGATCCACGGCCAGATCGACCACTCGTACAGGTCAACGATCACGACCGACGCTCCCGCCCACATCCGGCGTCGTTCACAGACCGCACAGCGAGCGCTCGCTCAGTTCGCGGTGGGATCGTCGAGCACGGCGAACAGATCAGGCAGGTACGGCGCACCGGTGCGAGTCGCGCCGTGCTGCACAAACCACTCCTGCCCGAACGCTCGGGCAAAGGCATCATCGGACAGCATCAAAAACACCGAGTCTTCGGTGATCTGTGACGCGTGGGCGATCATCGCCGCCTTCTTCTCGGCGATGACCGGCGTGATGTCGACGGCATGGGTGATCTGGGCGGCCGGGGTACCGAGCTCCTGCTCGAGGAAATCCTGCCGCTCCGCTTCGATCTCCTCGGGATCTCGGCCGTTGTCGGCCTCGGCCATCGTCGCCCACTCCGGCTCGTCAGCGAACGACTTCATCTGCTCACGGTTCATCGTCGACTCGAACACGTGCGGGGTGCCGGCGAGTTCAGCGGCCCGCTTCCCGACCCGGTGGACCTGAATATGGTCCGGGTGGCGGTAGCCACCGATCGGGTCGTAGATCGTCACGATCGAGGCGTCCTCTTCCTGCAAGATGCTCGCCAGCCGCTCGGCCGCCTCCTCGACATCGGCCTGCCAAAAACAATCCGGGTCATCGTTGGCGGCAGTGCCTTCCATTCCGGAATCCTTGTAGCCGAGAAACTCGAGCCGCTCGACGGACAGCGCCTGCGCCGCATCGCTGAGCTCACGGGCCCGCACATCGGCCAACGTTTCCCCCTCGGGGATCATCGACGGGTCGGCCTCACCGGCTGCGCCGTCGGTCGCGCACACCAGCACGATCCGGTGACCGCCCCGGGCCCCGAGGATCATCGTGCCGCCGGTAGCAATCGCCTCGTCGTCAGGATGAGCGTGAAAGAAGACTGCGGTCGCCATTCAGGCGACACTACCGGCCTGCCGCAGCGCCGAGATCTCCTCGGCGGCGTAGCCGACATCGGCGAGCAGTTCGTCGGTGTGCTGACCGGCATGGGCTGGCGGACGCTGAATCTCGGCCTCGGTGCGAGAAAAACGGGGGGCCGGGCCGGGCTGCACGACGCCGTTGCGTTCCACGAAAGTGCCTCGGTGCACATTGTGGGGATGCTTCGGTGCCTCTTCCATCGAAAGCACCGGGGCGAAACAGATGTCGCTGTGCTCCATCAGCTCACACCACTCATCACGGGTACGGCGTTTGAAGATGGCGGCGAGTTCGGCTTTGAGTTCGGGCCACATCGACCGACTCATCTGTTGATCCCACTTCTCATCAGTGAGCTCCAGCTTCTCTCGCAGTTCGGCGTAGAACTGCGGCTCGATCGACCCGATCGATACGTACTCGCCGTCGCTGCATTCGAACACGTCATAGAAATGGGCGCCGGTGTCGAGCAGGTTGGTTCCCCGCTCGTCGTTCCAGATACCCATGGCCCGGAAGCCGTGGAAGAACGTCATCAGCGACGCCGCACCATCGACCATCGCCGCATCGACCACCTGGCCCTCACCGGACTGGTGGGCTTCGAGGATGGCGCACACCATGCCGAACGCGAGGTACATGCCGCCGCCGCCGAAATCGCCGACCAGGTTGAGTGGAGGTACCGGCGCCTCACCGGCTCGGCCCATCGGTTCGAGGGCGCCGGCGAGCGCGATGTAGTTGATGTCGTGTCCGGCGGCATGGGCGTACGGACCTTCCTGGCCCCAACCGGTCATGCGTCCGTAGACGAGGCGTGGGTTGCGGGCCAGGCAGTCGTCGGGGCCCACACCGAGCCGTTCGGTCACGCCGGGCCGGAACCCCTCGATGAGGCCGTCAGCTGACTCGATGAGCTTCATCACCGCTTCGAGACCATCGGGCGACTTCATGTCGATGCCGATGGAGCGACGGCCGCGCAGCATCACATCGGCCGGCGGCACGTCGGGGTCACCACCTCGCACCGCAGCCGAACGCTCGACACGGATCACGTCCGCGCCCATGTCGGCCAGCATCATGGCGCAGAAGGGGCCGGGCCCGATGCCGGCCAGTTCGATGATCCGTACGCCTGCAAGCGGTCCCATGGTGCTCCTCCTCGGCCTATCCGAACGCGCTGGACCCTACTGCTGGGGTGATGTCGGTACGAAGCCGACCCGCTGAGTGGGTGACGGTTGAAGCCTGAGCGGGAGCGCTTCTACTGGAACGTGCGGGCGGTCAACGTGGTCATCGCCTCAATCAGGGGCGGCCACACCTGGTACACGAAGTCGTGAGACATCCCCTCGATCTCGAGGAACTCGGCGCCTGGGATGAGCTCGGCCGTCCGGCGGCCGTGTTCGATCGAGAGCAAGGTGTCGTTCTCGCCGTGCACGACAAGGGTCGGCACGTCGAGCGCCCGCAGATCGTCGATTCGAGACGGGGACGCCATCGCCGCATTGAACTGTCGCATCCCACCGCCAGGCACAAAGGCTCGCTCATGGAGTTCGGTGAAGAAGCTCCGCAGCTGGTCTGGGTCGTACCAGTCGGGGTTGGACCAGAGCTTGCGGGCGAGCATGTCGGCTTCGATCTGCTCCTCCGCCGTGTCCTTGGACGGTGCGGTCAACGCCGCTGCGACCTCGTCACTCGGGTACGGCAGATCGTCCATGCCAGGTGTCGATGCCAGCGACACTAGGGCCCGGACCCGCTCGGGATGATCGACAGCCAACTGCTGGGCGACCATGCCGCCGAGCGACAAGCCCAGCAGAACAGCCGTCTCGACCCCGACGGCGTCGAGCACCGCAACCACATCGTCGGCCATGTCGCTCAGGGTGTAGGTGTCGCTGTCGGCCGTGGCCGTCGACAGGCCGGCGTCACGGTTGTCCATCCGAATGACGAAGAACCCACGATCGACGAGGGCGAGACAGAACGCTTCGGGATAGATCAGGAGCTGGTTCCCCATGCCCGGCAGACAGATCACCACCGGGTCGTCCTGCATCCCGAACGTCTCGTAGTAGAGCTCGATTGCCCCGTTCGTCGTCGTCGGCATGCCGGTCACCCTAGGTCGGCCCCACTACGTTCAACCCCGTGAAGATCCAGGACCGGCGCTTCGCCAAGCTCTCCACCCGAGAGCTCCACGACATCATGCGACTGCGAATCGACGTGTTCATCGTCGAACAGTCGTGCAGCTACCCCGAACTCGACGGTCGAGACCTCGAGGATGGCACCCGACACGTCTGGATGGCCGACGACCTCGGCGTCGTCGCGTACCTCCGGGTCCTCGACGACGATGATGGTGAGACTCGGATCAACCGGGTCGCCACCCGCAACGACGCCCGGTCGGGAGGCTTCGCCGGGGCGCTGCTCGACCATGTCCTCGACACCAGCGATGGGCCCTGGGTTCTCGATACCCCGACCGGCCTCGCCGGCTGGTACCGCAAACGCAACTTCGCCGACGACGGTGACGAGTTCGTCGAGGACGGCATCTCTCACCTGCCGATGCGCCGAGAGGCCTGACCCGACCCCAGCACCGCCGCCGCCCAGCCCCAGGAAAGGTCAGTCGCCGAAGCGGATCACCCTGGCCGGGTCAATCCGCAGCTGCACCCGCTCACCTAGCGCTGGCGCCGCGGCCAGCACGAAACGGAGCGAACGGCCATCGGTCGTGCGCAGGCGGACATCATGATCCACCCCACGGAAATGCACCCGTTCGACGACCGCTTCGACGGTGTCGGCCTCGTCGGCGTTGACGACGGTTGCGGCATCCGGACGCCACACAACTACCCCATCTGGCCCGTCGACCACATTGGTGTGACCAAGGACTCGGGCGACGGTGAGCGAGCGCGGCGCCGCCCACACCTCGCCGGGCGGGCCGGTCTGATGGAGGCGGCCGCCCTCCATCACGCCGACACGGTCACCGAGGGCAAACGCCTCATCGTGATCGTGGGTGACATGGATCGCTGCCGTTCCCGTTGCATCCAAGACCTCCGGGAGTTCGCCGATCAGCCGATCCCGGAGGTGCCGGTCGAGCGAACCGAGCGGCTCGTCGAGCAGCAGAACCCGGGGCCCCGGGGCCAACGCCCGAGCGAGCGCCACCCGCTGGGCCTCACCCCCCGACAGGGTGGTGACCGCCCGCCGTTCGAAGCCAGCAAGCCCGACCAACTCAAGGAGTTCACCGACCCGCGCCGTACGGGGGGCCGGGTCGATGCCATCCATCCGCAGACCAAACTCGACGTTCTGCCCCACCGTGCGATGCGGGAACAGGGCATGGTCCTGGAACATCAACCCGAACGGTCGGCGCTCGGGCGGTAGGTGACCGATCGGTTCGCCGTCGACAAAGATCGAACCAGCGGCCAGGGGTTCAAGCCCGGCGATCGCCCGCAGCAGCGACGACTTCCCGCAACCGCTGGGCCCCAGCAGGGCGAGCCGCTCACCGGCTGCGAGGTCAAGGTCGACAGCCCGGACCGCCCGCAGCTCCCCAAACCGGACCTCGGCCTCTCGTACCTGGAGCATCGGGTCTGCCATCAGAACACCCCCTCGTCAGAACCCCGGGCCGACTCGATCACGAGCACCGCAGCCGCCACCAGCACCATCAGGACCACCGCCAGCGCCATCGCCTGCCCTCGCAGCAGATCGCCGGGCGTTGAAAGAAGCCGGAACAAGGCCACCGGCGCCGTCAGATTCTCCGGCCGGCGAGGCAGAAACGATGTCGCCCCGAACTCCCCGAGGGAGACCGCGAAGGCAAACCCGGCACCCACGACCAGGCCCCGCAGGCCAATCGGCAGGTCAATTTCTCGCCGAGCCCGCGCCGGCGACGCACCGAGCACCCCAGCCGCCTCATGCAGCGCCGGATCAATCGCCCGCAGCACCGGCACCATCGTTCGCACCACGAACGGCACCCCCACCAGTGCGTGGGCAATCGGGATAATCCACCACGAGGTCCGCAGGTCGAGCGGTGATTCATCGAGGGCGATCAGCATGCCGAAGCCAATCGTGACCGCCGACGTCCCCAACGGCAGCGTCAGGCCAAGGTCGAACACTCGGGCAAGCCCTCGCCGACCATGCACAACCACGAGCGAGGCGAGCAGACCCACGAGGACCGCCATCGCCGTCGCCGTCACCGCAAAGACGATCGAGTTCGCCAACGCCGTCGTTGCCGGGGCCGGAAGCTGGGGAGCCCGCTCAGCGAGCGCCCGATAGTGGTCAAAGCCGTAGCCGTCCCCGGTCGAGAACGAGCGCTCCACTAGCACCCCAATCGGGCCGCCCAGCAGCACAAAACCAATGCCGAGGTTCACCCACCGCCACACCGGTGAGGCGGCCCGCCGACTCAGGCGAGCACCCCGCCCGACAATCGGGCGGCGCCGTTCGAGACGGGTCGACACGACGACCAACGCGAGCACCGCAACCAACTGCACAACCGCCAGCGCAGCCGCCGTCTCCAGATCGGTGCGGGTCACCGCCTGGCGGTAGATCTCGGTTTCGAGGGTCGCTCGACGGGGACCACCGAGGATCAGCACCACGCCGAACGATGTGAACGAGAACAGGAACACGATGGCGGCCGCCGAGGCGATAGCGGGCCGCAGACGGGGCAACGTCACCTCGCGAAAGGCCGCCCACGCCGTTGCGCCCAACGAACGGGCCGCTTCCTCCATCCGGTGGTCGAGCCCACTCCAGAAGGCGCCGACGGTGCGGACGACGACGGCGTAGTTGAAGAACACATGGGCGATCAGGATCGCCCACACCGTGTGCCGGAGCCGCAGCGCTCCCTCGTCGAGGCCAGTCACGGCGAAGACCTCGGTGAACGCCCCAGCAACCAGGACGGTCGGTAAGACGAACGGGACCGTCACCAGAGCCCGGACCAGCCGCTGCCGCCGTGGCGGCAGCCGGGCGACGATCGACGCAGCGGGAAGCCCGACGACGAGGGTTAAGGCCGTACTCGCGACCGCCTGCCACAGGGTGAACCAGACGATGTCGCGCTGGCGCGAAGACTCGGCCAGATCAAAGAAGGTCTCCCCACCCCCACCGCCGAGCCCCCGCCACAGAACCGTGGCGATCGGGTAGCCGAAGAAGACCGCGATGAACACGGCCGGCACGACGACCAGCACTGCGCCACCGATGGCGCGCCGACCGATCCGGGCCCGCTGGTTCATCGATCAACCCCGAGCGGCACGAGTCAGCCGAGCACGATCTCGACCCAGCGCTCGACCCAGGTGTCGCGGTTGGCCTCGATATCGGCCGGCGCAATGATCTGAGGATCCTCCGCGACCGACGCGAACTCCACGAACTCGGAAGGCAGCGCCGCCGCCTCAAGCGCCGGGAAGACAAACATGTTGAGCGGCACGTCCTCTTGATACGTCGGCGTCAACATGAAGTCGATCAGCGCCTCCGCACCCGCTCGATTGTCAGTCCCCGCGAGAATGCCGGCGAACTCGATCTGTCGGAAGCACGAATCGAGCAGCACCCCGGTCGGGGCAACCTCAACCGGCGGATCGGCGAAGATCACCTCGGCCGGCGGACTCGACGCGTACGACACCACGATGGAGCGGTCACCACCACCGGCAGTGAACTCGCCGTAGTAGGCATCTTCCCAACCAGCGGTGACACTCACCCCGTTGGCGACGAGGTCAGCCCAGTACTGCTCCCAATCGTCGGTGCCGTTGATGGTCGCCAGCAGGAACGCCAGTCCCGGCGACGACGACTCGGGCGACTGCACCACAACCTCGTCGGCGAACACTGGGTCGGTCAGATCCTCCAACGACATCGGCGGCTCGGCCCCCTCCGGCAGGGCATCAATCCAGTAGTTGATGCACACATCACCAAAATCGATCGGGGTGACCCGGTTCTGGTCATCGAGAACGAGTTCGGGGAACACGCCGGACAGGTTCGACGACGCATAGGCATCAAACAGATCGGCATCGAGGCCTCGCTGCAGGAAGGTGTTGTCGATCCCGAACAGGACATCGGCAAGCGGCGCGTCCTTCGTCAGGATGGCCTCGCTCACCATCGTGCCGGCATCGCCAACCTGGAGCAGTTCGACCGTTGCGCCGGTTTCCGCCGTGAACGCCTCGAACACCGAGTCGCTCACATAGAACGAATCGTGGGTCATCAACGTGACAGTGGTGCCGGAGATATCGACCGGGGCCGACGCTTCAAGCTCCCCGCCCCCAGACGAATCGTCGTCGCCGCACGCCGCAGCCAACAGGCCCAACGTGAGCAGGCACAGCAACAACTTCTTCCTGGCTTCCGCCTCCGGCATGACCCGGATTAGGTTCGGTCGGGTCATCGACGGATCGGGCGACCTCGCAGCCCGGCTACCCCGGGGTCCCCGGTGTGGTTTGTGCCTGCAGGCTAGCCGACACCGCTAGGCGCCCGCC
>Ga0181587_10004531_pt1 | contig 11434 bp, 7 predicted proteins | sample 071ome_27_FD_132463 | JGI IMG/M metagenome (GOLD analysis project Ga0181587, IMG submission 132463) | Coastal salt marsh microbial communities from the Groves Creek Marsh, Skidaway Island, Georgia - 071409AT metaG (megahit assembly) | ecosystem: Environmental > Aquatic > Marine > Intertidal zone...
AAACGCAGAGTTCAGAATCATCACCTTTACCCTATCCCCGGAAATTACACCTGAGAACGGAGGAACAGTTAATGGAAGTGGAGAATATGAATTCAATGAAGAAGCAGAGTTGACTGCGGTTCCATCAACAGGGCATCGATTTCTTTATTGGCTAGTGGATGGAGAACAGTCCTTTGAAACTTCAGTTACCCTGACAGCCAACAGAGAGTACGATCTGGAAGTCATCTTTGAGCCTATATTTTATTCTCTCACGATCAATCAAACGCCAACCAATGGCGGACAAGTTACTGGGAGTGGCGTCTATGCCTACGGAACCGTCAAGACCATCGAGGCAACTCCTGCGGAAGGTTACCAATTTACGGGATGGACTGGGGGCACTGTCCAGGACCCAGCATCAGCCTCCACCGAAATCACCATTCAGGGCGATGTGACCTTGACCGCCAACTTTGAATTAATTCCAGAACCAACGCATACAGTAACATTGACCGCAGTGCCTGAAGAAGGAGGCGCCCTAAATGGAGCAGGAACCTTTGACCATGGCTCAGAAATTCAAGTATCTGCCACACCTTCTCACGACTACTATTTTGAGCGATGGATAGATGAAAGTGGGAATTCCCACTACAGCAATCCACTGACCTTGACCTTGACATCCGAGATTTCCAGAACGGGCATATTTAGCAAACGCCCCTTCAACATACTAGTCTTTGGAGACAATGAAAAGGAAGTGATTTCCCCCGGAGGATCTGGAACATTCGATGAAAAAGAAGAGGTAAACATTGAAGCCTTTCCATCAGAAACCTGGGAATTGGCCAATTGGACCGCCACGGGAGAATTAAACTTTTTTGTTCGTGCACTGCCCAGTGCTGATAACTCTCAAACCGTCCTTTATATTGACGCATTGGAGAGGCGCCAGCTGAGACTGGTGCGGGGCGGAACCTATCATTTCAACTTGAGTGATCTGGAGCTGGCCGACCATCCATTTTATTTCAGCACCTCTGAGCAAGCAGATATCTCTGGTAACTTTAACGGCGAATATACTGAAGGTATCACGAACTCACGCTCCACAAGTGGCATTGTGAGCTTCACCGTGAGTGAGAATGTGCCGGATATCCTTTATTACCATTCCGGTTCGGTTACCGAAGCAGGTGGCGTGATTCACGTCTATGACGTTGAAGAAATCCTCTCCTCTGTAACAGAAAACCCAACCACCCTCCAAATTCTTGCGGATATCCCCATCGTCGCAAACTATGATCGGGAGCATTATGATATTACCACTGCCCCCTTTCCTTCCTATGGGGGATCAATCACCGGAGCTGGAGTCCACCAATGGGGAGAGGAAGTCGTACTCACTGCAACCCCCGCCGAAAATTACTCTTTCACCAGTTGGGTGGGATTACCGGAAGAAGATAAGACAACAAATCCCATTACCCTGACAATTAGTGAAGCCCTGGACCTTACTGCGAACTTTACCTACACTGGTCCGGCAACACATACATTGACCGTACTGGCGAACCCTGCTGAAGGTGGAACCACCACAGGCTCTGGCGAAATTTCACACGCAACGACGACCACCATCTCCGCCCAACCTGCCTCAGGATATCGATTCTTGAATTGGTCAGGAGAGGCTGCGGTTTCTCCGGATGCAACGACAACGAACACCACAATTATCCTTGGAGAGACAACCATTACTGCCAACTTTGAGCAAATCCCTGAATACAACTTAACGCTCAATGCATCCCCTCAAGGAGCAGGGTCCCTTTTTGGTAGTGGGACCTATCAGGAAGATACCAACGTTACAGTCATCGCGTTTCCCGCTTCAGGTTATGAATTTGTCAACTGGTCGGGCTCAGATCAATTGCTGGACCCAAATGGAACCACGACCACACTACCCCTTACGTCAAATACCATCCTTACTGCCAATTTCAATTTTGTAGGAACAGATACTTATGACCTAACCATTAACGTCTCTCCCGCAAATGCTGGCACAACTACTGGGCATGGAACGTATGAAAGCGGACGACTGGTCCCCATTGAGGCCATACCCAACCCAGGCTATGAATTTGAATCCTGGACAGGCGGGGAAGTTACCGCCCCGACAGAAGCAGAAACCACCTACCAACTCTTTTCCGACCAAACCCTAACCGCAAACTTCCAGTATGTCGGGCTCCCTGACCATACCTTGACTTTGCAGGCGAATCCTTTGGAAGCCGGAACTTTAACAGGAGCCGGCGAATACGAAGAAGGTACGGAAGTCTCGATCCAGGCAACACCTGCGACAGGCTATGAATTTCTTGGCTGGACCGGAGGCTCTCCGGCAGACCCATCCGAAAGCTCAACTTCCATCACACTGGAATCCAATACTACTCTGATCGCCAACTTCCAGTACCTTGGCACTGGCAACACTCTTACCATCAATGCCAACCCACAGGATTCGGGAACCACGACAGGAGCAGGAAACTATGCAACAGGCTCGACTGTCAGTATCCAGGCAACTCCAGCAGAAGGCTATAAATTCATGGGCTGGACAGGGGGGAATGTCGCCTCAGCTGATGCCAGCCAAACAACCTTGAACCTCTCGTCGGACATTACATTAACCGCAAACTTCGAGCCTCTTGCTGAATATGCTGTCTCCATCGCCTCAAATCCCGCCAATGCAGGGACGGTTTCAGAGTCAGGAAATTATATTGAAGGCACCACGATCACAATTGAAGCTACCCCATTGGCAGGCTATACATTTCACAGTTGGTCCGGTGCTGAAGTCGGAGATTCTACTGAATCCACTACAACTTTGACCGTTGCCCAGGACACAACCCTTTACGCAAACTTTATTTATTCGGGTCCAAGTACACATACCTTGACTCTCTCCACAGAACCAGAAGCGATTGGAACGGTACAGGGTGCAGGCACCTATGGGCATGGTGCCAACGCTCTGATTCAAGCCATTGCTCCAACAGGTTACCACTTCCTGAACTGGTCGGATGGGGGCTCACTCACCATCACAGAAAACCCCACTCGAATTACCCTGAACTCCGATCTCTCTCTGACTGCAAATTTCCAGAAAATTCAACTCACTATCCCGAGGACACATGAGACTGGCAACTGGCTGAACAGCCATTGGTTTGGCATGTTTCTAAGAGCAGATTCAGATTGGATCTACTCCGCAAACCTTGGTTGGCTTTACCCGGTGGGAGACTCCGATGAATCAGTCTGGCTGGCAACACCACAAGGTCGATGGTACTGGACATCGGAGCAAGTCTACCCCTGGTTCTACCAAGATGATCAAGCCATATGGTATTATTATTCTGTGGATCACTCTACATTTCAGAAAGCGTACATATATCATTCAGAAAACCAGCAATGGGAGAGTCATTCACCTCCCCAATTACCCTGAGACAGAAAAAGGGTTGTCCTGAAACACACAGGTAGTTTACTTGTAACTAATCAGCTCCTTCCCTACTGCTAGCCAACTCCCTTTTTCGCTAGTTTCGATCTCAATGGCCATTTTCGAGAAATACAGCATATTCGTGTTAGGATTCGTGCTGTTGCACGGCATCCATCCGCTCTTGGCCACACCACGGCTGACCGTCAATTGGGCCAGTGACTGGGTGGAATTCAAAAACCATTTGAATGTCCCACTTTCTGAGGGAGACCCTTCCGTAAATCAAGACGGAGCCCTCATCCAACTTGGCTACTTCACCAATTCTTCTGACGCCAATCTCTTTGCAGGCGATTGGGTGCCCCTGACATTGGAAACCACTATCGGAGATACAGTCGACCTCTCAGGCTATGGCGATGGATATTTTTCATTCATCTCCTTTTTTGTAGATGGCAGCCCTTTTGTTCCCATTTACGATGACCCCGAGAGCCGAAGCAACCCACCGGGAAGTTACATTACACAAGCAGGCATTACGATAGACTCATCCAACCCGTCCCCAGGGAAACACCTGGCCATACGCTTTTTTGATGGAAATTGGGATGAAATGCAGCGCTACAACACTCTTTCTTCGCCGTTATGGAAATGGACAGCATTACAAGAACTCCAATTCGGCGCACTGACTCTTTACGTAGATGCCCTCACTCCTAGTGATGCAAAGTTTGAAGATCCTAACAATGCCTTTCAAACCACCATTACGCTGCAAAATGCATGGGACTACGGGAAACGCCATGTTGTAAATAACTGGTATTCTCTCTTCTGGTTCGGGCACATCAATATGCCAACAAACAGCGATTGGATCTACCATGAAGACCATGGCTGGCTCTATCCACACGGAGATCTCCCAAAGGATGTATGGTTTTATCACCAAACTCTTGGCTGGGTCTGGACAAATGTTTCGGTTTACCCATGGCTCTATTCTGACACAGATCAGGATTGGCTATACTTCAGGAAGCTGGACGGTCAGACCTGGGTCTACCACTACAGCAATGAGACCTGGGAGCAAACCATGAATACCGGGGCTTCAGACTGATCAGGACGCAGCCTTTGCAGCCTTTTCCTTGCGAAGTTTCAACTGCTGGTAAATTCGCAACGGCTGCAAAACGATCAAAGGAGAAAACCAGAAAAGCGTCTCACGAAGAGTCTCCCAGCTATATTTCCCTGCAAAGGCCTGATGATAGAACAATAGAGGAATCAATAGATACGAAACTCGGTGCAAACGTTTCCACTTTCTTCCTCCCAGCTTTCGCAAACTCCAATTGTTACTGGTAACAGCCAGGACAAATAACACAGCAAAAGCGATGAGTCCGGCAATGATATACAGCCGGGAGATATCACTGACCAAAGTCTTCCAACCATTGGTCAGGTAGACCCCAAAATGCAAGCAAGCATAGAAAAAGCATGCCAACCCAATCGTCCTTCGATGCCGATTCAGAGCACTGACAAATTTGTTTCTCCTGAAAAGTGATTTAAGAGGAGACAGGCTTAGAACCCATACAAAATAGAGAATAGCATACTTGCCGGTTTCATCCGTCAGCACCTCATGGAGGTTTACTACTTCCACTACTTCCACAGTCTCCTCGCTCCCTTCTTCCACTTCCCCCGTGGCTGCCTGAAATTCCTCTTCACTTACAGTGAACTGGCTAAAGTCAAACTCCTCATCAGTCGACTCATCTTCCTGCTCAATCACCTGTGACTCTTCGGCTGGTTTTGGCTCTTGAGATTGAACGGCAGCAAATCCTCCACCATCCCAGAATAACCAGAGTATGTAGAAAAATGGCAAGCTCACCAGTGGCAGAATAAACCACCTGGAACCGACAAAACGATAAAATGCCCTCATTGGAAAACGAACGGACCCTGCTGAAAAGTGACAATCAGCCTAAGTCATGTGAACTGAATAAACACCCAAATGGGAAAAGCGATAGAAACAATCAGAAGAACTTCTTCAAATCCATCCCCTTGTACAAAGGAGCCACCTGCTCCTCGTAACCATTGAACATCAAAGTATCAATCCGGGCACCAAAGGTCTTTCCACCTATGACACGTTCCGTCGCCTGCGACCATCGGGGGTGGGAGACCTTCGGGTTTACGTTCGAATAAAAGCCATACTCATTCGGAGCGGCGGAATTCCAAAGTGTCTTTGGTTCATCCTCTGTAAAATCAATCCGGACCAAAGACTTGATGCTCTTAAATCCATATTTCCAAGGGACGACCAATCTTAGCGGTGCTCCGTTTTGATTGGGCAAAGGCTTACCGAAAACACCAGCAGCCAGAAAAGTCAGATCATGGTTCGCTTCATCCAACCGCAGACCCTCGGTGTAAGGCCAATCATAGTGCGGATAGCGATTAAAACCCGGAGCAGCCTTACGGTCTTCAAACGTGGTGAACTTCACATACTTGGCTTTCGATGTAGGTTGCACCTTTTTGATCAGCTTCGAAAGCGGAAACCCGTCCCAGGGAATGACCATGGACCAAGCTTCCACACAACGAAAGCGGTAAATTCTCATTTCAATCCCCATCTCCTTGCACAGGTCATTCACGTCCACCTTCAGAGGTTTCTCCACATGTCCCCCAACCTCTAAAGTCCATGGCTCGGTCTTCCAGCCCTGGTTGGCCGCAAAACGTACTTCCTGCTTCTGCGTGGTAAACTCGTAAAAATTGTTGTACCCGGTGACATAAGGATACGGCGTAGGTTTCCGGTCCTTGATCAGATACTTATTATTAATGTTGGGCTTTTCCGGGAAACCCGCTGTCGCCGCATGAGCCCCCGCCATAGGTAAGGCACCTCCAACCGCACCCAGCCCGAGCTTCTTAATCACATCCCGGCGGGATTGGTAAGTGGATTCATCAGTCGCAGCTGACTCAGGCAACTGCCAGGATTGGGGAGTTTTGATAAGCATTTTGAAAAATCAGATGGAGTGGTATCGGAATATAGAACAACGGTCACTATTTCAGGACTGTGAAGTACAATCCAGTGCACAAAAAAGCAAGCTTTTGGGAAAAAATTAACCTCCAATATAGGACATCTCGATCTTCTCTTCCTTTACATTACCCCGGATTTCCGAATACCGATCTTCCCTTGCCCCCCAAGCACGTCTCAAAGTTGCCTCCAAATCTCCACCTCCACGAAGAACACTGCGTAAATCCAAACCATTGGAAGCAAATAAACAGGTAAACAGCTTCCCGTCCGCCGACAATCGAGCCCGGTTACAAGCCCGGCAAAACGGCTGCGTCACAGAAGCAATAATCCCAACCTCTCCAGCACCATCGCAATACTTGTACCTGCGGGCAACTTCACCAATGTAATTCGGCTCCACGGCTTCCAATGCATACCGGCTTTCAATGTCAGCCAGAATTTCCTTTGCAGAATACACCTGCTCAGAAGACCACCCATTACAATTTCCAACATCCATAAACTCGATAAATCGCAAAATTTCTGACCGCCCCCGAAAAAATTCCGCCAAAGGCAACACCTCCTCCTCATTCATCCCTTTGATAATGACTGCATTAACTTTCACTGGTAACCCAACCTCAGCAGCACAGCTCATCCCTTCCAAAACCCGGTCCACTCCAACACCCCGTCCGCTCATCTTCTGAAACGTGGCATCATTGAGAGCATCCAGACTTAGTGTGATACGGTCCAAGCCCACCTCAGCCAACTCCTCAGCATACTTCGGCAACAACAATCCATTGGTTGTCAAAGCCACCTCCTCCAATCCCTCAATCTCCTTCAATGAACCCACCAATTCCGGGATATCCTTCCGGAGCAAAGGCTCACCTCCAGTCAGTCGCACCTTTTTCCCTCCACACGAAACAAAAACCTTCACCACCCTAAGAATTTCTTCAAAAGACAGCTGCTCCGAATTCTTCAAAAAGGGATACCCTGAATGAAACACTTCTGCCGGCATGCAATATCCGCAACGAAGATTGCACTGGTCCGTCAGCGAAATCCTTAGATCCCGCAAAGAACGGCCCAGTTGATCCAAGGGCACAGATGATGTCGCAATTTGATTCATTTCCAACTAGTCATTAAAAAACAATCCTCCCAATATCCCAAACTATTTCAGTCCATACCATGATCTCTGTTCAAGAAGCAACCCATACCATACTCGAATCCCTCCCCACACTCTCAACCGAAACCTGCCCGCTGGCAGAAGCTCACCATCGGACACTTCACCAAACTGTCACTGCGGACAGAGACCTACCTCCCTATGATCGGATTATGATGGACGGCATCGCACTACACTCCAGTGCATGCCCGACATCACCGGATACCAAGCTCACCTTGAAAATTGTGGGCCATCAACCAGCCGGAGCCCACCCCCAAACCCTGCCCAATCCACAATCATGCATCGAAGTCGCCACTGGAGCCGCCCTCCCACTTGGCGCCGACACCATCATCCCTGTGGAAGAGATCTCAACCACTGAAACCCACGCCACAATTTCGCCGAATACCCAAATCACACCCGGAAAATATATTCACAAACAAGCATCCGATCATCCCCAAGGCACAAACCTACTGCATCCAGGCACATACCTTTCCGCAAAAGAAATCGCAGTAGCCGCCTCTGCTGGTTACACCAAACTACAAGTGGCCACACTCCCCAAAGTTGCCCTCATTTCAACAGGAGATGAACTTGTCCCCATTGAAGAAACACCACTCCCCCATCAAATCCGGCAATCCAATGCTCACACTCTCGCCGCAGCCCTCAAATCAACCAATCTTGGACACCCCCACATCTTCCACCTTCCAGATGAACCTGAGAAATTGAGGAGAGAAATCCAAACCCTCCTCCCTGAACACGATCTACTCATCTTCAGTGGCGGTGTCTCGAAAGGAAAGAAAGATTACCTCCCTCAAATATTCCATGAACTCCATGTAGAGGAGAAACTGCACTGGGTGGCCCAACGCCCTGGAAAACCACTCTGGTATGGCACCTCTCCAACCAACCAGCCCCTCTTCGCACTCCCGGGCAATCCCCTCTCGACCTTAACCTGCTTTCATCGCTACATCCTCCCGGCATTGGAGAAGATGGCCGGAAGAATGTCACGCCCACCCCTGCAAATTCCACTTGAAGGCAACTTCTCATTTCCTCCCCCCCTGACCTGTTTCCTCCCAGTTGAGCTGATTCATACCCCCGAAGGCACAAAAGCCAAACCCAGCCCGGCAAACAACTCTGGAGACTATTCAGGTATCCTCGGCACCTCCGGCTTCATTGAAATCCCTCAACACGAATCCGAAGCGCAGGCAGGGACAGCCTACCCATTTTACCCATGGTAAAGGGCACTAATCGACCGAGATCACCGAAGGGGATTCACCCTCTTCCTGTAATCCATCCCAAACATCCCGGAATGCCCGGCCAAGCTCTCCCCAGGAATCTCCACAGGTCCACTTTCCTCCACTTACCCGAACTGCTCTCCGGGCTTCTTCCGAACTATACCCCAAGGCCTCCAATACTTGCGATTCTTGCCCCTTGACGGTGGAACAAGCTGAGCCGGTGGAAACCAGTTGACCTTTTTTTGCCAATAGATTCACCCACCGATCATTGCCAAAATCAGGTAAAATTAACATAGAAGTGTGTGCCAGCCTTGGAACCGATTCTCCAACAATCTGCACCTCAGGCAGCCATTGCTTTACATGACGCTCAAATTCATCCCGCCCCGATGGAGGAATTTCCTCGGTGGAATCCAGTGCGGCCATCATTGCCGCAATAGATGGATAATCCTCAGTCCCGGCCCGAAGACCTCCTTCCTGAGACCCACCCGTCAGGAAAGCAGTTTCCCCCACCGACGGCGAATATTTCAAAAAGCCACAACCTTTGGGCCCCCCAAATTTGTGAGCACTTCCGGTGACAAAGTGACATTTACCCAAACCCTCCAAAGGCAACTTTCCAATCCACTGAGCCGCATCACAGTGATACAGCAACCCATGCGATTGACAAATCTCAAGGATCTTCTGCCAGGGTTGAAGAACCCCAGTCTCATTGTTTGCCGCCATCACACTGACTGCAAAAACCTCTCCCGACTTCAGCAACTCCTCCAAATTACCAAGATCCACCACACCATTTGAATCCACATCCAGTATTTGTAAACGATCACCCAGATAACGTTTCGCAGGCTCCCGAACGGAAGCATGCTCTACCGCAGAGACCAATACGGTTTGATTCTCCGGGCACAGCATACCCAACGCCATAAAAACATGATTATTGCCCTCAGTGGCACCCGAATTAAAAATCAGTTCTCCCGACTCACAGCCCAGTTGACTGGCCAGTTCCTCCCGGTCCCGCTCCAAACGAACATGCACTGCAGCTCCCTCTCGGAACGGACTGGAACCATTAAACCACCACCTCTCCGAGGCCTCCAACCATGCATCCCTGGCCTCTTTGCAAAGAGGCGACGTCGCATTCCCATCAAAATATCTTAACACTACGGAATCACCAACTCCTGTCCTGGCTGTAAATCATTTTCACGCCGCATCACATTCCGGTTGGCATCATAGATTTCACGCCAACGGGCATTATCCCCATAGACTTTGGATGCGATTTTAAAAAGAGTGTCCCCCTGCGTAACCGTATAGACACGGCGTCCGGCACGGCTGACCGGAGCCTGCGTGGGCTCCTGCAAAGACAATTCCTGGCTGGTATTGGTCAACGACTGCAACTTGATACGCAACGCATCATTCTCCTTTCTCAGGCTTTTAATCAACTCCTCAACCTGATCATTATTGAGAATACTGTCGTCATAGGGATCTCCAGGCAAAGAACGCATGAATAACTTCTCTGCACGTACAATTTGTGCCTGCACACGTCGCCCCTGCTCACTCTCCACGTCCGGAATAAACTCCAGATATTTTTTAAAATGATAAATCGCACTGATAGGGTCCGGATCTCCAATGTCCTGATCCAGATAAAGCAAGCCCACTTCAAGATGGGATTTAGGAGCAGCCCGATGATTCTCAATCACTTTCAGAAACTCCTGCAACGCACGGGTCTTCTTGTCCCGGTCTCCATTTTTAAGAACTTGTGCAGCCTGATACGACTTATCCGAATCCTCGGATAATGTGGCCACATCCGTTCGGCAAGAACTCAATAAGAGCGAAGCAAGCAAAAGAAGCATGACCGCCCTTCTGACTGTCAACTCAATCAGCATACTATAAGACAATACAAATTCCACACGAGGGTCAACTTGAACATTGCTGGATAAGCCGCCCTACCCTCGCCCTTCTGATTCATCAGAAACAATCCGATCGATCTCATCCAGTTCATCTTCACTAAATTCTGCACTATTTAAACAACCTATATTTTCCTCAATTTGTTCAACACGACTGGCACCAAGCAACACAGAAGTCACTGCCTTCTGTCTCAATACCCATGCCAAGGCCATACAAGACAAACTTTCTCCACGACCTTGGGCAACCTCATTTAATCCCCTCAAAATATTTAATTTTCGTTCCGTTAACGCAGCCGACTTTAAGTACCCATGAGGGCTGGCCGCTCTCGAATCCGACGGAATCACTCCAGACAAGTATCTTCCAGAAAGCAACCCCTGCGCCAAAGGTGAAAAAGGAATACACCCTACACCCTCCTTCTCCAATAACGGAAACAACTCTCTCTCCGCCCCACGGGTAAACAGATTGTATAACGGTTGATGAATCACACACGGTGTCCCCAATCGCCTCAAAATCCGAAACGCCTGCCGGGATTGCTCTGCATTGTAGGACGAAACCCCCACATACAACGCCTTCCCCTGACGAACCAGATAATCCAATGCGCCCATCGTCTCCTCCAGCGGAGTCGATGTATCCGGCCGATGATGATAAAAAATATCCACATACTCGAGCCCCATCCTCTGCAAACTCTGATCCAGACTCGCGACCAAATGCTTCCGGGACCCCCCATCTCCATACGGTCCCTCCCACATCGGCCATCCCGCTTTGGTGGAGATCACCATCTGGTCCCTCAATCCACGAAATTCCCCCCGCAGGATCTCCCCGAAATAACG
>Ga0181587_10004535_pt1 | contig 11430 bp, 8 predicted proteins | sample 071ome_27_FD_132463 | JGI IMG/M metagenome (GOLD analysis project Ga0181587, IMG submission 132463) | Coastal salt marsh microbial communities from the Groves Creek Marsh, Skidaway Island, Georgia - 071409AT metaG (megahit assembly) | ecosystem: Environmental > Aquatic > Marine > Intertidal zone...
AATCTCCATCAATCCTTTTCTACATTGAGACGATGTTTTTATTAGCTAATGTAAATTATTTTAGCCAAGAGGGTATACCTTACCTATTGGTCATTTTACTTCAAATTTGGATTCTCCAGCCATTCAGTACCCTTTTTCACGAGTTAGGTCATGCCTTCATTGCAATGATTTTAACGAAGAGTAAAGTGGTGGTTAGGGTGGGGGATTCGAATGCCACCTCACTTCTCTTAAGTTTTCGGTTATTGGATCGGTTTTTCCTCGGGTTCTCTCCCCGAAATGTTCGTTCCGGCTACACTGTTTTTAAAACACAAGGACGGTTCCTTCATAGTTTAATTCTTTTGGGTGGGCCCTTGATAACACTTATGCTCACTCTTCAAGCTGGTCGCCTCTTATTTGCTGACACACTTTCTCTCTGGGAAGAATTGTTTTTTGTGAGTTGGTTTTGCGTGAATTTACTCACTTTTCTCCGGGCAGTCATCCCAACATCCCTGAAGCCAACGAAATCATTCCCATCAGGTGTGCCAAGCGATGGCTTGCAGATTATTCGAATTTGGTTCGGTGGGTAGAACTCAATTGATTCGGAAAACCTTCCGGTCAGGGTTGATCAGACTGATTATCGTAAAGAGTTTTGTAGAGTGAGCATTTGCAGTACAAGTCTTCATGAGAGCCTTGCGAAACAATTTTACCTTGATCAAATACAAGTATTCTTGTGGCCAGTCGTATGGAGCTAAATCGATGGGCAATCATAATCGTGGTTTTACCAGCTGTGAGTTTTTTCATTGCCTGGTGCACTCTCTCCTCACTTTCTGTGTCGAGGGCAGAGGTAGCTTCATCAAGCAGAAGGATAGGGGAGTTGCGGTAAAACGCCCTTGCCAAAGCAAGTCTTTGGAGTTGGCCACCCGAGAGACGGCTTCCTTTTTCACCAATTTTCTGTGCACTCCCCAATGGCATATTCTGAACAAAATCCCAGGCGTTGGCATTCCTAAGGGCTTCTTCAACGCTTCCACGAGTGTACATGGATTTACCTAATGAAATATTTTCAAGAATAGACTCATCAAAAAGAAATGGCTTTTGTGGAACATACGCAACCGCTTCCCTTAAATCCTGGGTTCGAAGATTCTTTAGATTAATATTATCTAAGAGAATTTCTCCATCACTTGGATCATGAAGACGATTGACGAGACTGGCAAAAGTAGACTTGCCAGCACCACTTGGACCAACAAGAGCGACGATCTCTCCTGGTTGAATGCTCAAGTTAATAGAAGTTAATGCTGCCTTAGGTTTATTTTCATTTTTTTGACCTCTGTCGCCATAACGGAAGCTGACATGATTAAAAGATAGTTCTCCCTGAACTTTTGTGAGAGGGATTGGGCAGGAGGGATCATGAATGCTTTCTTGGGCATCGAGGACTTCCCTTATTCTTTTAAGGGACGCAAGGGCTTCTTTTACTTTATTGTGAATGGATCCAAGTTTTTTTACCGGCTCATAGGACATATAAAGAGCAACGATAACCGGGATAACTGCATCCAGATGTATCGAAGTCCGAGCGGCTTGAAAAATGGCTACAGAAATACCCGTAGCCGTGATGATTTCAATCAAAGGGGTGAGGATATGGGAATACTTAACCACCTTCATTCTCGCGTTTAAGAACTTGTTGGATTGTTGAGAAAAACGAGCAATTTCTCTATCTTGTAAATTTAGGGAGCGAATTTCTGTTGGGCCGGAAAGGTTTTCAGTTAAAACCGAGGTGAGGTCTCCCACTTGTTGCTGAAGGCTAAGTGCTTTCCTCATTAAAAGTATACCCACCCGCCGAATAGGAAAGACGCACAAAGGGATGGCAACTAAACAAAACAACACAAAGGCCATCCCCTCTCTCTGGACAGCCATGACTATGAGGGCTGTTACCGCACCTAAGAAAGTGATCGGTTGGCGAATCAAGTCATTACTGACACTAAGAACCGCTGCCTGTAGTTGGGCCGTATCTGAGGTTGTGCGAGAAAGGATATCGCCTGATTTGAATGCTTGAAAAAAGGAAAGGGGGAGTCTTTGAATTTTGGCAAATACTTCGATACGTATTTTTTCCAGAACTCTCATGCCACAATAATTGATTAGGTATGCGTTGCAAAAACTACTTATTCCACGAATTAAAAAAACTAACGGAAACCAAGAAACATAATAGAATATTTCCAGGTTTGATAAATTAATTGGATTGCCTTGTTCAGATGGAAAAATTTTGGGGAAAATCTGATCGGTCATAAAAGGCAGACCAAAGCCGCTAGATAGGCCATAAATAGCACCAAAAAAAAGAGCTCCGCAAAAAGCTTTCCAGTGAGGCTTCAAATAAAGCAGGTATGGGAATAAACTGGATATGTTATTCATTCCTTGATCGGACTAATGGAATTGGCATTAAGGCTGAAATTAAGCGTTGGAATGCCTTCCGGCAAGATTTGCCTGATCTTTTAAGTAGTTAGTGGAATGTTTTCTAAGTACCTCAAATTGAGCATGCGACATCCGCCAGTTCCAGTTTCCCGAGGCTTCACCTGGTGTATTAAAGCGGGCATCACCACCTAGTGAGAGAAGGTCTTGTGCGGGTATAATGACGAGTTGCGAAACACTTCGGTAAGCATGGCGAAGCATGTCCCACCCGGGAGTCGAACCATCCACCCCGAGGTAACTCCGGAAGAACGACTGGGCCGATTCGCTACTGGATTGATACCAACCGAGACTGGTGTCATTGTCATGAGTGCCGGTGTATAGGACCATGTCCTGCTTTAAGTTGTGGGGAAGGTAGAGGTTTTTAGGGTTTCCATCAAAAGCAAATTGTAAGACGGCCATACCTGGCAAGCCCACATCATTCCTTAGTTTGCGAACGCCTTTGGAGATATCGCCAAGATCTTCAGCAAGAAAGGGGAGGGAGGGAAAGGCTTTGGAAACTTTGGACCAAAAATCAAGTCCAGGGCCTTTTTCCCATTTACCCGAAATAGCATCGGTGGAATCTTGGGGTATGGTCCAGTAATCATGAAAGGCTCGAAAATGATCGATTCGGATAACTTCAAAAAGCTCAAGTTGATCTTTGATGCGTTGAATCCACCAACGATAATTCTCTTTTTTATTCTCAGACCAATTATAGAGAGGGTTTCCCCATAACTGACCTTTCTCATTAAAATAATCTGGGGGCACACCAGCTAAATTTGTAAATTCATCCCGATGACTTATTTGAAAAAGGTTTTTATTTTGCCAGGCATCTGCAGAGTCAGGAGCAACATAAATGGGCAGATCACCAATCAGAGAAATCTTCTTCGATTGGGCATACTGATGCAGTTCATTCCACTGAGATCTAAATATAAATTGGATAAAAGATTGAAAAATAATTTCTTCTTTAATCTCGTTTCGATCGAGGCTATCACCGCTTTTATCTTTTTCGGGCCATAACCACCATGCTTTCAACTCATTTTTAGATTTTAATGCCTGAAATTGACCATATGGCTCTAACCAATCTTTTGCTTCTGTTATAAAGTCTATGAAGTCACCGTATCGTTGAATGAGGGGTTGTGGATCTTGATTGAAACGCCTAAAGGCAATCCGCATTGCCGGATAATAGGACTTATACAAATCTCCATACCTAACTTGATTCTCATGCTGGGCAGATGCAGGAAGTTCATCGGGTTTTATATAACCTAAAGCCAACAGGGGTTCCCAGTCGACTAGGTAAGGGTTCCCCGCTGAAGATGCAAATACTTGATAAGGGGAATCACCGTAACCCGTCGGTCCAACAGGGCACATTTGCCAGTACGAAAAACCAGCATCTGCAAGAAAATCAACCCACTGGTAAGCCTCTTTACCCAAGCATCCAATTCCATGACCACCAGGCAAAGAAGTCGGATGGAGCAGCACACCTGCCGATCTATCCTTTAACCATTCAGGAAGCCTCACAGTTCGATTTTTCTTAATTGGACATAATGCATATTGTGCGAACTAGTTACTTAAGCCCCATCTTTGGGTAAATGGGTAGTAAATAAAAAGTGCTCGACCAACCAATTCATCCTCAGGCACAAATCCCCAGGATCGTCCATCTAAACTATCTGTTGAATTATCACCCATAGCAAAAAAACCATTTTTTCCTGTGGAGTTAATGGAGTCATTCCTGCTGGGAACTTTGATTGGGGTCCGGTTTTCAAGCAAACCGCCTGCTCGATAACCTGGGAAATGATTGAGAATATCAGGGTTTGAAGACGCAAAGGAATGAGTTTGCTTGTTGTTTTCGATAAAGGCTTCAGTCACTTCCAGGGGCTTATCGTTTCGGTAAAGAATTCCAGGGACCCCTTTTCTGACATCGGTTCCGTTGGTAAATATTTCGTCCGGGATACGTATTTCTAGGGTGTCTCCGGGTTCTCCAACTAATCTTTTAATGTAGTACTTATCTTCGCCAATTTGGGTGAGAGTACGGGTTCCAATTTGTGCATTAAACTGGTCAATTCCGGCGGTTCGAAAAACGATGGGGTCGCCCACTTGGGGTGTGATAAAATTATAACTCATACGATCGACAAACAATGCATCCCCAAGTAAAATATCAAATGCCAATGGGGTTTCGCCCCGGAATACCTTCTTTTCAGAGAGTTTAAGCCTACCTTCAGCTAAAGAAGCATCTTGGGGCACCACAAGAGGTAGATCTCGTAGGTTATCTATACCGGCAAATTTCTTGGCCAGAAGTTCATCCAGATCAAACTCTGCCGGTACTTTTAGGTCGTGTTGTTTCCCCCCAATTTCAAAAGTGTAGTTCCTGACCATTTTGGGGAAAATAAAAAAACGGCCGTTAGGGAAACTGCTCTGTTCATATCGATGACTGGAACCCTGTTGCAGGACTAGATATAAGGTTCCACTGGATTCAGCTTCCATTTTGAAATGAGATGCTCCAAGCAAGATTTTATCGATTGATCTTTTAAGTAAATTAGGTGTGGAGTTATCCTCATAAATATGAGGGGTCATCCCGTAAAAAGATGGATACATCGAGTTGGTCGGGATAATGAAAGGTTGAACAAAAAAACTTCTAATTCCCAAAATTACGATGGCAGCAACTAGGAGCATCTCCACATTCTCTACCCAATTTCTCTTATGGTAATAATGCCCCCCTGAATTCCTCAATGAATCATCGAGGCTACGTGCCTTATTTTCAAGTTCACCGGAACGAACCTTTTTATCCCCCAAAGCAATGGTTACACCCTCGAGGGCAATTTTTAAGGCCCTTGCCTCAATGGGTGGGAGCTTGTCTTTTCTGTAAAACCATACTTTTTGCCCAATACGCAGGAGTTCTTTCGCACCTTTTCTCTCTCTTCGATTGGCTTTTCTGTCTTTATTTGAGTCGTTCATCGTGTAGACGAATTTAACTAAGATTAATTAGAGCTTTTAAGGATTTGAACAAATGCTTCTTGGGGGATATGGACGCTGCCGATTTGTTTCATCCTCTTTTTACCCTCCTTTTGTTTGTCCAAAAGTTTTCGCTTTCTAGATATGTCACCGCCGTAACATTTTGCAGTAACGTCTTTTCTCATCGCACTTATGGTTTCACGGGCAATGACTTTGCCCCCGATGGAAGCCTGTAAAGCAATTTTGAATAGTTGCCGGGGTAGTATCTCTTTTAACTTAGCACAAAGTGCCCTGCCCCGTGCTTCCGCTTTTTCCCGATGAACAATTGTGGAAAAAGCATCCACTGCTTCGTTGTTAACTAAAATTTCCATCCTGACCAAGGAGGACTCGGAATATACATCCATATCGTAATCCATTGATCCGTATCCATGGGTAACACTCTTGAGGCGATCATTGAAATCAACTAATATTTCATTAAGTGGTAAATGGCATGTTAACATAACCCTGGTTTCATCTATGGTTTCTGTGTTATTACATGTTCCTCTTTTTTCGGTAACCAAGGCAAGCAGATCGCCGATCGACTGGTTAGGTGCGTGGATCCTGGCAATGATTGTTGGTTCTTCAATCTTATCAATTTCCGACGGATCAGGCAGATCAAGAGGGTTGTCCACTTCAATCGTTTCTCCAGTGGTAAGCGTGACCCGGTAAATTACACTTGGATAGGTCGAAATTAGATCGAGTTCGTATTCACGTCGGAGTCTTTCTTGAATGATCTCCATGTGTAATAAACCAAGGAAGCCACATCGAAAACCAAATCCGAGAGCCACTGAAGTTTCTGCCTGAAAACTAAAGGATGCATCATTTAGCCTAAGTTTACCGACACTTCGTTTAAGCTTTTCATAGTCCGAAGTGTCCAGTGGATACAAACCACTAAAAACCATCGGTCTCACTTCTTTATACCCCGGAAGCATTTCCTTTGCAGGTGAATCGGCAAGGGTCAGGGTGTCACCAATTTTGATCTCCGCCACATCCCGAATCCCAGTCACAATAAATCCCACTTCTCCTTCATTAAGGGTCGGTTTAGGGGAAGGTGCTGGGACGAAGGTGCCCAGTTCCTTAATCTGGGTTTTTCTCTGATCACTCATCAACATGAGTCCAGCATTAAGAGCAAAAGAACCTGAGAATACACGGATGTAGCAAATGACGCCACGATAAGGATCATACTGACTGTCAAAGATCAGGGCTCTTGAATTGGAGTAGTTTCCCCACCTTGGTTGTGGGAGTCGATGCACAACCGCTTCTAAAATATCATCCACCCCAATACCCGACTTTCCACTGGCATGGATGGCCTCTTCTGCGGGAATCGCCAGAATGTCCTCAATTTGGTTGGATACCCGAGAGATGTCCGCACTGGGTAAGTCCACTTTATTGATTACGGGAATAATCGTCAGACCTTGTGCATCAGCAAGTTGAGCATTTGCTAGGGTTTGTGCCTCCACTCCCTGGGATGCATCAATTAACAGCAAAGCACCCTCACACGCCGCCAGACTCCTAGAAACTTCGTAGGCAAAGTCAACATGCCCGGGTGTATCAATCAGATTAAATAAATACTGGTGACCGTCCTGTGCCTGGTATTTCATGGTAACTGGGTGGCATTTTATTGTGATGCCACGTTCTCTTTCCAGGTCCATGGAGTCGAGTAATTGATCTTTCATTTCTCTTTGTTGAACGGTTTGGGTGCGTTCAAGGAGGCGATCGGATAAAGTTGTTTTACCATGATCGACATGAGCGATGATACAAAAATTGCGAATCCTGTGAGTTTCCACCATTTAAAAGTTGACCACTATGTGTTTATCTCGACAAAAGTCGAAGAAGAACGCTTAAGTGTTAACTTCTTTATTTCACAAAACTAAAAAATGGACAAGAATCGACTTCATGGTGTGCACACTGCATTGGTAACCCCCATGTTTAATGGGTCAGTTGCATATACAGATCTAGAACGCTTAATTGATCTGCAGACTCAAGCTGGAGTGAATAGTGTGGTTCCCTGTGGGACAACGGGAGAGTCCCCCACCCTCTCGGCAAGCGAGCATCTGCAGGTCATCAAGACATCAATTGATGCGGCTGATGGAAAGATTGGGGTTATTGCAGGAACGGGTGCCAACTCAACAAAGGAAGCGGTTGACCTGACCAAGGCTGCAGACAAGGCAGGAGCTGATGGCTTCTTACTGGTTGCTCCTTACTACAACAAACCCAGTCAGGCCGGTTTGTATGCTCATTTTAGCGTTCTTGCTGAGATTACTGAGAAACCTATTGTTCTATACTCGATTCCATCTCGCTGCGGAATTGAGATCTCGACCGAGACCGTTTGCCGACTGAGGGATAAATACCCCCATGTTTGTGCCCTTAAAGAAGCCGGTGGGCGGTCATCAAAGGTATCTGAAACCTTATGCAGTATAGATGATCATTTCGTCGTTTTGTCGGGTGATGATGGTCTGACACTCCCTTTCATGGCGTGTGGAGCCAAGGGTGTGGTTAGCGTAGCCTCGAACTTAATCCCTGCACAGGTCAATGAAATGGTGAAGCTTGCACTTTGTGACGATTTCAAGAGTGCCCGGAGTCTCCACTTGGCACATTACAGATTATTTACTGATTTGTTTTGTGAGCCCAATCCGGTACCGGTAAAGGTTTTAATGCAGATTGCCGGAATGATTGAATCGGCCGAGGTTCGTCTGCCTCTTACTGCACCCTCACCTTCCAATCTCGCACTTCTTAAAGAAATTGCGTCGAACCTAAATCTCCTCGAGAAAGTTTCAAGTGAGTCTTAAAATATTACTTAGCGGCGCTAGTGGCCGTATGGGGCAGGCAATTTCTAGTATTTGCTCTAACTATGACTGCGAAATATCGTGTCCAGTGGATCTAGGAGATGACCCTGCCTCGGGCATTAATGAGTGTGATGTAGTTGTCGATTTTTCGCTTCGGGAAGCCACCCTTCCCTTAGCAAGAATGTGTGCTTCTTCAGGAAAGCCGATGGTGATTGGGACGACTGGTCATGACGGATCTGAAAAGGCCGAAATCGAAAGCTTGGCTTCTGGAATTCCCATTGTTCGAGCTGGGAACTTTTCGACAGGAGTGAACTTATTATTTTATCTAACCCAGCAAGCAGCTCGAGTGCTTGATCTGAATTCCGACTTTGATCCAGAAGTGATCGAAATGCACCACAAATTAAAGAAAGATGCCCCAAGTGGCACGGCAGAACGCCTACTAGAAATCCTTAAAAAATCGAGGAGCCTGACCGATCACGATGTGGCCCATGGAAGAAACGGTATGGTAGGCGAACGACCTGCTCGGGAAATTGGATCTCATGCACTAAGGGGCGGGGATGTTGTGGGAGATCACACTGTGCTATTTGCCGGAATCGGCGAAAGGATTGAGCTTACACACCGGGCAACCGATCGAAAAGTTTTTGCCGCTGGTGCGTTGAAAGCTGCAAAATGGGTCGTTGGTAAATCTCCAGGTCTCTTTTCTATGCAGGATGTCCTGGGGCTTGTTTAATTTTAATCATGATCGCATTTATTGAGGGTAAATTAATCGAATGCCAGTTAACTCTTGCTGTTATCCAAACTGGAGGAATTGGTTATGAAGTACATGTTCCTCTAACCACATCAGAACGCCTGCCGGCATTGGATTCTGAGGTGCGTTTACACATTCAGGCTACTTATCGTGAGGACTCCCAGACTCTTTATGGCTTTATTGACCGTGAATCCAGGGATTTCTTTCGTATGATTGTGGATAAAGTTTCTGGGATTGGTCCGAAGATTGCCCTCAATTTACTGGGGTCCCTTTCCCTGCCTACTCTTAAAAATGCAATTGCTCAAGGAGATGTCGGGATACTTTCAAAGGCTCAAGGATTAGGAAAGAAAACAGCTGAGCGAATTGTGGTTGAGCTCAAGGATAAAGTCATGCCTAAAGGTTCCACCCTTTCGCAATCCGTTAAAGAAGTCAGTCCTTCAGCATTTTCCGAGCAAGCCAATCAAGGGAGGCAGGATTTAAGTGCATATGGTGATGCCGTTTCTGCCCTCTTGACTCTTGGTTATAAAGCTACGGATGCTGATTTGGCGGTACGAAGAGCGGCGGAATCTCTTGGAGGTAATTGCTCGACAGAAGAATTAATTCGGCAGGCTCTGGGGCGTTAGAGATTAACTTGAATGTACCATTGAAGGTACTTTCCAGCATGCTCGATGCTTCGCTCCAAATTGCCACTCAAGGCCCACTCGCAAGAAATGGCTGAAGCGAGGCGGCATCCTGTACCCCTAACTTTTGTTCCACCGGGAATCCTTCGGTATTGGAAAAATTGAGGACCTTTATTATGGGTGACCCATATGTCTGTGCTGTATGAAGGGTCGTCCATGTGTCCTCCTTTCAGCAGTACCGAATTAGATCCAAGCTCGAGGCAGGCTCTGGCCAGTTCAATCGGTTGAGTCTTTGCGGAAAGATCAATTCCGAGCAATAATTTTGCCTCAATTAGGTTGGGTGTAATCAGATGGGAGTAAGGAACTAAATGAGTAATTAGGCTTTCCCAGGCTTTGGCTGGCAATAATTCGGTTCCAGATGACGATGACCTAACTGGATCTAGAATTATTTTTGAACATTGGCTGTTTTTTAAAAAATCCACTAATTCAAAGATCGATTCTTCTTCGGGTAACATGCCAATTTTAATAGCATCTAAAGGAATTTTAGAAAGGCTTTTGAGTTGATGTTTTAAGGCGATTACTGGAATAGGGTGAATTCGGGAGGGAATTGAGTTTTGAAAAGTAATAGCACTCATCACTGAATGATGATTGCAACCATGGTCGTTAATTGTTTTTTGATCGGCTCCAAGGCCGGCACCTTGAGAGGAGTCGGTTCCGCCAATAACGCCAATCTCCTTGGTCAATCTGCCTGAGTGGTTTGATCAGGGAATGTAAAAGCCCAACCATCGATCCCATTGGATAAGTTGTAGAGTTCCAGAAATCCAAACTCTTGTAAGGACTGACAAGCCACTCTGCTTCTGACTCCGGCTTTGCAGTAAATGACCAGTTTCTTTTTTGGGTTAACCTCGAGTTGTGATAATCCATTTCCCGTGGAAGAAATTTCACCTAAGGGAAGATGTATGGATGGCTGAATGCTCATCAGTTCTCTCTCCCAGTGCTCTCGGACATCAAGAATTTGTAAATCTTTAAATCGCAACATCATGTCTTGGAGCTCTTCTTCTGAAATCTCTTGAATTCGGCCAGGCTTTTGGGCATTCGAAGGAAGCGATGAGCATGATCTTGTAGTATCGGGTAAAATTTTGATGTTTTTATTGGCAGGATCCGGGCTGAGTTTGACCTTTTGCATGCTTTGATTGAGGGCATCATAAAGCAGGACTTCTCCAGATAACGGAGTGCCAATGCCTGTAATTATTTTAATGGTTTCCAGTCCTTGCATAGATCCGATAATACCAGGTAAAACTCCCAATACTCCAGCTTCGGCACATGTCGGAATACTTTCTGGGTCAGGTTGATCTGGAAACAAACAGCGAAAAGTAGGCCCATCATTGAAGTTAAATACGCTTACCATGCCTTCAAAACGATGGATTGATCCATGTACAAGCGGCTTTTTAAAAAGGACACAAGCATCATTGATTAAATAACGACTGGAAAAGTTATCCGTTCCGTCAATGATTACATCATAGGATTTAAACAAGGAATCGCAATTTAGATTGGTTAGCTCGACCGGATGAGTTTCCAGTAAAATAAAGGGATTGAGTCTCGATAATTTTTCAGCGGCAATTTGAGCTTTATTTTTTCCTATATCATCATGAGAGAAAAGAACCTGTCTGTGGAGGTTCGTTATGTGGATATTATCATGATCCACTATGCCGATCCGGCCGACTCCAGCCGCAGCAAGGTACTGGAGTACTGGGCAACCAAGTCCCCCTGCCCCAATGACTAAAACCGATGAATTATTTAATTTTAATTGGTTTTCTTGACCAAATCCATCTAAGCAAAAATGCCTTTGGTATTGGTCGATTTCATCTTTTTC
>Ga0181587_10004545_pt1 | contig 11421 bp, 9 predicted proteins | sample 071ome_27_FD_132463 | JGI IMG/M metagenome (GOLD analysis project Ga0181587, IMG submission 132463) | Coastal salt marsh microbial communities from the Groves Creek Marsh, Skidaway Island, Georgia - 071409AT metaG (megahit assembly) | ecosystem: Environmental > Aquatic > Marine > Intertidal zone...
GGGGGTGGATTTGAACCACCGAAGCTTTCGCGTCAGATTTACAGTCTGATCCCTTTGACCACTCGGGAACCCCTCCAACAAAGCATCAGACGATTTACAACGACCTGGCTCTTAACACAGAGGCGGCATTTTATGGGAATCACGGACGTGATGCAATCGTTTCGCAAGGTTTTTCTATCACTTCCAGTTCCAGGCCTTCTGACAATAAATCCAGCAATTCCGAGCCCTGCAGAAGGTCCTGCGATATACCCTCGATAGTGACCCATATCTCATTGCTGCTTGTCACCACTTCCCGGATTGAGGTGGCATAACCCTGTGCAGCCAGGGATTCCTGAAGCCCCAGGGCAGAGGCCTCCTGGCTGAAAAGCCCCAGCGAAATACCACCGGCCAGATCGCCCGTGGTGATCAGGAAACTGTCCAGGCCGTCGGCCTGCAGGGCTTCAAGGGTCTGCCGGGCTGCAGTATTGGCATTAAATGGCGGCATATAGACCCTGAAACTGCTGGTTTCACCGGCCTGCAGCAGTTCCACCCGAGCCTGCATACCCCGTTCCTGCAGGGCAGAAACCAGGAAATCACTCTCCTCGGTATTATCAAACACGCCCAGGGCAATGCAGGTTGCGGGCTGTTCCAGAGGGGCAACCGGCTCCTCAGGGAATCGGGATTCAGCCACTTCTTCGAGCAACTGCAGGGATTTCCCGGCAGCAGCCGTGGGTGGTACGGAGGCCACCGGCCTGTCCTGATCACCGCGGGACAGGTTCCAGCCCAGGTAGGCCAGGTTGGCAATCAGCAGCAAAATGAGGAAAGTACGCATGATTTCAGGATAACGTTAAATTAACTATATATAGAAGCAAGACCTGTTTTTCAGGGCAGCGCGTAACACAGGCCATCCAGCACCAGGTCACTGACCACCTCATGCTCCCATGGCAGTACCTCGCCCAGCATGACCGCATCACCACCGGTAAGAAACCAGCGGGCGTCATCGCCCGCCCGGGCGACCTGTTGATGACAAAGTGTTGCAAAGCCACAAACCATGGTGAACATGCCATTGCCAATGGCCTCACCCGTGCTTTTTCCCGGCTCAAGCCTGAACGGTTCTGGAAGGTGAATATCCAGTGCACGTGTCTTGCTGGCGAGGCTTTGTTGCATGAGGTTCACGCCTGGCACGATATAGCCCCCCTGGTGGACTCCGGAGGAGTTCACCCAGTCAAAGGTGATGGCACTGCCATAATCAATGACACAGCATCCGCCTTCGGCACGATTGTAGGCGGCAAGCAGTGCCATCCACCGGTCTACCCCCATGGCACCGATATCTTCATAGGCATTGGTGACTCCCGCTGCACGGGCGCTGACTTTGGCAAATTCAGCTTCCATGTTCCAGGTTTCCCGTGCCAGGGCGCCAAACGCGGTATTAAAGTCCGCTCCCCTCACACTGGAGACCCGGATTCGCTCCAACGCGCCTGTTTGCTGGCGATCCAGTTCTTCAACCAGGGCCTGCACAGCATTGCCGGGCTTGTCCGCGGCAAAAGCCCCGCCCGTCACGATCTGGTCGCCACCCACAAGACGCCACTTGATCCGCGTGTTACCTGCATCCAGCTCAAGAATCATGATGCACTTTTTTCCCGTAACGAGATTTCACCACCGCTAACCAGAATCTGACCTTCGGCCGTTTCCAGCACCAGCGCCCCTGTTTCGGCAATACCCAGGGCACGTCCGGTACGGCTGCTACCCGCGGTCGTCAACTCAACCTGTTTGCCATACATCACATCATGGCGCTTCCATTCCTCCAGGAATGCTGCCATACCGCTGTGCTCAAATTCTGCCATGACTGCCATTACCTCAGTGATAACCCTGGTAACAAGCTGGTTCCGGTCAGTTTCCTGTCCGGTTAACTGGTACAGGTCTGTCCAGGGCTGATCAACGCCGTCCATGGATTCCGGAGGGCACCGGGTATTGATACCTATACCAATCAACAGCTGGCAAACCCCGGTCACGTCCCCGGTAATTTCCAGCAGTATGCCCGCCAGCTTCTTGCCCTCACAGACCACGTCATTGGGCCATTTGACGCCGGCGTGATGAACCCCCAGGTGTTTCAGGGCTCGAATGACTGCCAGGCCAACAACCAGGCTCATGCCTTCAGTACCGGTAGCCCCGGCATCCACCAGCCTGACCAGTGTCAGGTAGACATTCCGGCCATAGGGACTGACCCACTGCCGGCCCCGCCTGCCTTTTCCCCGGGTCTGCTGCTCTGCCAGGAATACTGCATAGCGGCCATTTTCCATGACAAGGTTGCCTTGCTGGAGACAACGCATGGCGTGACTGTTGGTAGAATCAGTTGAGTCAAGGATTTCCAGGTGTTGCAGAATTCCCGCATCAGATTCTGTATCCAAAGAAGCAATGACTGAATCGTCCAGAAGCCCTACAGGCTGCGGCATGCGGTAACCCTTGCCACGCACGGAATGGATCTCCAACCCCAGGTCATTCATCTTCTGTATGTACTTCCAGACTGCCGCCCTGCTGATGGCAAATGTCTTGCCTAGCTCGGTTCCGGAATGGAATTGACCATCCGACAGGGTATGGATCAGGGGGCGCAATAGATCTGACATGACTTCCCAGTTTTTGAAACCACAATAAAAAAATCCGGAAAGCCTGGCTTTCCGGATTTTCTAACTATAAGACCAGGGTGTAACAGCAACCTGTTACATATCATAACCCCTTTCATCGTGCATAACGATATCCAGGCCGGTACGCTCTTCCTCATCAGTAACACGCATACCTGTGATGACGTTGACCACTTTCAGGATGATTAAGGTCAACACGGCAGTATATAAAGCCGTTGCCACGATTCCCATGACCTGGACACCTACCTGGCTGCCCATGGTGACACCTTCGGCATAACCCTGGCCACTGAATACACCAAGACTGGCAGAAGCAAAAATGCCCGCCATGAATGTGCCCAGAATTCCGCCCACGCCATGTACCGGGAACACATCCAGGGAATCATCGATGCCCAGGCCATTCTTGATGTACTGTGTGGCAAAGAAGCAGACCACACCGGCAAGCAGGCCAATTACCAGGGCACCACCAGGTCCTACAAAGCCTGATGCGGGGGTAATAGTGCCCAGCCCTGCCACCATCCCGGTCACAATACCCAGAACTGAAGGCTTTCCGTACTTGATCTTTTCCATCATGATCCAGGACAGCGAACCGGCAGCTGCCGAAATATGGGTGACCAGCATGGCCATTGAGGCATTGCCGTCAGCTGCAAGGGCACTACCGCCATTGAAGCCGAACCAGCCCACCCAGAGCATGCCGGCTCCGGTGACTGTCATGGTCATGTTATGGGGAGGCATGGGCGTTTTGCCAAATCCGGTTCGTGTACCGATGGAAACGGCACAGACCAGTGAGGCGACACCGGCCGTGATATGGACAACGGTGCCTCCGGCAAAGTCCAGCAGCCCCCGCTCAAAGAGCCATCCGCCTTCGGCCCAGACCCAGTGGGTAATCGGGGCATAAACCAGTAACAGCCAGAGGACACTGAACAACATGACTCCGCTGTATTTCACCCTTTCCGCAAAGCCACCAAAAATAAGGGCCGGAGTGATCACGGCAAATGTCAGCTGGAACAGGGCAAAAAGGGATTCCGGTATCGTGCCGGAAGCAGTCTCCTCGCCAATATTGGCAAACAGGATATTGCCAAAACCACCGACAAAGGCATTTCCCTCACTGAAGGCCAGGCTGTAACCAATAATCAGCCAGACCAGTGTGGCGACACAGGTAATGGAAAAACACTGCATCAGGACTGACAACACATTGCGCACCCTGACAAGGCCGCCATAGAACAGTGAAAGTCCCGGAATGGTCATAAACAGCACAAGTGCAGTAGAGGTCATTATCCACGCTGTGTCTGCTCCATCAATTTCCTGAGCCAGGGAAACCACCGGCATCAACAACAAACCTGCACTGAACAGGCCTTTACCATAAGATCTGGAACCCATAGTTCCCCCTTCTTTTTTTCTTGTGTATGTAATGGGTGACGTTAAAAGGTGCTTTTGCTTATCGTTTTAGAACATTTTTGTTCATGACGCACCAATAATGAGCATAAAAGAAATGCCAGGGTGAGACAAGATAAAGCCTTTGCAAGATGCGGGTTTTCATTGTGCCGGTAGAGCTGGCGTGGAAACCGGGCCTTGCAGGCGGGCACTGAAATCGGGCACAAAGCGCCAAATGGAAGGCCTGCAAACCACAACGCCTGCATTCATGTGAATGACCACTTGCATTAATACGCGTACCAGCCATGCGCCAGCAAAGCTGGCCAATCAGAGGTCTCCCTCCAGATACCTCTGCCTGTTTTCAAGCAATTCCTGCCACTTCTTCACATTCAGGCGCATTAAAGTGCATGAAAAGGGGGATATGCACACATTTGGTGCGAGCAGTTGTAAATCCCCCTGCATGATTCCTTGAATGGATACTATCTTGTTGATTTTAATGCTTATTTTTTTTTGGCATGGCGATTGCTAAAAACACTTATCGCGGCCATTTGTGGACACATGCAGTATCCGGGTCCACTGGCTTCGAATTGAGCAGGAGAACTGAAAATGATGACAGCAAGATCCCTACGCATCAGTGAGATTTGCTCAGACTATTCAGTTGTATTTGGACTGTGAGACTTTTCCCGGCAGAACCTGTTGTACAAGACTGCAGCAGCTGCCAGAACGACGTACTAGGAGAACCAAATGAAAATGATAAATGCGATTATCAAGCCTTTTAAGCTTGATGACGTCAGGGAGGCCCTGTCAGAAATTGGAGTTCAAGGGATTACCGTCACGGAAGTAAAAGGTTTTGGCCGACAGAAAGGACATACCGAGTTGTACCGCGGTGCAGAGTATGTCGTTGACTTCCTCCCGAAATTAAAAGTTGAAGTAGTAGTGAAAGACAGCGCTCTTGAACAGACTATCGAAACAATTTCGAAGGCTGCCAACACTGGCAAAATCGGTGATGGAAAGATTTTTGTTTCTACTATCGAAGAAGCTATCCGTATCCGTACCGGTGAAACCGGCGACGACGCCATCTAAATTAGAAGATATATACGAAGCTTTCAGGAGGGCTTAGTATGCAAAATGAAATTTTTGAACTGCAATATGCAATGGACACCTTCTACTTTCTGGTATCGGGTGCCCTGGTCATGTGGATGGCCGCCGGCTTCGCAATGCTTGAAGCGGGTCTTGTACGCGCCAAAAACACAACAGAAATTCTGACCAAGAATGTCTGTCTTTTCGCCATTGCCTGTACCATGTACCTGGTATGCGGCTATGAAATCATGTACGACGGCGGTTATTTCCTCAGCGGAGTGACAACTGTTGCACAGATGGATGATGCTGCCGTCGCTGCAATCCTTGAAGCTTCCAACGAAGCCGGATTTGCTGACATGGGTGAGTACTCTGGCGCTTCAGACTTCTTCTTCCAGGTAGTATTCGTTGCCACGGCAATGTCTATTGTTTCAGGTGCCGTCGCAGAGCGCATGAAACTGTGGGCGTTCCTGCTCTTCGCCGTCATCATGACTGGTTTCATCTACCCGATGGAAGGCAGCTGGACCTGGAATGGTAACTCTGTATTCGGTATCTATTCACTGGATTACGCTGACTACGCCGGCTCCGGCATCGTACATCTGGCAGGCGCTGCTGCAGCCCTGGCCGGTGTTCTGCTGCTTGGTGCACGTAAAGGCAAATATGGTGCCGATGGTTCCATTCATCCGATTCCGGGTGCCAACCTGCCGCTGGCCACACTGGGTACTTTCATCCTGTGGATGGGCTGGTTCGGGTTCAACGGTGGTTCTACCCTGAAACTGGGTGGTATCGGTGTTGCCAACGAAGTGGCCAACGTATTCCTTAACACCAACGCAGCTGCTGCTGGCGGCCTGATTGGTGCCCTGATCGTTGCCCGCATCCTGTTCGGCAAAGCTGACCTGTCCATGGTGCTCAACGGTGCCCTGGCTGGCCTGGTTGCCATCACTGCTGACCCTGCATCTCCGGGTCCGCTGATGTCCACCATCGTAGGCCTGATTGGCGGCATCATCGTGGTATTCAGCATCCTGTTCTTCGACAAGATCAAGATTGACGATCCTGTAGGTGCCCTGTCCGTTCACGGTACAGTAGGTATCTTCGGTGTCATGGTAGTCTGCGTCACAGGCGGTGCCTCAGTAGGTGGCCAGCTTGTTGGCCTGCTGACCATCTTTGTCTGGGTCTTTGTCACCAGCCTGATCGCCTGGTTTATTGTCAAGGCAATCGTTGGACTGCGTGTCTCCGAAGAGGAAGAGTACGAAGGTGTCGACCTGGCGGAATGTGGTATGGAAGCCTATCCCGAGTTCGTCAGCCAGAACTAGTCTCACAAGTCCTGAAAAAAGCGCCACAACTGTGGCGCTTTTTTTTGCCTGCAATTTCACATCAAACTTTAGTTACAGGTAAAAAAAAGCCGGTGCTTGCTGCACCGGCTTTTTCCTTGTTTTAACTATTGGTTCTAACTATCGCTTGTTGGTCAGCGGTCACTACCCTGGCCTTTACCATCAGTCCGGCCCAGTGTGGAGCCATCACTGAGGATTACCCCGATATACAATCCACCCTGGCTACCATCGTTCAATGTAATAGCATTGCGCAGTGGATTGGCAAAAACGGTTACCTTGTCTCCAACAGTCAGCGAATTGCGCTTCCAACCCTGATTGATAAGAATATTTGGCGCTGTCATTTCGATAGTCCAGAGGCCATCCGGACCACTGTCTGCAGTCCCTTCAAGCTTGAATGACGCATGGGGGTTAATCCAGCGTACCTGGGTGATTTCCCCTTCAATTTTTACCACACTGTCGCTATCAAAAGCGGCAGTAGAATGATGTCCGGAAGCCGGAATTGCCAGTAAGGTAGCTGATAAAGCACAAAGGCCTGTTACCTTTTTAAGAAACTGTACTGATTTCATTGTTAGTGTCCTGATTTAAATATGTTGGGAAATTCGAGTTAACGTGTCAGTCCATCCTGCCCGGCCTGTGTACTTGGCAAGTTGTCGTTAAGATCCGGCAGGCATTCGACTTCGCCGATATCCGTGTAATCCACCCTCAACCACTGCTTGGTACTGCGCCACTCACCGACCCAGTTATTGGGGTCAGTCATGATGTACTCAATTTGCAGAATTTCACCATCTTCCAGAAGTTTCATTCTTTCCTGGACCCGGAATTCCTCTGAAATAGGAATGCCGGTATCAATATAGTGGTTGTAGGTTTCTATATAACGGGTATTGACCACTAGTTCGTCACCTTCCCAGTGACCAATGGATTCGCCATTGTAGGAATAAATGACGAGGTTGGGATCCGAATAATCCCTGCCATCCAGGAAAATCTGGCGAAAGCTGTTGTTAAAGTTGGACACCATGTAGATGACCGTCGGCAACTGGACCATGGCGATGGGCCAGACCCGGGTCATGATCATGGGAATCCCTGCTGGAAAACATTGCCCGATGGCATCCCGGTAGGGCCTGCCTTCTGCCCTGGCACGCTGACCTTCCTCAAAATCGAGCTTCGCCTGGCCAATAAACTCCGGGTAAGGAGGGCCAAACATAAAATCGGAAAAGGCCTCGCTGAGGTCCACGAACCAGGTGCCCGTCAGGTCGAAGGGCGCTTCCGGCCTATCCATTGCCAGATTTTCCGGTGCCAGGGCACCGAGCTGGTCTGGATGCTGAGGAATGGAACGGCTGAGCTTTTCACGGCGCTCATCCGCCGTTTGTCCCCATGCTATAGAGCAACCAAGAATACTGGCCAACAGGATTACGCCACCCTGCTTAAAGATGTACTTCATTTTTCTTCCCCTGCAAAGCCCGGCAATCCCCCTGAAAACCACTGGGCCCTGAAATTGATTTAAATAGCCCCGAGAGGATAAAAGTCTTTACCTGTATTGTCCACAATTGGAAGCAAAAACAGGCATGCGTAGCGCATTTCTACTCTGTATAATGCCCAGCATTCCATGGCCCTGGTCAACAGGTCAGATCAACTTCACCCGTCAGGAACCGCCTTATTCATGGGCAAGAAAAGCAGAAACAAGAAGGTCAACAAACAGCCTTGCCAGGCAAAGGCTGTACAGCAACCAGCACCTGAATCAGTCATCAAGGAAAAGACCCTTGAAATCCCTGCTTTCTGGGTAGCCATTATTATTCCCGTGATCTGCCTGGTAGGGGCCTGGACCTATCCACCGGTGGCCACACCAATGGAACTGAAGTCCTACGCCTCACAAATCTATCTTTCGGGACTCTTCCTGCTCTGGTTCTGGCTACACAGGAAAAAGAAAAACTCTACCCTGACGTTTTCACCGGTACGCATTGCGCTTGGCCTGTTGTTTCTTGCCGGCACTTTATCACTGCTATGGGCAGCCAACCCGGATTTCTGGGTCTATAAATGGAACAAATGGTATGCCGGCATGATCATGTTTGTACTTGGCTTGCATATCACCCAGAACGAGAAAAACCTGGATACTGTCGTCAACCTAGTCATTTCGGGCGGCCTCGGCGTTGCCCTGATCGGAATAGGCCAGTACCTGTTCGGGCTGGATGTGGTTCCCCAAACGGCATTTCCTTCCTCCACCTTTGGCAACGGCAACATGGCCGGCCAGATTATGGTGCTTACCGGTGCCCTGCCCCTGTACTTCCTGTTCAAAAGTAATATCACCACCAGGCAGGCCTGGTACTACGCCATTGCCATGTCCATTTTGTTTACCTACCTGTTCTTTACCCGGACCAGGGCGGTCTGGATAGCCATGGGCCTGGAAACAGGCCTGATTCTGCTTTTTATCCTTTTGGATACCAAACGAAAACAATGGCTGCACTGGAACCGGGAAAAAACAAAAGCAGGAGCAGTTGCAATAGCTTTATTCCTGGTGCTGGTCAATTTCAACCAGAATGGTTTTGAGCCTTTCTGGGAAATTGCAATTTACGAACTCGCTTCGGTTTCCACAGCCGTCTCTTCAACAGCTCAACAAATTGGAGGCGAACGCTATCTGATCTGGGGTACCACGATCGATATGATCAAGGACAATCCGATAATCGGCACAGGCCTTGGCAGCTTTTTCCATAACGTTAACCTGAGTGATCACCAATCGTTTCGTGTGATCGGCGTACAAAGGGCACATAACGATGTACTGGAGCTGATTGTTGAGCTCGGGGCATTGGGAATATTGTTGCTACTCGGTGTCATCGTGACCATGTGCATTACTCTGTACAAACTGATCCTTCGTAGTGAAGGGCAAAAGCGCATTCTTTACGCATTGCTGACCATTGCCGTCACAGGCAGCATGCTGAACGCCCAACTCAGCTTTCCCTACCAGTTGCCCGTCCCCCTCGTCATCATGCCATTCTACCTGGCTCTTGTTGTCAGGGGAGCTGAAATGATTGAACAGAATACAATCACCCTGTCTCTCAAAGCCTGGTTTAACAAAGCTGCACTCACCGCAACCGCCATCCTGTTTGCACTGATTTCGGTCAATGATCTCCTATGGATGCGTGATATTCATATGCTTAACCAGGTGATTTCCGGCAGGCGTGCAGGGGAATGGAAACCTGTTAATCCTGTATTCAACCAGGCCTATATTACTGGCAGCCGTAGTGTGTCTGAAGCCCTGAAGGGACTGGGACGGGGACAGGAGATTCTTATATTAAATGTGATCAAACCAATAATTGAATACTGGCCTAATGCAACGGCAAGTTCAGCTCTTGCTGCACAAACTTATTTGAGTCTTGGTAATCTGGAGCAGGCGGAAATCTGGATTGAACGCACCATAGAAAACCAGCGCCCGGACTATTACCTGGGCGAATTCATGAAAATGCAGTTGTTACAACGACGGGGAGATGTTGAAGGATTGTCAGAGTTGTATGAATTCCTGAAAACAGAACCGGAAGAATACTTAAGCCAGAACCAGAATACCTACAACATGCTGCACAGCTTATCGATCAATCTGCAAGACTTCGGTATGACCGAGTATTATTACGAGAAATTCATCCAATACCATGGCGAGTTTGCTCCAGTTGTGGCCAACCATGCAATTTTCTATATCAATACGGGCAACATACCGGCAGCCGTTCCCTACATGCAAAGAGCCCTGGAGATTGATCCCAATATAGATTATGCCAGCGATTTCCAGCAGCTGATTGACCAGTATTCACCGCAACAATAAAAGGTTTACTTACATACAGCAAACATAAAAAACTCCGGCAATTGCCGGAGTTTTTCCATTGGTTACAACTACTCTATTTCAACCAGCCCTACCCGGTTGGAACTGCTCTGGTGAATCAAAAGGTTTCCATCCTGGGTGACCCACATATTACGAACGATGCCGACTCCGCTCGGAATCGCCCAGCTCTGAAAAGACTCTGTCTCAGGATCAAAGCGCACCAGGGCATCAGGACGCATACCGGATTCGTTGTACCAGATCTTGTCATCGATCACGGCCAGTGCATAGGGATGGGACGAGGAACCACTGGGTGAGTCCCATTGCTCGATGGCGCCTGAAGACGGATCCAGCCGTCCAATCTTTCCCTGGGTGGAATTCACAAACCAGACTGTCCCATTGCTGTCGAGTCCCAATCGCCTGACCCGCGACGCTTCATTGGGAATATCGTAATACCTGACATTCATGGTCTCCGGATCCATGGCGCCTATTTTATTGGTGCCATTGAAGGCTACCCAGACCGTGCCATTGGCAGCCACCTGGATGCCATAGGGTCTGGGTTCCGAATCAACCTCAGTGAGCTCCCCGGTTTCAGGATCCAGGCGTCCCAGCATGCCCGCCCCCTGTGCGGTGAAGTACAGGTTACCGTTGGGGTGAAAGGTGGCTGAATGGGGATCCCTGGCCTGTGTTTCATATTGGGTAATCAGGCCTGTCTCGGGGTCCAGCATGCCGATGGTGGCGTTGCTGTTGCCCGTATACCAGATATTGCCCTCTTCATCCGGCACGATACTGTGTGGCCTGGCTGCCAGTGGCAGCTTGTATTCCTGCATGTCGCCGGTTTCTGGATCAAGGCGTCCGACCAGGCTCGCCCACATCCCTGTCCACCAGATTGAGCCATCAGGTGCTTCCACGGGATCCCGTGAACGCTGTCCCAGGGTGGGTACTACCCATTCCCTGAAGCTTATCTCGGTATCACCAGGTATCAGCGTGGGCCTTCTGCTCTCGTCAGCCGGAAAGCTGTCTGCCAGGTAAGTAGCAATGGTGTTGGCCTGGGCATCGGAAAGATTCACCATGCTGGAAAAAACATGCTTCCACTCTTCCGGTGTGTCATAACCCGCTGAATTGACGATATTGAAAGAACTGTGGCAACTGTAACAGGCCAGCTCTACCAGTTGTTTGCCTTCCCCTTCGGGTAATTGGGGCACCTGGAACCCGGGCGGCTGGGCAA
>Ga0181587_10004549_pt1 | contig 11415 bp, 13 predicted proteins | sample 071ome_27_FD_132463 | JGI IMG/M metagenome (GOLD analysis project Ga0181587, IMG submission 132463) | Coastal salt marsh microbial communities from the Groves Creek Marsh, Skidaway Island, Georgia - 071409AT metaG (megahit assembly) | ecosystem: Environmental > Aquatic > Marine > Intertidal...
CAACCCCTAGAACTATTAAGCATTATACAAAACATGCCAACGGGGCTACATTTGGCACTAAATTTGAGGGACTGGAGGTATCTAATGAATTGCCCACCCATGCACCAGGGCTATTTCATGACGGATCAGTTGGCATCATCATGTCCGGTTGGTTGGGTACGATTAACTATGGTGTCATTACGGCAAACAAAGTAGATAGCTTCCTTAGGGGTGTGTCTTCACCTAAACTTAACGATCAAGAGCCTTCGTCAAGCTTTGCCATTGCCTGAAGGGAACGGGTAGGGTACCAATCCACTTTATTATGGAAGAAATATATCGTCGAATTCCTCATCGCCCCCCATTTTTATTTGTGGACGAAATTGTCGAAATCACAGAGACAGGGGCCACTGCCCGGTTAAACATTAGAGACGACTTTCCCTTTTTCGCAGGTCACTATCCTGGCAACCCAATTATGCCTGGGGTTCTTTTATGTGAGTCCGTATTTCAGACAGGAGCCATTTTTTTATCTGATTATTTATCCGACCAATCCCTAAACGACGAAAAGATTACTCCGGTTCTTTCTAGGATTAGAGACGCCCGATTTAAACGAATGGTCAAACCGGGGGATGTCGTTGAGGTTTCCGTCACCCTAGGTGAAAAGATGGGGCAATTCTTTAATATGTCTGGTGAAATCAGAAAGGAAGGTAAAGTAGTTCTTACCATTTCTTACGCCTTGGCTATGGTTAGAGAAGATTGACCCAAGTGAGCTTTCTAAACCTATCTAATAAAACATTTCTTATTGTAGGCTTTGCAAACCGCAAAAGTGTGGCATGGTCTGTTGCCCAGTTATTAGAAAATGAAGGTGCCCGTTTGGTTTACTGCGTTCGCAGTACTAAAAGAAAAAATGAGTTGGAAGTCCTTACTCAAAAAAAACAACCTATTTTGGTATGCGACTTCGAAAAGGAGGAACAAATTAAGGCTTTGGGGGAATCCCTTCATGAAACTGAAGGCCTTAAGTTAGATGGGGTTTTGCATTCCATTGCCTTCGCCAATTACGCAGATGGACTCAAGCCCTTTCATGAGACCAAGAGAAGAGACTTTCTCCAAGCCACCCAAATCTCTTCCTTCTCTTTAGTTGAGCTCGCCAACCTCACCAAGCCATTCCTAAAGCGAGACGCATCCGTAGTAACAATCGGAATATCATCTACAGATGTAACGGCTGAAAATTACGGCTATATGGCTCCAATCAAAGCATCCCTGGAAGCTTCTGTGCGGTATCTGGCAAAGTCTTTCTCGAAGGATAGCGAAATTCGGTTTAACTCGGTAAACGCCGGCCCACTTAAAACGAGTGCATCGGCGGGCATTCCAGGTTACCTTGTTAATTATTTATATGCAGAAAAACTGACTTTTCGTAAAAAGGCTCTACAAACTGAAGAAGTAGCCAACTTAGCTGCCTTTTTACTTAGTTCGAGGTCATCGGGTATTAACGGTCAGGGAATTGTGATCGATGCAGGAATGGGTTTTAACTACTTTGACCAGGAAGTCGTTTCATCGGCCATGAGTTTGAAATGACGAAGTTTTCCAATGTTGCCATAGAAGGAATGGCCTATTCCTTGCCCAATGACATTGTCCCTTCTGCCGAAATCGAAAATCGGTTAAGCCCCCTCTACCAAAGGCTAAAACTTCCTGAAGGTCGTTTGGAACTGATGACTGGAATTCGCGAAAGAAGATTATGGCCTTGCGAATTCTTGCCATCACAAGCCTCTGCGGAGGCAGGCAACAAGCTTTTAGCCACTGGAATCGATCCGGACAAGATCGACTTATTGATCCATTGTTCGGTTTGCCGGGACCGTCTAGAGCCTGCCACCGCATCCTATGTGCACCGATTGATGGGGCTGGGTGCAAAAACCCAAATTTTGGATATCTCAAATGCGTGCCTTGGCTTTGTAAATGCATTGATTTTGGCAAGTTCTTTAATTGAATCTGGCCAGATTCACCGTGCCATCCTAGTTGCAGGTGAAAATGGGGCCCCTTTAGTTGAAAAAACGATCCAGTTATTGAACGATGGTGACCATGACCGAAGATCGATCAAACCCTTTTTTGCCAACCTTACAATTGGAGCTGGTGCCGTCGCATGGTCAATTGTAAATCGCAGTATGCTAAGGGAGGGAAACCGGCCTACACTCGCATCTTGGGTATGTGAAACCGACACCTCGCACAATGAATTGTGCGAGGGGGATACATCGGGAGATGACCTGGTCATGCAGACAGATTCCGAAGAACTCCTGCATGCTGGAATTTCTGTAGCCCAAAAGGCATGGGGCCGTTTCCTTGATTTACAAAAGTGGTCACCGGAGACCCCCGAACTAGTGATTACCCACCAAGTGGGTAAAGCCCATACCAACGCAGTTCTTGACTCGCTATCGATTAAACATCCGTTAAACTTTTCGAGCTATGAGAAACTAGGGAATTGTGGCTCAGTTTCCTTGCCGATTACCTACACCCTAGCTTGCGAAAGCGATCCGAGGAATTTGTTATCCAAAACTGCCTTGCTTGGAATCGGTAGTGGTCTTTCCAGTATCATGTTATCGATTAATTCTTGAATATTCCTCAAAAATTAAAAGAGGATTACCCGTTCAATCCTCGATCTTTTACTCTTTCCTGCGGTCACTCCATGAGTTACCTAGATGAAGGAGCGGGGGAGGGAATCCCGACTCTTTTTCTCCACGGCAATCCTACTTGGTCTTTTTTTTACCGAAATTTGATTTTAAGTTTTAGAGAGAAGGGTCGGTGTGTTGCTCCGGATCACATCGGTTGTGGTCTGTCTGACAAGCCTGATGACAAAGACTTCAGTTATCTATTAAAGCAACATGCTCAAAACATTTCTGAATTACTGGATCACTTGGAGATCAATAAATTGAATTTAGTCGTTCATGATTGGGGTGGGGCCATTGGAATGACGGCTCTAGCTTCCACTCCTGAAAGAATCAATAAGATTGTTTTGCTTAATACCGCCGCTTTTCTTTCAAAAGATGTAGCCAAACGAATTCTGTTTTGTAGGCTTCCTTTAGTTGGCGAATTCTTTGTCCGAGCCCTCAACGGGTTTGCTTGGCCCGCAACTTGGATGGCAACAGCTAAAGAGCTCGACTCCAAGGCAAAAGAAGGGTTTCTCTTTCCATACAATAGTTGGAAAAATCGTGTAGCCATATGGAATTTTGTCCAAGACATTCCCTATGAAAATAATCATCGAAGTCACTCCGTCTTGCAAGAAACCGAAAATAAATTGAAAGACCTTGCTCATATACCCTCCATTGCTTGTTGGGGAATGAAGGACTTTTGTTTCCACCCGGGTTTCCTTCATAAATGGCAGACTTTTTGGCCAAATATGAAAGCCCACTTCTTCCCTGACGCAGGGCATTACCTTTTAGAGGACAATTTTGAGGAAGTCGTATCTAAAGTTGAGCCTTTTCTTTTTGAAGTTTAAGTTACCCTCGTTCTCCCCTTTTACCCTTGATTGATTATGAACTAGGATATTTCAATAATGAGCCAAAAAACGCCCCTGAAAAACCGATCGGAGAGACCAGGTAACCTAGTTTCTATTGAAGCTTACGACCAAACATCTCGAGCCTACTCGAAAGAAAGAAATCAGCGACCCCAAATCAACTTCAGTGCATACCTGACGATTGCAGTCCTAGTCTTCCTCGTGATTTTTTTCATCTGGATCTATGAGTTAATTTTTGATTTATGGGGGCAGATTCTATAACACTATCCGATGAACTGCATTTAGACGAGCGGGTGAGTCAATTTTTAACTCACCTCACATTGGAGCGTCGCCTATCCGAATACACCTTCCGGAATTATAAATTATCTCTCTCCCGTTTTACAAAATGGCTCGCTGTTGAAAATCCAAACATCTCCATTTTAAGAACCAACAAGATAATTGCTCGATCTTATCTGATTGAATGCCAAAAAGAACTCTCCCGCACAACCCTAGCCAATCAAACATCTGCACTTCGCGGTTTTTTTCAGTATGCTCAAAGGAGGAACTGGGTGGAATTAAATCCTTTCAAAAACATATCTTTACCCAAGCCTGATAAATCATTGCCCAAGTTTCTAACCGAACAGCAGGCCACAGATTTAATGAACTCTCCCCAGTTGGTCCATGAAAACGCCAAACATGCAGAATTTTTGATTCCTCGAGACACCATTATTCTGGAATTAATGTATGGATCGGGCTTGCGGGTATCCGAAGTGGTCAGGCTTAATCACGAACATCTAGATTTATCCAATCACCTGGTTCGTGTTGTTGGCAAAGGAAGGAAGGAAAGGAATTGTCCTATCGTTAGGAGGACCGCACAAAGAATTTTCGAATTTCGAAAAAATCATGCCGTGGATGCATCCCTTACCTGTCCCCTTTTTACGAACCTTTTGGGAAGGAGGCTTTCTACGAGGTGGGTGCAACTGTTTCTCAAAAAATGCCTCAAACATGCTGGTCTTCCCCAGGATTTCACTCCGCATAAATTGCGACATTCTTTTGCGACTCATCTTCTTGATAACGGAGCTGACCTTCGTTCGGTACAGGAGTTATTGGGGCACGCCAGTTTGTCAACCACTCAAGTATACACGCATGTTTCAGTCAGTAGGCTCAAAAAAGCCCACCAGCAAGCCCACCCTCGAGCCTAACTCTCCATGTTTAACCAATTACTTATTCCTGTTCCCGTTATAATTGCGTCATTCCTTTGGGTTATGGATGGGGCTAGGTTATCTTTTTGGGCAACCAGTAAGGCGATTAAAGAGGAAATTCCTATTGTCGCAGGTATGCCTGAATTGGGGACTCAAACGAAGATTACCTGGGAGGATCAATTTATTCATGGAATCGAAACCCCTATTCTCGGTGTGCTCATCATGTTTGCGCTCCTATTAGTAACTTATCTCCAGAAAAAGAAGTTTGAAAAATCCATCCAAATAGACGGGAATAAATAGATGAACTTATTTAGATTTACCTGCTTGCTGCTTCCTTGTTTTATTTTTGCTGAAACCAAGTCTTTTGACTTCAAGGACTCTAAAGGCTTGAATACAGTAATTTTCCAACTCGATGCTTTGCTTGAATCTATCAATGGTTCAGCTTCAGGGGTTTCCGGAAAGATTGATTTTGACCCCGATGATCCAGCAGTAACCAAGGGGGTCATTGTTTTGGAGTCCTCCAGTTTACGAGTGGACAATCCCGTGCTTCAAGAGCATATGCATGGGGACGATTGGTTGGATGTTACTAAGTTCCCTAAAATTGAATTCTCCCTCTCGAATCTGACCCGCCTCAAAGTACAAGGTCGCTCCATTCATGCTTCGGCTGAAGGCAAAATGACTATTCGGAATGTAACCATAAAAATGAGTATTCCTGTCGAACTTACTTACCTAGAAGGCATGCTTGAAAAGAGGAACCGCATCTCGGGAGATTTATTAATCGTACGATCGAAGTTTTCAGTTAAACGAGATGATTTTGGTATTCGAGCAGGAGAATACCTTGATAAAGTCGCCAACAATATCGAAATTTCGATTAATCTTGCTGGAGTGTTTCCCTCAAAATAAGGCAATTATTACCCAAAGAGAGCTCACTACTCTCACCCCAATAAGCGAAAACATACCTTTGTGTTCTCGCTTTTTTTTTTCCTTTTGTTATGATTAGACCTTTGTGAAAAATCCGGACATATACCCAATAACCAAGCACCTTATCTCTAAGCATCAAAAAGAGTGCTTTCTGGGCCAGCAGGGTGGGGTGTTCTGGCTTTATGGGCTTTCCGGTTCAGGCAAGAGTACATTGGCGATCAGAATGGAGAACCTTCTTCACCAAAGAAAAAAGTATTGTATTGTTCTGGATGGCGACAACCTTCGATCTGGCTTGAACTCAGACCTGGGTTTTTCAGACTCCGACCGTGTAGAAAATATTCGCAGAGTGAGTGAGGTGGCAAAGTTGCTTTCCCAGAACGGCGTAATTGTGATTGTATCCTTGATCACCCCATTTCGCGAATCCAGGGATGCTGCCCAAACGATCATCGGGGCAGAAAATTTCCATGAAGTTTATGTTAAAGCTTCCTTTACTACCTGCCAGAACCGTGATGTCAAAGGACTCTATGCCAAAGCCAGTCAAGGAAAGGTACAATCTTTTACGGGCCAAAATTCCAAGTTTGAGGAACCTGAGAATAATTGTCTGGTTATTGATACGGAAAAGGAAAGCCTCGAAAATTCAACTGAGAAATTGTTCCAATATGTGTTTAAATCAATTTCGGTTAATTCATGAAAAATTATAATCTAACTCACCTAGAGCAACTCGAGGCGGAGGCCATTTTTGTGCTCCGGGAAACAGCCGCACAGTTTGAACGCCCTGGTTTGCTCTTTTCAGGAGGTAAAGACTCCATTGTCATGGCCCACTTGGCCTACAAAGCATTTTACCCATCTAAATCACCATTTCCATTGGTTCATGTAGATACTGGGCATAATTTCCCCGAAACCATTCAGTATCGTGATCAATTTGTCGAGAAACTGGGAGCACAGTTAATCGTTGGTTTGGTCCAGGATTCCATAGACCGCGGCACAGTCGCTGAGGAAACCGGCCCGAATGCCAGCAGAAACGCCCTGCAGTCAGTCACCTTACTTGAGACCATTGAAGCGGAGCGCTTAGATGCGGCATTGGGTGGGGGAAGACGGGATGAAGAAAAGGCACGGGCAAAGGAAAGGTTTTTTTCTCATCGGGATGCCTTTGGTCAATGGGACCCCAAAAATCAAAGGCCCGAATTATGGAATTTATTTAATGGAAGAAAATCCCATGGAGAGCATTTTCGAGTTTTTCCTTTAAGTAATTGGACCGAGATGGATGTATGGCAGTATCTGAAAAAAGAAGAGATCGAATTGCCTTCTCTCTATTTTTCCCACCAGCGTGAGGTTATCGAAAGGAATGGATCTCTTCTGGCCGTGAGTGAATTTGTGCAACCTGGAGCTCAAGAAACTCCCAAATTAGAAACAGTGCGGTTTCGAACCATTGGAGATGCCACTTGCACAGGAGCGGTTCTTTCCACGGCCAATACGCTTGATGCAGTCATTGCCGAAGTGGCTGCATCCAGAGTTACCGAGAGAGGAACACGGGCAGATGACCGCAGGTCAGAATCTGCCATGGAAGACCGAAAAAAACAGGGGTATTTTTAATTTAGTGATTGAATGGAATGAGCGAGGATAAGAACTATCTAAACATGGACCTTTTACGTTTTACCACCGCAGGTAGCGTAGATGATGGCAAAAGCACCCTTATTGGAAGGTTGTTTCACGACACCAAGGCAATTTTTGAGGATCAACTTGAAGCGATCGAGCAAAGCAGTAAAAAAAGAGGCGATGAAAATGTAAACCTTGCCCTATTAACCGATGGATTACGTGCCGAAAGAGAGCAAGGCATCACCATTGATGTGGCTTACCGATATTTCGCCACCCCCAGAAGGAAGTTTATCATTGCAGACACACCAGGGCACATCCAATACACGCGAAACATGGTCACCGGTGCATCGACTGCCCACCTTGCTTTGATTCTTGTTGATGCACGTAATGGAGTGGTCGAGCAAACCCGAAGGCATTCTTTTATTGCTGACCTTTTGGGTATCAAGCATGTTGCAGTCTGCATTAATAAAATGGACCTAGTAGGTTACGAGGAATCAGCTTACATCAAAGTGCTTGAGCAGTTTACTGATTTTGCAAGCCGTCTGGAAAATGTAACGGATATAACATTTATTCCCATTTCTGCCCTAAAGGGAGATAATGTGGTAGACCGATCTGAAAACATGACTTGGTACAAGGGGCCGCCCTTGCTCTATCATCTAGAAAATGTCTATGTAGGCTCCGATTCCAATCATGTGGATGCTCGTTTTCCCGTGCAATGGGTTATTCGCCCCCATTCAGATGAGTATCATGATTTTAGAGGTTTTGCTGGTCGGGTCGCTGGTGGGGTTTTTAAAACAGGGGATGAGGTATCGATTCTGCCGTCAGGATTTACTTCAAAAATCAAGCAAATCATGCTTGCTGACCAAGAAATTGATGAAGCATTCCATCCACAATCAGTCACGCTTTTATTAGAAGATGAAATTGACGTGAGTCGTGGAGATATGATCGTCAAACCAAACAACCAACCTAATAGCTCGCAAGACTTGGATGCCCGAGTTTGCTGGTTCTCAGCAAGCAAGCGACTCACTCAAGGCAGTAAGTTAATTTTACGTCATACGACTAAAGAGGCTCAAGTGATTGTTAGTGAAGTTAAATACAAGATTGATGTAAATACGCTCAGAAAGAATGAAGAGCAAAAGGAGCTTGGCATGAATGACATAGGTCGAATTTCACTTAGGTCCTCATTGCCTGTTTTTTGGGACTCTTATCGAAGGAACCGTAATACCGGTAGCTTCGTTTTGGTTGATCCTTTTACGAACGAAACTTTAGCCGCCGGAATGCTCCGATAATAAGCCATTGACTTTTGATATGCATAAAAACTTATCTTCCCTAGTCCTCGGTATTCTTTTGATTACCATCAATTTTTCATGCTTGCATAGTCAAGACGATGAGGAGGCAGGAAAGGGTACTTTAAATTCTGACAAGCCTTATGCATGGACCACAGACCACATGCATGTTGGGGTTCGATGGCAACCCTTTGGATTCCCTGAATGTGAAATCTATGATGCCAATCGACCTCTCATTTCGGAGCATAGTAGCTATGCTCAGTTTTGGGTAAGTTGGAATGCGGTGGAGCCTTCAAGAAAAAACACCGATTATCTAAATCACAAGTCTGGCCAACTTAAGGCAATTGAACATGCAGTCAATCTATGCATAGAAAGAGGACTCAAGGTTGAGTATGTCATGTGGCACACTCCTGCTTGGGCATCGGTATCTGGCAAGGGCGGACCTTGGCGCCCCAAAAAGGGACTCTACCCTGAATTTGTAGCACGCATAGCCAAGCACTTTAAGAACAGGGTGGATGCCTACCAACTGTATCATGAAGTGAACCTAAAAGGTATGATGAACGATGCGGATAGTGCATTCATTATCGAAGAAATTTTTAAAAATGGAGCGAGGGCTATTCGTAAGGTGTACAATGATGAGCCTAAACGGCCGGTTATTATTTCTACTTCGGGCACATCTCCGTGCGAAGCTTGCGGAGCCCGTGAAGGCCTAAAAGGCGAAAAAGGTGCTGAGGCCGTTGAAGATTATTACGATCAATTAATCGCATCACCCGAAATGATCAATGAGGTCGACGCATTAAATATGAATGTTTCTGATCACTTCAACGGTTACGGCATGATGGATGGTAAGATCATTGCAAATGTTTGGGGACAATATGACATGGTGAGAACAAAACTAGATAACGCTCAATTAAAACATAAGAAAATCCTCTCCTCGGAATCTTGGATTGTATGGGACGGCTCAAACAACAACCATGATGTCAATGCAGATGGAATCAAAGATGAGAAAGATGCATACGATAAAACCGTAACTATATTCGGTAAACTTCTTGAACGGGGTTTAAATACTTTGAATATGCCTTGGTGCGATAATTCGAGTCGCTGGTCGATGGGGTTAGTGAAGAGGGTCGATTATAATGGCAGGGTAAAACAACTTCAGCCCAAGTGGGTCGTCCCGTCGACCAATGGTGGCCCCGATATCATTACAAGAAAAGTAAACCTCAGGGGATCCAGTGATCAAAATATCATTCCCACTGAAGTACCTGATTCAGGACTGCCATTTACTGAAAAAAATTACATTAATCCCGGTGATCCCAATCATTTACATTACTATATTTGGAAATGGTACTCCCAAATATCCGCCGGTTCAGACGAAGTCATCAGGCATGCGATTGCGGGTGAACGCGGCAATGACATTAAGGTATTGGGAGTCGGGATGACAGGTAATGAACAGTACCGGATATGTTCCTATAATCGGACAGCACAAAAATTCATCGTGTTAATTTACTCGAGTGGAGCGAACGGGAGAGGTTGGGTGGATGTCTCGATTCCGTCCACGATTCAACAGGGTGTGTACTATAATAACGATTTTTCATACTTTGACTTCAAGGGAGAAGGAATCGAAATTGGTGAGAGGTACTTGGCAAAAGTTACCACCAAAAATATTAATCGACAGAATGGTAGCGATGAAGATTTATCTACCAATACCTACAAAAGTGAAGTCGGAGATGACGGTGAACTTAAGGTTCGAGTGAGCAGCATGAATAAATTTACCTCTATCGAGTTTTCTCTTTTACCATAAATAGAGCTCATTTACGACCTCCCATCTAATATCTCTTTTCTCTGTAGATAAAACTTGTGAGTGGTTAGGGCCTTTCTTGAAGCCACGGGTGCTTGGGAGATAATCAATAAGATTGTTACCCCTAAAATCCAAGTGAACAGGGAATAAAGTGTCGCCTCGTAAAAGTAGAAGCAAAGTACGCTAAGCAGGGCAGCCTGAATAAAACAAAGTATTCGCACCCCATAAACCAAAATCCTGCAGTTCGTTAAGTAGAGCATGGATCTACCGCAATCAACACAATGGGGGATTTCATTGATGTCGGAATAGGTGCCACCATCTAGATTGGCACGGGGGACAGTGGACCATTTCCTTTTATAGTCCGTATATTTGCAACATGAGGAACACCATGGCTCATCCTTCGTACTTAGGTTCGTAATCTCATCCACTATTTCGAAAGTATTGAAATGTTAAGCAATAGAGCGGAGTTGCACAGGTAGAAGTGTTAAATCAGTAATTAGACCGAATAAAGTTAAAAGTTTATCTTTATGGTTGTCTCCCTATTAATGCATGAGAATTTTAACAATTGATGAACCAGAGCTCGCCCAGGAATCAATCGGATGGATGCATGATCCTAAATTCGGTTCGTGGAATTGGTCCAATCACCCTGAGTCGATTAATGGAAAAATTTGGAGATGATCCGTGGCAAATATTGTCTGCATCTCCTCATCAATTATCCCAAGTAAAAGGAGTCGGAAAGCAGCTTATTCACTCCGTCAGTCAAGTAAGAGCATCCGGTTGGCTGGAAAAAGAAAAGCAAAAACTTGAGAAAATAGGGGGTAACTTCCTTGATCTGTCGAAACTCCCCACCATTCTTCAGCAACTTCCTGATGCACCAATTGGTCTTTATTGCCTGGGACAAATACCTGATCTTCCATGCGTTTCGATTGTGGGCACGAGAGTGCCATCCAACTACGGAAAAAAGTTCGCTCGTAAAATAGCTTATGAGCTTGCTCAATCAGGATTTTGTATCGTCTCTGGAATGGCACGGGGAATCGATACCGAAGCACACTTGGGAGCACTGGAAGCAGGCGGGCGAACAATGGCATTTCTCGGAACTGGCATTGATGTAGTCTATCCGCCGGAAAACTTCGACCTTTATAAAAACATAAG
>Ga0181587_10004550_pt1 | contig 11415 bp, 9 predicted proteins | sample 071ome_27_FD_132463 | JGI IMG/M metagenome (GOLD analysis project Ga0181587, IMG submission 132463) | Coastal salt marsh microbial communities from the Groves Creek Marsh, Skidaway Island, Georgia - 071409AT metaG (megahit assembly) | ecosystem: Environmental > Aquatic > Marine > Intertidal zone...
AACATCACGCCGATCTTCATGCGGATCTGGTTGATGAAGATGATCATGCAGCGAGACCGGTTGATCGAACCGGTGAGCTTCCTGAGCGCCTGGCTCATCAGCCGCGCCTGCAGGCCGACATGGGCATCGCCCATCTCGCCCTCAAGCTCCGCCTTCGGCACAAGCGCCGCGACCGAATCGATTACGATCACGTCGATCGCGCCGGACCGGACCAGCGTGTCGGCGATTTCCAGCGCCTGCTCGCCCGCGTCGGGCTGCGAGATCAGCAGATCCTCGATCTGAACCCCGAGCTTTCGGGCATAGACCGGGTCGAGCGCGTGCTCGGCGTCAATAAAGGCGCACTGGCCGCCGGTCTTTTGCGCCTCTGCCACGCAATGCAGCGCCAACGTCGTCTTCCCAGAGCTTTCCGGCCCGTAGATTTCAATCACCCGGCCACGCGGCAACCCGCCGATGCCGAGCGCGATGTCGAGCCCGAGCGAGCCGGTCGAGACCGCCTCGACCTCCATCACCTGGTTTTCACCGAGCTTCATGATCGAGCCCTTGCCATGGGCGCGTTCAATCTGCTGCAGCGCAGCTTCGAGTGCCTTCGATCTGTCCATGCCGTCCCTGTCCACGAGCCTGAGAGCGCTATCGGCCATTGCCTTTCTCCTTATTCCACGTCCACCGGATTCGTTCAAACCACCGTCATCCGTGGGGACATATGTTCACATTTTGTTCTCTTCGGCAAACAATATTTTTTAACTTTTTTAATTCAATAAGTTAGATGATTTGTTCGACTTATGTTCAAACTGAAATCGGTCTGAATTTCAGTGACGACGACTAGGTCGGAGCCTACACTGTCAGAAAGGCGCCGCGACTTCACGCTGACGGCGATTTCGGGGAAAGGTATCAGATGGCGATAAAAGCATTGGCTGCGAAGGCGTTGAAACGCGACGCGGAGACGACGCTTCCGAAATTTGCCTCAACCGACGATCTTAAAAAAATCGCTGCGGTGTTCGGTCAGGACCGTGCGGTCGATGCGATCGAGTTCGGCGCTGCCATCGATCACCCCGGCTACAATCTGTTTGTCGCCGGAACGCGGGGCGCCGGGCGGCACTCGATCGTAAGGCGACTGCTGCAGCCCCATGCCGACGATCGGGAGCCCCAGGCCGACTGGGTCTATCTGAACAATTTCGACGACCCGCAGCGGCCGCTGGCTCTGCGCCTCCCCGCTGGATCGGGCATGAAGCTGCGCAACGAAATGGCCGTCCTCGTGGACGAACTCGGCGTGACGCTCCCCGGCCTGTTCGAAAGCGACGAATATCGCAACCGCCTGAACGCGATACAGGCCGGTTTCGAACAGCGCCACGAGGAGGTCTTCAACGCGCTCAGGGATCGGGCGAGGCAGGACAACATAGCCCTCCTGCAGGGCCCGCGAGGGTTCATGTTCGCGCCGCTCAAGGGCAGCGAAGTCATTACGCCCGAAGAGTTCCAGAAACTGTCGCAGGAGGAACAGGCTGCGCTGGAACAGCTCATCGCGAAATACCAGGCCGAACTGAAAACCGTGCTCGAGGAAATGCCCAAATGGCACAAGGAAATTCGCGATGCCGTCAAGGAACTGAATCAGGAAGTCGCGCGCTCGGCCGTCGTTCTCGCCATGGCGCCCATCCGACTTGCCTTCAAGGATTTCGATGAGTGCGTGCGCCATTTCGACCGGGTGGAGCGCGACCTTCTGAACGAGATAGAGCTATTCGTTCCGATGCCGCAGTCCGGGCCGGCGCCGCAGAACATGCCTGGCATGCCGGATCCCGAAACCAGCCGGGCCGCGGTCCTCAGACGCTATACCGTCAACGTCCTGGTCGATAACGGCTCGTCGAAGGGCGCACCCGTTATATTCGAGAACAACCCGTCCCTGTTCCGCATCTCCGGCCGCGCGGAACATGTCGCCAGGTTCGGGACGCTGGTGACTGATTTCACGCATATCAAGCCCGGTGCGCTGCACATGGCGAATGGCGGGTTTCTGGTTATCGACACGGCGAAGCTGCTGACCCAGCCTTTCGCCTGGGAGGCGCTCAAGCGGGCCATTCAGTCGCGGGAAATCCGTATCGAGTCGCCCGGCGAAATGCTCGGCCAGTCGGCGACGGTGACGCTCGAACCCGAACCGATCCCGCTCGACATCAAGATCGTGCTGATCGGCGAGCACGAGCATTTCTACCTGCTGAACCGGCACGACCCGGATTTCTCCGGCCTGTTCAAAATCCTGGCAGACCTCAACGAACAGATCGAATGGACCCGGCCGAACGCTGCAAAATTCGCCGGGCTGATCGCAACGATCGCGGAGCACGAGGGTTTGATGCCGTTCCTCCGGTCGGGCGTCGCCGCCCTGACGGAATTCAGCGCGCGCCTCGCCGACGACACGGAAAAGCTCAGCCTCGTCATCAGCCGCATTTGCGACGTGATGCGCGAAGCGGACCACCTGGCGAAAGCCGCCTCGGAAAAGAAGGTCTCCCGGCAAACGGTAGAGGCCGCGATCCGCGCGCAGCGATACCGCGCGTCAAGGGTCGAGGAGATGAGCCGGGAATCGATCACGCGCGAGATCGTGATGGTGGACACGTCGGGAGAGGCGGTGGGCCAGATCAACGGGCTCAGCGTTCTCGACCTAGGCAATATGCGCTTCGGGAGGCCGACGCGGATAACCGCGCGCATTGGTCTCGGCACGGGACGGGTGCTCGATATCGAGCGCGAGGCCGACCTGGGCGGCCCCCTCCATACCAAGGGCGTCATGATCCTGTCCGGTTATCTGTCGGCGATGTTCGGAGCCGACCGGCCGCTGCCGCTCTCAGCAACGCTCGCCTTCGAACAGTCCTATTCGGGCGTCGACGGCGACAGCGCATCCTCGACCGAGCTTTACGCCCTGCTGTCGGCGATTTCAGGCATTCCGATCCGACAGTCGCTCGCCGTCACCGGGTCTGTGAACCAGAATGGTGAGGTCCAGGCGATCGGCGGCGTGAACGAAAAGATAGAAGGCTTCTTCGATATCTGCGCACACCGCGGGCTGACGGGCGATCAGGGTGTCCTGATCCCCAAGGCAAACACGAAACACCTGATGCTCAGGAACGAGGTACTCGAGGCGGCCCGCGACGGAAAATTCCACATCTACCCGGTTTCCACCATTGAGGAAGGCATAGAGCTGCTGACCGGCATCCGGGCGGGCAAACGAAACGCATCCGGCGCCTTTCCGAAGAACACGGTATTCGCGCTGGTCGAGCACCGCCTGACTGAGATGATCGAGGCGCGCCGCAAATTCGGTTCCGGCGGAGGTCGGGAGACACCGAGCGAAAATGGGGAGCGCTGAGAAGATGGAGCTGAAGCGCATCGTTGTGGCGATCGATTCCGCACACCGGTCCGATCACGCGTTGGAGGCCGCAGCGCTGCTCGCCGAGGCGCTTGAAAGCGAGATCGCCGGGCTGTTCGTCGAGGACTCCGACCTGATCGCCGCCGCCGCACTACCTTTTACCAGGGTGACGACCCCGTTCGGCGGGCTTGCCGTCGACGTTACCGGCGACACGCTCGCCGGCGAGTTAAAGCAACAAGCGGACGCCGCACGCCGAAGTCTCAGAAGACTGTCCGAAAGCCGGCGGCTGAAATGGTCGTTCGAGACCAGGCGAGGACGTATCGACCGGGAAATAAGGGCCTCTGCGCTGGCGACGGATATCGTGTGTCTCAGCACGTCGGAGGCAGCGGGCGGATGGGCGCAGGTTGAAAACGCAGCGGCCATACTTCTGGGGTTCCCGCGCCGCGACCTGTCGGCGGGCGATATCGTCGTCCTGATCGACGATCCCGAACTCGGCGAACCGGCCGTGGAAATCGCGGCGAAGCTGGCTCTCAGGAACCGTCGGAGACTGAAAATCATACTGGTTTCCTCCGCAACGCAGGCCTTGAGCGCCTGGCGGCAAAGAACCGAGCGGCTTTCGGGCGAAGGCATTAACGTTGACATTGGCGCCTGCGAAGATTGCGATCCGTACAGGCTGCTGGACGCAATCGGGAAATCCCCGGTGGGGTTCTTCATCAGCGGCATCCGCACCGTGGCTGCGCCCGGCTGGATCAAGGCCTGCAGCGCCACCTTCCGATGCCCGGTTCTGGTCCTGAAGGGCTGAGCGAACTCCTAATTCCCTCCCCCTTTACATATCCGCGCTTAGGCGGCATGAATGTGCCCGATTTTCCGGGCCGCCGGGCGGCCCTATCATTCCCGATAACGCCAGCGAACAAGAGGTTAAAATGATCGACCTGATGAACATCGCCCGCACGGAAGCCGACGGCGGCGACCTGTTCGGCATCTTCAACGACATGTTCGAAGCCGCCGATGTCAAACCCGACGGCTATCCCGACGCCGTCGTCTGGAAGGGCGGCAATTTCGACGGCAAGGTCGAGCCGGTGGCCCATTCGCTGACCGATGCTTTCGCGCTGGTCGGCACGCTGGAGGCGATCGACGTTCTGGGCCTCCCTTTCTACGCGGTGCCGATGTGGTCGCAGTACCGTCACGATCACAATCTGGACCCGCTGTCCTGGTTCGGCAACATGCCCTGCATTTCGATCAAGTGGTCGACTGCGGGCGACGCCTACGTCAATGACGGCAAGGGCGGCAAGGTCGTTGTGATGGGTAAGTCGGGCAACGCGCCGCTCCGCACCCAGGCCGGCGTCTACTGCAACGTCCGGCCCTACGGCCCGATCACCTGCGTCCGCTGCATGCCCTGCCTGCCCTATTCGCAGAACAAGAGCGTGTTCGGCGTCGACGAAAAGACCGGGCTGATCCATTCGGAAATGAACACGCCCGGCGTACAGCTGGCCTATGCAAACCGGCTATTCCTGAAGCTGGTACATGAAACAGGCAAGCTCGGCCGTGTCGCCACAAAACCGACCCAGGCGCAGGAGGACGGCATCAATGCCGGGCTGCACAGCTGGCTGCTTCAGGGCACCAAGTTCGAGGTCGGTCGCAAATACGCCGTCGACCCGTACGATGAGTTCAAGGAAGAAATCGACAAGATCATCGCCATGCTGCCGGCCGACTTCAAGGACGGTATGGAGAACTGGGGCGGTCGCATCGAACAGCATATTTCCGATACCAATTACGGCCTGCTGGTCTGGGATCTGATCGAACAGCGCGACTGCATCGTGCTGGCGACCGACCTCGACGGCGACCGGCTGACCGACCTGATGGCCGACATCTCGGACCCGCTGCGCGCCTTCGGCGGCATGGTCGCCAAGCATCTCGGCCAGGATGTCGACATGCGTAAGGTCTGGACCGACATGGGCTACACAACGGGCAACGGGCGTGACATGACGTCGGTCATGCACCGCATGACGGGCCCTGCGATCCACGAGCAGACGCTGGGCTCGGCAGACGCGATGCTGCTGCGGCTGCTGGACGGCGACGAATGGGTCGGCGGCACCAAGCAGCCTTACGACCCGCGCATCCATTTCGTGCTGATCCGGGACGCCTATCTGGACGCCAACAAGGGCAATGCCGAGCTCGAGAAGTTCCTTGATGACGCGCTGGCTACATTCGACGAGATCTATTACAGCGGCGACCGCCCGGGCTTCCTCGACGGGTACGCCAAGCTCAAGGAGGCGATCACGCCCTGGGGTAGCTGACCGACCCCATTCACGGCAGAAAATCAGGGGCGGGTTCGACACCCGCCCCTTTTCTATTCGATCTCGACCGAAACGGAACGCCGGATAGATTCGCGTCGCCGGTTCAGCGTCGCCGTTCCCCGCCATACGCCCGGCGCCAAGCCTTTTTCAGGACGGTTGCGCCCGCCGAATTCCATGCGCCACGCCTGATTCTTTTCCAGCAATACGGTATGTTTGAAAAAGACAGTCCCGCCGGGCGAAACAATCCGCAGGGACAGCCTGTCGCCGTTTCGCACCCCGAACGCCGCCGCCCATAGCACAAGTGCGGCGGCATCCGCAGATAAACGCTTCGGGCTGGATGCATCCGCCTTGATGTCGTCTCCCGAAGGCCCAGCGCTCCTGAACCCCACTGCATAGAGCGCGAACGGCGCATAGGCCTGCGCGCCCGCATCCTTCCAGAGCGATCTCCCCTTTTCGCGGCAACCGGAGCCCACCGACCGCCCAGTAGCGGGATCGAGAACTCTGCCATCATGCCGAATGCTCAGATGCACATGAGGAAATTCTGTTCTTCCCGACAACCCGACCTTGCCGAGCTGCTGCCCTCGCCGGACAGTCTGTCCGGGACGAACCACCACACTCCTCCGGCGCAAATGGCAGTATTGTGTCTCCCACCCTGACCCGTGATCGATGACCAGACCGTTGCCGCACTCGCGCCCGGCTACGCGGCTACGGTCATTCGCCGTCCTGAGACGCCGGTCCGCTACACCATCGCGTACGCGCAGCACCGTTCCGGAGGCGGATGCGATCACGTTAACACCGCGGCGCATGGCAACAGTGTCCCGAATGGCGAAATCGGTGCCCTTGTGACCGTCATAGCTCCGCGCGCCGCAGGCAGGGTCCAGGACACGACTGTCTTCCGCCATGTCGGGATAGTTCAAGGTCCAGCAATCCCGCCCCAGCGCGCACATGACCGGCAGCGAGAAGCCGCCGCCGGGAGGCAACGGCTCGGTCGCCACCGGGCTCGACAACGACAGGAATGAAAACAGGGAAAGTGCTGTGCGCCGGCGCATTTTCCGATGCAGGCGGCCCTAGGTCGCCGTGTCTTCCATCATTTCCTTCACCTTGGTAGCGAGTTGCTGGAGGGTGAAGGGTTTCGGAAGGAAGTGAATGTCTTCGGAAACGTCCAGCCGTTTGCGGAATGAATCCTCGGTGTAACCTGAAATAAACACCACCTTCATGTCGGGATGTGTTTCCCGTACCTGCCTGATCATGGCCGGCCCGTCCATCCCAGGCATGACCACGTCGCTGACCAGAACATCGATCTCGCCAGCCTCGTCATTATTCAGCAATTCGATGGCTTCATCGCCGCTGGCGGCCTCTACCACCGTGTAGCCCTTGTTGCGGAGCGCGCGGGCTCCAAACATCCGCACTGCATCCTCGTCCTCGACCAGCATCACCCGGCCGGCGCCTGTCAGATCTCGCTTCTGTTCAGAAACCTGTTCGGATTCGACGGCAAGGTCACCGTCCTTCTCCTCGGTTTCGTTTCGCGGCAGGTAGATGGTAAAGCGCGCACCCTTTCCTTCTTCGGAGTCGACGAAAATATGACTGCCCGTCTGACGTACGATCCCATAGACCGTAGACAGGCCGAGCCCGGTGCCTGACCCGACTTCCTTGGTCGTAAAGAACGGCTCGAAAATCTTGGACAAGAGTTCCTTCGGAACGCCGGCGCCGGTGTCAGCAACCTCCATCGCAACGTAATCGCCTGCAGGCAGAGCCGTATGGGGCGGCTTACCGGAAGCCGTATTCGAACAGTTGAAGGTCCGGATCGTCACGGCGCCTTTGCCATCCAGGGCATCGCGCGCGTTTACCGCAAGATTGATGATGACCTGTTCGAGCTGACTCTGGTCGACCTTGACCGGCCACAGATCGCGGGCGTGAACCATTTTAAGCTCGATATCCGCACCGATCAGGCGGCGCAGCAGATGCGTCAGTTCGGTCAGAACGTCGGTGATATCCAGAATCCTGGGCTGCAGCGTCTGCTGGCGGGAAAAAGCCAGAAGCTGCCGGACAAGGTTGGCTGCCCGGTTGGCGTTCTGCTTGATCTGCATGATATCGGCGAACGACTGATCCTTGGGCGAATGGCGCTGGAGAAGCAGGTCGCAGAACCCGATCATCGCCGTCAGCAAATTATTGAAATCGTGCGCCACGCCGCCGGCAAGCTGCCCCACCAGATCCATTTTCTGCGACTGGATGAACTGGTTCTCGAGGTTGCGGAATTCAGTCTGATCGAGTGCGTGTACGACAAGCCCCCCGGGCCCGCCGGCATCCGACTCCAGCCGTTGCGCGAAAAGCGACGCCACAACCTGATCATCGCCCTTGAGCGTGACCTGAATCGGAGTTTCATCGCCGGACACGATGCATTGGCAACCCACTGGCGGATCCGGTCGCGATCATCGTCAATCGCAATATCCCAAAGCGCCATCCCGGACAGGGAAACCTGTTCCGGCATCGAAAGCCGAACCAGTGCGGATGAACACTCCGTAATCAACCCGTCGGAATCGAGCAGGGCGATGCCGACCGGCGCTTCGTCGAAAAACCGATGGAATCTCTCCTCGGACTGACGCAGCGCCGACCGCGTATCGCGTTCGCGGGACAGATCCCGTACGAGGGTCCGGGTTCTGACGCGGTCTCCATCCAGCACCATCGTCTCGGCGACAAAAGCACTGAACCGGCGGCCGTTCACGTGAAGCAGTTCGACCTCGCCGACATTGGCGGTTTCCGAACCGAGCGCGCTCCATGGCGGTAATCCGCCGTCCTGTTCCCCGGACAGGAAATCGTGCAGGCGTTTCTTCCCTTCCACGAGATCGCTATCGGTCAGACCGACCCAATGCGAGAAAGCCGTATTGGCGCTCAGAAACTTGCCGCTTTCATCCACTGAAAAATACCCGATCGGGCAGTCTTCGAGAAAACGGACCATTCTCTCCTGTTCGGCTGCGATCGCGGCCGCCAGCGCATTTCGTTCTTCGTCGACTGCCAGCATCCACAGAGAGGAGTCCCTGTCCCCCGCCGGGAGAACCGAAACCCGGTACCAGCTCTTTCGGCCCGTCTCATCGACCAGGGCCACTCCCCCGGAATCAGCGGCCCGGGCGGCGGCAGCCGACCGTAATCTGACGAAGGTCTGTCGATTTTCCCATTCGGGCGCGAGCCGGTTTTCAACAGCCTGCAGCACAGGCTCGGCGGCCGATCCCGACATGTCGCCAAACAGTCGACGCCAGGCGGCGTTGACATATTGTCCCGTGCCATCGCCTCCGGTCACCAGCAGGGCATCGGACAATGCCGAAAGGGCCAGTTCGCGCGTCTTCTCTCCTGCTGTTTTACGGCGCAGAGCCGTATATACAGCCAGCAACAATACGGCGAAAACTCCGCCGACCGCCAGACAAGACAAGACGCTCAATTCACCCATCCTCGCCAACCTGGTTAACGCACCGGCAAACGTCCTGCACGGTACTCCCGTTCCCGGCGCCAGCCTCTTATTGTGACACGGAGACACCGCCCCGGGCATAAGGTTTTTTCGAAATTTCCTTTGCAGGCCAATGGAACGTTAAGATGGTTAACAAGACGTAAACGCTTTTAAAAGAGAGGAGCTGACCGGACGGACGCAGTCTTCCTGTCATCTTCTCATGGATACAAAACACGACCGGGGTCACGATGTCTCCGGCATCACAGGGAAGAAGAGGTGCTGAAATGCTTCTGGAAGGGTCGTGCCATTGCGGCAAGGTCAAGTATCGGGTCCAGTCCCACACGCCACATCCGTTTTCGCGCTGCCATTGCTCCACCTGCCGCAAGCTGAGCGGCGGGGGTGGATACGCGATCAATATCATGGGGGATGCAGACACGCTGGAAATAGAAGGCGAAGAGCATATCAGCGTATACCGGTCCGCCTTAAACGACCGCGGCGTCTACGAGGAAGACGGGCTGGGATATTCCCGCCGTCATTTCTGCAAGCATTGCGGAACGATGTTGTGGAACTTTAACCCCCGCCATGCAGCGTGGGTCTACCCGTTCGCGTCATCCATCGACACAGACCTGCCGTCCCCTCCCGAAATCCGGAACACAATGACGGCATACCGGGTTTCCTGGGTCGACATTCCGGATGGCGAAAAGCAGTACCCGCAATATCCTGACGAAAGCATTGAGGACTGGCACCGCAATCGCGGTCTGTATGAAGAATAATCAGAGCGCCGCGAAACCGGGGCGGACGGTTTAGCTCGGGCGCTCAGGCAACCGAAGGGAATTCCGCCTTCCACTGGTCCATCGGCTTGAATGTCGGATCGGCCCGGCATTTATCCTCGGTGACCTTGAGAATTTCCTCGTTCGACTGCGAGAAATCGAGCGGCTTGGCGTGGGGCTGCGCGATATACCAGGGCGTCGCCATATAGACTTCCATCCTGTTCCCTTCCGGATCCGGGAAATAGACCGACAGAGCCGATCCGTGATTGATGGGCGTGATGCCCTCAACCCCGAACTCGACCGCAGCATCGTATGCGGCCCTTACCTGTTCGATGTTTTCGACCCGGAAGGAAATCTGGTTCACCGGGCTGACATTCCCGTCAGGACGACCGGTTGCAAGCACAATCTGATGATGTTCCTCGGGATCCCTGCTCAGGAATACGAGTTCCGCCCCGGACCGCATGGCCGATCCCCGGTCGGTGATCCGGAACTGCATGAGATTGGTATAAAAATCGAGCATTTTTTCGAGATCGGTTACATACAGACCGATATGGCCAAATTTCATTTCGCTCGGAACTGGCATGCTGCTTTCCTTCCCTGTCCACAGCGGCATACTGCCGCCTTAATTTTCAATTAAGGAATTTCATCCATTCTAGCGGCCTGTCAGGATGAAAACTAGGATATCCACGATGGCCGAACATGAAAGCGAACTCGTAAGCCGGCGCCTGAGTGACAGGATTATTTCGGCGTTCGATCTCGCCGCCGAACAGAACAATGTCGATGCCGCAGGCAAGCTGTATCAGGCGCTGGAGATCGTCCTCAGCCACCAGGGCGGCCACGGCAATCGCGACAGGCGCGAAGATGTCGAAAACATTCGTATGGTGGGCAACCGTTATCTGGACCTGAAACGCGCCGACGAAGCAGCCTGACCCGGCTTCTCTCCGCTACGACGTACCTCATCCGCCCCTGCATCGCCGCCGCTGACCAACACGTCGAAGACGAACACTTCGAGTCAACTCGCTCACTGACGCGGACGGTCTTCAGAGGCGGATGCTTCGGGAATCTCCGTCTGTTTCACAAGCCGGTGCTGCTGGGCCTCGTCGGGCGCCTCAAAGCACTCGGCTTCTCCAATCGTCTCGTAACAATAGATCTTCGGCGCGGGTATCTTGCGCGATTCCAGCCACCCATTGCGCGTCATCCGCGCTTCGGTCCAGCCGAACTCCTTTTTCATTTTGACGAGATAGGGGTTTTCGCAGGCTGACAGCAGGAACAGAGCTGTCAGGCATGCGATACCTTTCGGCAATGCACGAAAAATCCGTACCATAGTATCTGCCTGTGACCGCGATATACGGTCGCAACGGTAGCAAACGCGGCTTAACTCACGATTAACAGGTTAACGTCGCACCGTTACCGGTCGGCCAAAACATCGAATACATCGCCGCCATTGGCGACGCCTTCGATATGGTGTCGGTGCCAAAGCGCATAGAACAGTAGCACCCAGGCGGCAAAACCCTGACGCCTGCTGCCCTTTTTGAAGATATTCTCGACTGCGGCCGGATGGCACAGGTCGACAAT
>Ga0181587_10004572_pt1 | contig 11395 bp, 9 predicted proteins | sample 071ome_27_FD_132463 | JGI IMG/M metagenome (GOLD analysis project Ga0181587, IMG submission 132463) | Coastal salt marsh microbial communities from the Groves Creek Marsh, Skidaway Island, Georgia - 071409AT metaG (megahit assembly) | ecosystem: Environmental > Aquatic > Marine > Intertidal zone...
GGAATTGCAGCAAAGCCGCAATATGGCGGTGCTGATCATCACCCATGATCTCGGCATCGTGCGAAAGGTGGCGGACCGGGTCTGCGTTATGACGCAGGGAGCGATTGTCGAGGCGGGCGATACCGAATCCGTCTTCACCACCCCGCGACATAACTACACAAAACATCTTCTGGCGGCGGAACCGAAGGGCCGTCCGGCGGCGGCCGACCCGGACGCGCCGGTGGTGCTGAAAGCCGACGATCTGAAAATCTGGTTCCCGATCAAGCGGGGATTCTTCCGGCGGACGGTCGGACATGTAAAGGCCGTCGATGGCGTCTCGGTCGCGGTCCGGGAAGGCCATACGATCGGCATCGTCGGCGAGAGCGGATCAGGCAAGACCACGCTTGCCCTCGGGCTGTTGCGGCTGGAGCGCAGCGAGGGGCCGATTGTCTATCAGGGCAGGAATATCGACGGGCTAAGCTGGGCGGAGACGCGCCCGCTGCGCGCCGAAATGCAGATCGTGTTTCAGGACCCGTACGGATCGCTCAGCCCGCGCCTGTCGGTCGGGCAGATCATCGAGGAAGGTCTTGGCATTCATCAGCGTGGATTGGACGCGGCGGCGCGCGAGGCGGAAATCATCGCGGCCCTGAAAGAGGTCGGGCTGGACCCCGAAACACGTGATCGATACCCGCACGAATTTTCCGGCGGGCAGCGACAGCGCATCGCCATCGCCCGGGCACTGGTGCTGAAACCAAAGCTGATCGTGCTGGATGAGCCGACCTCCGCGCTGGATATGTCCGTGCAGGCGCAGATTGTCGATCTGCTGCGCGACTTACAGCAACGCCACAAGCTTTCCTATCTGTTTATCAGCCACGATCTGAAGGTCGTCCGGGCCCTGGCCGACGATCTGATCGTCATGAAGGACGGCAAGGTGGTCGAACAGGGCAAAGCGGCGGAGATTTTCACCAACCCGTCGACCGATTACACCCGGGCGCTGCTGGCGGCGGCCCTGAACCTGGAAGTCGCCGATACGGACGCGGTCCGGCAGTAATGCGACAGGAGGCCTGAGGCCGATCAGGTCCAAACCCGATTAATCTCGCCAAATTTTCTGGACCCTGGATCGCGCTGCGCTTGTCCGGGATGACAAACCGGGGGAAAAGCTGTCGATTACTTTCCACTCGCGCCGACGATCAACCCGGCGAAATCGCTTAAATAGACCGCGCCGCGCACCGTGCGGCGGACCAGCACGTTCCGCCGGTCCTGCGGGTCCTTGTCGCGCCGCAGATAGCCGAGATCGACCAGCCGGTCGAGCGCCCGGCTGATCGCGGGTTTGGATATGTTCAAAGCGGTGGACAGCCCGCGCACAGTATGCGGCCCGTCCTCGATATAGATCTGCATGAGAACCGCCATCTGACGCGCCGACAGATCGGGCCCGTCGCGGCGTACGCTTTCGACCAGCGCATCATGCCAGATACGCAACGCTTCCTGTTCGCTGAAAGGGGCCTGCATGATCGTCACATCTCTTGCACAGCGGTCACCGGATTATCGGCCAGCCCGACGCCAAAGGCAAAGATTACCGGCGTCTCTTCGGTTTGCCGAAACGGTCCTCCACCACGCGATAGAGCGCCCGGATACCCATCGCCTCGCCGCCGACCGGGCGGCCGGGCCGGTTGCGGGTATTCCAGCCCATAATGTCGAAATGCGCCCAGGGCGTCTTGTCGCTGACGAATTCCTGCAGATAAAGCGCGGCGGTAATCGCGCCCCCCTGCCCGACGGACCCGACATTATTGACATCCGCCACCGGGCTGTCGATCAGATGGCGGTAACCGCGCCAGAGCGGCAGGCGCCAGGTGGGATCGTCGACGGCGTCCCCGGCCCTGGCGATATCGGCGGCCAGCGTCTCGTTATTGCAGAAATAGGCGGAAAGTTCGGTCCCCACCGCGACGCGGGCGGCCCCTGTCAGGGTCGCGTAATCGGCCAGCAGATCGGGCGATTCCTCTTCCGCCAGCGCCAGCGCGTCGCACATCACCAACCGCCCCTCGGCGTCGGTGTTGCCGATCTCCACCGTGATGCCCGCCCGCGTTTTGATGACATCAGCGGGATGATAGGCATTGCCGGAAACGGAATTTTCCACCGCCCCGATCAGGACACGCAGCCGGACATCCAGCCCGGCATCCATGATCATGTGGGCGAGCCCCAATACGCAGGCCGCACCGCCCATATCCTTTTTCATCCGCAACATGCCGGAAGCGGATTTGAGATCCAGCCCGCCCGTGTCGAAACAAACCCCCTTGCCGACCAGCGTAACCTTGGGCGCGCCCGCCCGGCCCCAGGCAAGATCGATCAGGCGCGGCGCCTTCGCCGCCGCCCGGCCGACCGCGTGGATGGTCGGAAAATTCTGTTTCAGCAGCGCATCGCCGACGACGGCGCGGAATTTGGCCTTGTGCGACCGGGCGAGCTTGCGCGCGGCAGAGGCCAGTTCGGGCGGGCCCATATCCTCCGCCGGGGTATTGATCAGATCGCGCGCCAGCGCGGCGGCATCGGCCGCACGTTGTACCGCGCCCCGGTCGCATCCCTTGGGCCAGACCAGCGCCGGGAATTTTTTCGGCGTCCCGCTGGTCTTGTATTTTTCGAACCGGTAACAGGCGAGCGCCCAGCCGGTAGCAACATCGGTCGCCGCCTGTTTTTCAAGGCGCGCATCGATGGCATAGGTCCCGGCGGGCAGAACCTCCGGCAACCCGGCCAGCGCCCAGATGCTGTCGTGACTCTCCACCCCGGCAAGGACCTGGGCCAGCGCGCCATCGGGCCCGGACACCAGACAATGCGTGCCGGCCTCCGCCGTAAAGCCGGCGCTTTCGACCCAGCGCCTCATGGCGGCGGGCTGCTTTTTCAGCCAGCCCTTGAAAACCGCGGTTTCAATAGGGGTGATGAGAATTGCGTTTTTCGCCGCCGCGACAAATTTGTAGCTCATGCCGCCATTCTGTCGCGGCATGTATCAGCCCGCAAGACGGATCAGAGAACGCCGATCCTCGGCTGGCCCGCGACATGCGGCCCGAACGCCTTGTTGAGGATACGCGTGGAGTCCTCGGCATGTTCGATCGATTGCGACAGGCAGCGCATGATCTCGATATTGTTGTTCAGCACCGCCCGCGCCTCCGGCCGGTTATCGCCGTTGATCTTCTGGGTACGGCGCAGAATATCGTTCTGAATCACCATCAGAATATCTTCCAGCCTCCACCCGTCCGGGTTTTCGTCGGTCACCAGAAATGTCGTGGCTTTTTGAGACTCGCCGCTCATATTCGGCCCCTTCCACAGAAAACAAATCGTTTCGCGGAAAGGTAAGGGGCGACTGCTAAAAACCGGTTAACGCCCTATGCCCCGATCGCGTCATTGAGGTTGGAGATGATTGCCTCCATATCCTCCGCCCCGTTGACGCGGCTGCCGATGGCGATATGCGGGCTCAGGATCGCGTTCTTGTATTTGCGGAACGGATCGTCGAGATCGCCCGGTTCCTTGTAATGCACATCCATGCCGATCCCGCCGAGATGACCGGATTCGAGCACGCCAAGCAGCGCATCGCGCTGGATGATGTCGGCGCGGGCGATATTGACGATGATGGTATTGGGCTGCGTCATTTCCAGCAGTTCCTTGCCGATCATGCCACGCGTCCCGTCATTCAACGGCACATGAATGGAAATAAAGTCCGATTCTCTGAACAAATCCTCGACCGGCCTGTAGGACGCGTTGAATTCGGCTTCCAGCTCCGCCGAAAGCTGGTTCCGCTGGGTATAGATCACCTTCATATCGAAGGCGTTGGCCCAGCGCGCCACCTCGCGCCCGACGGACCCTAGCCCGACGAGCCCCAGCGTCGAGCCGCGCATATTCTTAATGCCGGAAATCCGCGCCCAGTTTGAATTGGCGGTGTGCTCACGCTGATAGATGCGCGCGGGCCAACCCTCGGCCTGCAATTCCTCGATGGTCAGCAGCTTGTTGGTTTCGGCCAGTTTCTTGCCGAGCGCCATCATCAGGGCGAAGGCATGTTCACCGACCGCCACATTGACCTTGCGGAAAAACGGTTTAACCACCACGCCCCGGGCGGCGCAGGCGGGTTCGTCGATATTGCGCATATCGGTGCGGAAATTGTGGCAGATCTTCAGCTTGGGCGCGGCGTCGAGCTGTTTCCGGCCGAAGACATAGTCCTCGACCACCACCCCGTCGGCGTCCGCCAGTGAATTATCCAGCTCTTCCTGGCTGTAGGTCAGTACTACCTTCGACGGAAACACATTGGTATATTTCCGGCGCAACCCCTCGCGCCATTCGAGGAATTCCGGCATATCGACGGAATAATAATCCTTGAACGCATCCACCCGTTCCTGCGGGCAGTCCGGGTCCAGCAACACGCTGAGGGCGCGGATAATGTGATCATCCTGAACGACGATGGTGGTCATGACGGGTTTCCTTGAATTTCAGAAATTACGGACGCCGCAACATAACGGCGTCTGCTATAGGGTCAACACAGGCGGGATTATTCGGCGGCGGCGGCCGAGGGCAGGAATTGCACCACCCATTTGCCGTTGGTCCGCACCTGGTCCTGCCAGACATCGTGAAATTCCGGCACGACACCGTTCAGCACCGCCGGATACGCAATCAACGCGTCGCGCCAGGCGGTCAATAGCGGCTTGTCATCGAGCAACCCGGTCGGGCGGACGCGGTCGAGGAAGGTAAAGCGCAGTAGCGCCGGCGCATAGGCCGCATCGACCAGCGAGAATTTTTCGCCATTGAAGAACGGGCCGTCATTGCCGCGTTTTTCGAGCGCGCCTTCGAGGCGGCTTGCCGGAATTTGCGCCTTCCCGACCCGGGCGTTGAAATCGTCTTCATCCACCGCGTTGGAAATATGGGTGACCTGGCTGAAGTTCGGCACATAATCGGTCCAGGCGCGGTTGCGCGCGCGCAGGATGGGGTCTTCGGGATGCAGGCGCGGTTCCGCCACCTCATCCAGATATTCGGCAATGGCGTTCGATTCGAACAGCGCGTGTTCTCCATCGACGATCAGAACCGGCACCTTGGAATGGGGCGAAATCGCCTGAAACCAGTCGGGCCGGTTATGCCGATCGATATATTCGATCTCGTAATCAATGCCCTTTTCCCGCAGCACGATGGCGGCGCGATGGACCCAGGGGCAGGTCTTGAAACTGCAAAGCTTGAATCTGGTTGTCACGGGTGCCTCCCTCATTGGCCGGATCGAATATAGGACCCCGACCGAGGAAGGACAATCAATCGAGGCCGCGCCGGGCGGCCACCGATTCCCGATGGGCGATATAGACCGATGCGCCGAAGATAATCGCACCGCCGATCCAGACCCAGACATCAGGCAGTTCGACAAACACCAGCCAGCCGATCAGCGCCGCAAAGGGCAGCCGGGCGAAATCATAGGGCAACACGGCGGTGGCATCCGCCGCGGCAAAGGCGCGCGACAGAAAACGCTGGTTCAATGTCGCGAAAAACCCGATGGCAACCATCAGACCGAGCTGTTCCCAGCTCGGCGTCACCCAGACAAAAATGGTCGGTATGGCGATCAGGGGCGTGACATAGAGCATCAGGAACAGTACCGCCGTGTCCGGGTGGTCCTTGCGGGTAGTGTATTTAACCAGCGCATTGCTGGCCCCGTTGGTCATCGCGCCGATCAGCACCAGCCCCGCGCCGATATTCACCGCATCAAGGCCGGGCCTGAGAATGATCATCGCCCCGACGGATCCGATCGCCAACGCGACCATGCGGCGGGCGCGGATTTTTTCACCCAGAAACACCACCACCAGCAACACCACGAACAGCGGCGAGGTGAAAATCAGCGCCTGCGACTCCGATACCGGAATCATCGCCGCGCCGGGAAAATAGCTCATCACAAAGGTAAACCCGACCAGCCCGCGCAGCGCATAGATCTTGTGATTATCCGATCTGAAAACCGACGGGCCGGTCCGGATAACAAACGGGATCATCAGGAGAAGATTGGTGACAGTCCGGAAGAAGCCAATTTCGAACGGGTGGATATCCTGCGCGACGATCCGGATCAGCGTCGTCATGAGGGTAAGGCTGGCGGCGGCGGCCATCATATAGATACCGCCGCGCAGCGCGGGCGCCATTCCCGCCATCAGGCGCAACGCGATATTGATTGCGCCGAGATATAGAACGCATACATAAATTGGGACGATACCCGAACCCGGGCGTCAGACAAGGCAGGACAGTGACGTGACAGACAACGACCCGGCCAACGGATTTTATACCGGACTGACACCGGTCATGGATTTCCGCTGCCTTACCGATGAGAGTCTCTATGAACCGCTGCCCGATGACTGGGTCGTCGGGGTAGCCGATGTCGTGAATTCAACAGGCGCCATTGCGGAGGGCCGCTATAAAGCCGTCAACATGGCCGGCGCCAGTGTGATTTCGGCGGTCAAGAACGCGGTCGGCGGCGCTGAGTTTCCGTTTATCTTCGGCGGCGACGGGACCGGGTTCGCGATACCGGGCGGCTGGCGCGACCGCGTCGCCGGGCCCTTTGCCGCCTGTGGCCGGTGGGCGGAAGAGGAAACAGGCCTCACCCTCAGAACCGCGCTCGTGCCGGTCGCCGATATCCACACGGCCGGGCAGGAAATTACCGTCGCGCGCTTTATGCCGACGGATCACCTCTCATACGCCATGTTCGCGGGCGGCGGGCTGAACTGGGCCGAAAGCGCAATGAAAGACGGCTCTGTTCCCTTGCTCGACGCCCCGCCGGGGGCGCGGCCGGACCTCACCGGACTTTCCTGCCGGTTCGAACCACTCGCTGCGCGCAACGGCGAAATTCTCTCTCTGCTGGTGACGCCGGATGAGGACGGCAACAGCGCGGCATTCGAGACCCTTGCCGGACAAATCCTCGATATTCTCGATCGCGCGGGAGAACGCGCCGCCCATCCCGTTCAAACGGATGGGCCGCGCTTTGTCTGGCCGCCGCGCAACCTGGGAATGGAAATCAGAGTGGGCGACAAGGGGCCATTACGTATTCTCGGCGAACACCTGGCCGCCTATCTGATGCAGCTTTTTGGCGTCAAGGCGGGCGAATTCGATATATCGCTGTACCGTTCGGACGTGGCCCGCAATACCGATTTCCGCAAATTTGATGACGGGTTGAAGCTGACCGCCGATTGCCCGGCGCGCGTGATCGACGAAATCGAAACCCTCCTGAAAACGGCACGAGAAGAAGGCGTCGCGCGTTACGGGCTACACCGGCAGGACAAGGCGCTGATGACCTGCATCGTGCCCACCCCCACCGCGCGCGATCACATCCATTTCGTCGATGGTGCATCCGGCGGTTATGCCCGGGCCGCCGAGATGCTGAAGGAAGGGATGTCCCAGACCGGCTAAAGCGCCCGGCTCTGGCCGCCATCGACATCGACCAGCGCGCCATTGACGAAACCGGCCTGATCGGAACAGAGGAACGTCACCATATTGGCGATGTCTTCCGGCTGGCCGATGCGGCCGAGCGGCACCGCCCGCGCGGCGCCCGCATTGATGTCGCGGCTTTTCTTGCCGGTCAGCCGCGCCTGCTGACGCACCAGAGTCTGCCAGCGATTGGTGTCGGTTGCTGTCGGGTTTACCGCGTTGACCAGAACATTGTCGGCACCGCATTCCTCGGCCAGCGCCTGGGTTATGTTAAGCAGCGCGGCATTCATCGCGCCCCCGGCGATATAGGTGGCGGACGGAAAATGCCCGCCGCGCCCGACAATATTGATGATCCGGCCCCAGCCGCGTTCACGCATGCCGCCCATTACCGCGCGGGCGCTGCGCACATAGCCCATGACCTTGAGATCGAACGCTTCCTGCCAGGTGACGTCATCCAGATCGCCGATGGTTCCCACCGGGGCGGCGCCCGCGTTATTGACCAGAATATCGATATGGCCGAGCGCCTGGGTGGCCTCGAACACCGCCGCATCGACGCCTTCGGGCGTCGACATATCGGCGGCGACGGGAACGACCCGGCGCTTCTTGTGAACCGCGATGGCCTCGACCGTCTCGGCCAGACGCTGGGCGTCGCGCGCGACGATGGCAACCCGCACGCGTTCGGCGGCCAGCGCTTCCGCGCAGGCGCGACCGATCCCCTGGCTTCCCCCGGTAATAAGAGCGGTCTTTCCCCTCAAATTCAGATTCATACCGTCATCCCGTTCCCGTCAGACATATCCCTGTTCGCGGTCCCGCAGGCGGTCGTCTTCGCTGCGGTCCGCCGGATCGCCATAGCCGCCCCCGCCCGCGGCCTCAATCCGCATGGTAGCGCCCGGTTCCAGATCGACCTGGGTGGTGATCGGCATTTCCTTTTCATCGGGCCGGTCGGGATTCAGGATGAACCGGCTGGGCCGTCCCGGTTTGCCACCCGCAACGCCCTTGGGCGGGCGCTGTGCCCGGTCGCCCCGGAAAATCACCATCGCGGGTTCGAGGATTTCATAATCCCGCCGCATGGCAAGCCCGCCGCGATATTTTCCGTCTCCGCCGGAGCCCGGAATCAATTCATACCGCGTCACCCGGCAGGGAAATTCGGTCTCAACGATCTCAATCGGCGTCACATAGATATTGGAAAGATGCACCGTGGTGCCCGACGTGCCGTCCTGCGACGCCGCCCCACCATAGGCGGAGCCAAAAATCTCATACTGATTGCCGCGCGGCACCCGGTCCGTCCCGCGCCAATCGACCGTCAACCCGCCGCCACTGCCGCCGCTATAGGCCGCCGCGCGTTCAGGAACGAAAGAGCCGAATGCCTCCAGCAGCATATCGATGACCGTCATGCAGGTTTTCATATAGGAACTGCACGGCGCGGGCGGATGCGGATCAACCACCGTACTCGTCACCGTGGTCAGATGGACGGAATCGAAAGCCGCATCGGAATAGCGCAGATTCGGATCGATCATCCCGATCAGGACCTGGAAACAACAGGCCTCCAGTAGCCCTCTTCGGATATTGACCGGTCCCCTGCCCTGCGGATCGCTGTCCGAAAAGTCGAACGTAACCTCGCCGCTGGAGACCCGGACCTTCACATGCATGCGCACCGGTTTCGAGTAATCGATCCCGTCGCTGTCGAGGAAGGATTCGGCTTCCGCCTCTCCCTCCGGCAGCCCGGCCAGCGCGGCGCGGAATTCAGCAGCCGCCGCGTCGATCATCCCGTCCATACAGGCCAGCACCGTTTCCGTGCCGTATTCGGCGCAGATACCGCGCAACCGGTCGCGTCCGATGCCTATGGCGGCGACCTGACCGCGCAGATCGCCCAGCGTGGTTTCGGGAAACCGGCTGTTGGTCCGGATCAACCGCTCAATGTCATGGTTCAGCGTACCGGCCCGGTAGAAATGAACCGGCGGGTAGACAATGCCTTCCTGAAAAATTTCCGTCGCCTGACCCCAGGTCGACCCCGGCACGGTGCCGCCGACATCGGCCTTGTGGGCGATGGAACCGGAAAACCCGATCAGCGCGCCATCCTCGAAGATCGGCATGATGACACCCATATCGGGGACATGCGGCAGATTACCGTCATAGGGATGGTTGGAAACAAACACGTCGCCGTCTTCCAGACCGTCCGCGCCATAAAGCTCGAATATCCGCCGGACGAGGTATTTATAAGCGGTCGAATGGAAGAACATCGGCGGGGCGACGAGAATGCGCCCTTTCGGATCAAGGATCACACAGGAAAAATCGCGCGATTCCCGGACGATGGTCGAATAGCCGGAACGGAAGAAATGATGATGCATTTCCTCCATCAGGCTGCCGATCCGGTTGCGCAAAATCTGGACCGTTACCGGGTCCATCGCGGCCGCTTCATTCATCAGCCCGCCTCCCTTTCCAGGACCAGATTGCCGTAATCGTCCGGTGTCACCGACCAGCCGGGCGGCACGACGGTCGTTGAGTCAAGCTGTTCGACAATCGCCGGCCCGGCGACCCCTTTACCCGCCGCCAGGGCGTCCCGCCGGAAGATTTTTGTTTCCATCTCTCCCGCCGCGCCGAATATCGCCGGGCGGCTTTGCGGACCGGGAACGTCGCCCGACTGGGCCTCGGGCGCGTGCGCCAGCTCCAGCTTCGGTTCCTCGACCACCGCGCGGACGCGATAGCTGACCAGTTCGATTTCGGCCTCCCGCGCGGCATGACCATGCACGTCTTCGTGACGCCGATGAAACCGTTCGGCGAGCGCGGGCAGATCATCCGCCGTCACGGGTGGCATCAACCCGTCGAGTGGCACGCGAAGCTCATAGCCTTGCCCGCCATAGCGCAGATCGACTTCGCGCAGGAAATCAATATCCATATCGCCGAGCCCTTCCTCGGCCAGCTCACGCCGCGCCATTTCCTCAAGCCCTTCAAAGGCGCCCTCCACCGTTTCCGGCGGCAACCCGTCCAGCGACTGCAGATCGGAGCGGATATAGTCATGGACCACATCGGCGCAGAGCAGCCCGAAGGCGGAAAATGCGCCGGGGCTGGCCGGGACCAACACACGGGGTATCCCGAGATCCTGCGCCACCGCCGCGGCATGCACGGGCCCCGCGCCGCCGAACGGCACCAAGGTGAAGCCGGACAGATCGACGCCTTTCTTCGCGGCCTGCACCCGGACTTCATCAGCCATCCGCGCATTGACGACGCGCACGATACCGGTCGCCGCAGTAGGCAGGTCCACCCCCATCGGTCCGGCGACGGTTTCGGAAATGGCGCTTTCGGCGGCGTTTGAATCGAGCCGCATGCGTCCACCGAGAAAGAATTCAGGATTGAGATAGCCGCAGACCACGTCCGCGTCAGTAACTGTCGGCGCGGCGCCGCCCTTGCCGTAACAGACGGGCCCCGGATCAGCCCCGGCGCTTTGCGGACCGACCTCCAAAAGCCCCGCCGCGTTGACCCGGGCGATGGAGCCGCCACCGGCGGAGATGGTGGAGACATCCAGCGCCGGTACGGCGACAATCCGGCCCGCGACAAAGGCTTCGGCATGTTCCAAAGGCACGCCACCCCGGATAAAGGCGATATCAGCGGACGTGCCGCCCATATCGAGAGTCACGATATTGCCGATGCCGAGCGCTCGTCCGAGCAGCCACGCCGTCCCCTGGACCCCGGCGGCCGGACCGGAGAGCAATGTGTGTACGGTCTGGCTTTCGGCATTGGCGGCAAGCGGCATCACCCCACCATTTGACTGCATCAGGAAACGCCGGGGCGTGTCGACCCGGCATTCATCCAGCCCGCTGGCGAGCGCGGCGATGTAATCGGCCAGCACCTCGACCAGATAGGCGTTGATCAGAGTGGTCGAATAGCGCGGCCATTCGCGGATACGCGGCAAGACCTCCGACGACAGCGAGACCCGCGCGCCGGGCACGGCCTCCCGGATGATTTCCGCCGTCTGTTTCTCATGCGCGTCATTCATGAAAGA
>Ga0181587_10004580_pt1 | contig 11384 bp, 7 predicted proteins | sample 071ome_27_FD_132463 | JGI IMG/M metagenome (GOLD analysis project Ga0181587, IMG submission 132463) | Coastal salt marsh microbial communities from the Groves Creek Marsh, Skidaway Island, Georgia - 071409AT metaG (megahit assembly) | ecosystem: Environmental > Aquatic > Marine > Intertidal zone...
CCGCCATCGAGTCTCGGCAGGAGACGCTGTCGCGGGCGGCGCTGGATGAACGTCTCGCTGCCGAGGCGATCGATGTCAGCCTGCCGGCGCGCCCCGAGACCGAGGCGCGGTTGCATCCGCTGTCGCGCACCATCGAAGAGGTGGTCGCGATCTTCGCCGAGATGGGGTTCACCGTCGCCGAGGGGCCGGACATTGAATCCGACTATTACAATTTCACCGCGCTGAACATCCCCGAGGAGCATCCGGCGCGCCAGGAACATGACACCTTCTATCTGCCGCCTGACGCCGCCGGACAGCGCAAGGTGCTGCGCACCCATACTTCACCCGTGCAAATTCGCACGATGGAGGCAAGCGAACCGCCGATCCGCATCATCGTGCCGGGGCGCACCTACCGGTCGGATCATGACGCCACACATTCGCCGATGTTCCACCAATGCGAGGGGCTGGTCATTGGTGACGGCATCCATATGGGGCATCTGAAGGGCTGCCTGATTGATTTCTGCCGCGCCTTCTTTGGTGTCGACGATCTGCCGGTGCGATTCCGGCCAAGCTATTTTCCCTTCACCGAACCGTCGGCCGAGGTCGATATTGGCTGCACGCGTGATGGCGGCGGGCTGAAGATCGGGGCCGGTGATGACTGGCTGGAAATTCTTGGCTCCGGCATGGTCAATCCACGGGTGCTGGCGAATTGCGGCTATGACCCCGAGAAATATCAGGGCTTTGCCTTTGGTATGGGGATCGAGCGGATCGCGATGCTGAAATACGGCATTCCCGATCTTCGGACCTTCTATGACAGTGACCTGCGCTGGATGCGGCATTACGGCTTCCTGCCATTCGACGCGCCGTCGGTTCATGCCGGCCTCGCCGGGGGGAGTGTCTGATGAAATTCACCCGTGACTGGCTGTTCGACCATCTCGACACCGACCGTCCGCTGGATGAAATCCTCGAGGCACTGCCGATGCTTGGCCTCGAGGTCGAGAGTTTCGATGATCCGGCACAGCGCCTCGCGCCCTTCACCATCGCCGAGGTGATCTCGGCCGAGCAGCATCCCGATGCCGACCGTCTGCGGGTCTGCATGGTCGATACCGGCAACGGCGATCCGGTACAGGTTGTCTGCGGCGCACCGAACGCCCGTGCCGGCATGAAGGGCGTGTTCGCGCCGGTCGGCGCCTTTGTGCCGGGGATCGAGCTGGAGTTGAAGGCCGGCAGCATTCGAGGGCAGGATTCCAACGGCATGCTGTGCTCGGAGCGCGAGATGATGATCTCGGACGAGCATGACGGCATCATCGAGCTTGCCGCCGACGCGCCGCTTGGCGAGAGTTTCGCCGCCTTCGCCGGGCTTGACGATCCGGTCATCGAGATCGCGATCACGCCGAACCGCGCCGACTGTCTTGGCGTGCGCGGCGTCGCGCGTGATCTGGCGGCGGCCGGCTATGGCACATTGAAACCACTTGATACCAGCGCGCATGAGGGCAGCTTCAACAGCCCGGTCACCTGGAGGCTCGACCTTGAGGGTGCCGAACATCTGTGTCCGCTGATCACCGGCATCGCCTTTCGCGGGGTCAGCAACGGGCCGGGCCCGGACTGGATGGCGCGCCGCCTGACAGCGATTGGCCAGCGCCCGATCAGCGCGCTTGTCGATATCACCAACTATGTGATGTTCGATCTTGGCCGTCCGCTGCATGCCTATGACACGGCGAAGATCTACGGCAATGAGCTGGTCGTGCGGCAGGCGAAGGGTGGTGAGCCCTTTGCCGCGCTGAACGAGAAAACCTACGAGATGCAGCCGGGCATGATCACCATCGGCGATGCTGCGGGTGTTGATGACCTTGCCGGCGTGATGGGCGGCGAGCGCACCGGCGTCAGCGAGGCAACGACCGACATGTTCCTCGAGATCGCGATATTCGATCCGATCTCGGTGGCGACGACGGGTCGCAAGCTGAACCTGCATTCCGACGCCCGCTATCGGTTCGAGCGAGGCCTTGATTCCGAAAGCCCGAACTGGGCGGCTGGTCATCTGGCGCGCATGGTCACGTCGATATGCGGCGGCGAGGCGTCGGTACCGGTCACGGCCGGCCCCGGCGTAGACTGGCAGCGCGGCATCTTCCTGGCATCGGGCAAGGTCGAGGCGCTGTCCGGCATGGTTGTCGAGCCAGCCGATCAGCAACGCATCCTCGAGGCGCTTGGCTTTGCCGTCAGCACCGCCGAGGGCGGGTTTGACGTCACCCCGCCGCCCTGGCGCGGCGATATTGACGGCGCTGCCGATCTGGTTGAGGAAATCGCCCGCATTCGCGGTTTCGACCATCTGCCCATGGATCATTTGCCGCGCGACGAGGTGGTGGCGAAGCCGTCGCTGAGCCCGGCGCAGGCGCGTCTGTTCCGGCTGCGCCGGGCGCTGGCCGGCCGCGGGCTGATGGAAGCGGTGACCTTTTCCTTTCTTGGCCGGGATGATGCCGTCCGGTTCGGTGGCGGCGATGATTCGTTGACATTGGTGAACCCGATCAGCGCTGATCTGTCGGTGATGCGCCCGTCGATCCTGCCGAACCTGCTTTCCGCCGCGGCGCGCAACCAGGATCGCGGCGAGGGTGATGCCGCGATGTTCGAGGTTGGGCCGGTCTTCCTTGGCGACGCGCCGGAGGACCAGCGGACCGCAGCCACCGGGCTGCGCCATGGGGGCACCGCGCCGCGGGAATGGCATGGCGCGATGCGCGAGGTCGATGTGTTCGACGCCCGCGCCGACGCCGAGGCGGCGCTGGCCGCGCTGGGGGTCAAGCTTGCCGGCGTGCAGGTGCAGGGGCCAAAACAAATCGACGCCATTCCCGACTGGTATCATCCTGGCCGGGTTGGCAGGCTGGTCCAGGGCCGCACCGTGTTGGCAAGCTTTGGCGAGATCCACCCGTCGGTGACCGGTTCATACGGGCTGCGCGGCCGGGCGGTCGGGTTCGAAATTCATGTCGATGACGTGCCGATGCCGAAATCGAAGGGCCCGGCGCGCCCGTTGCTGGCGCTGTCGGTCTATCAGCCGGTGACCCGTGATTTCGCCTTCATCGTCGATTCGGATGTTACCGCGGGCGATCTGCTGAAGGCGGTGAAATCGGGGGCTGGGCCACTGATGTCCGATCTGCGGGTCTTCGATCTGTATGCGGGCGCGAATATCGGTGCTGGCAAAAAGTCGATTGCCGTCACGGTCACGCTCACGCCGACGAAGGCGACGCTGACCGAGGCCGAGATCGAGGCCATTTCCGCCGAGATCGTGAAGATCGCCGGCAAGAATTGCGGTGCCGAGCTGCGGCAATAGCCGCCTAGCCAAATGCTCATATCGTGAATGCCGAGAACATCCGCCATCACCCGTCTATGTGTGGTGGCGGGAGTCTGGTCATGCGCGAGACGCTCATAATTTGCGCGCCCGGCAAAAAATAATCAAAAAATGGCATTTTCCGCCAATACCTTAACGATTTTTTAAGCTTTCGCCCCGTACTGTTCCCCCGGGAGACGAAACCGTTGTGTCGGCTTGTTATGGATGTTCGGCTCGGTTTTCCAAGTTCTATATCTGTCCTGCCACATCCCCTTTCTTGTTTTCGTGAGTTCCGTCCGGCGCTGATGTTTCGGTGACGCCCATGGCTGGCTTTGTCCGGCCATTCGGTGTCGGTGGATTGAGGACTTGAATCATTCGGGGCCGTCCCCGCAGACAGAAATGGAGCCATTATGCCAATCGATCGCCATACCCCTGAAGATGAGTTCGACCGGGGCGAAGACGCCCGGGTTGAAAACAGCGCTGAAAACGGTGCCGGGACGTCAGGACGCCTTGCCGATGCCGGGCCTGCTGATGCCGGGCCTGCCGACAGGACGGCAGCCGGCAAGAAGGCGACCGACAAGAAGGTGACAGGTAAGAAAGTGACCGGCAGGACGAAGGGGGCCGGACAGGTAACTGCCCGTCCCGCAGCGGCGAAGGATACAACCAGCGACACACCGAACGGCGACACAGCGGTCGACACGGCGACCTCAGGCACGGCGACCTCTGGCACGGCGGCGGCAAAGGTATCGGCAAAGGCATCGGGTCGCCGCAAGACGGCCCGCAAGACAGCACAGAACCGCGCCGGCGGCATGGCAATCCCGGCGGGCCATCCCGGTGATTTTCGTCCGGTGATTTTCGTCCCGGCAGGTTTCGCGGGGCAGGTTTCGCGGGGCGGGTTTCGGGGTGAATGATGCCGGCGAGTATGAAGTCCGGGAGTATGAAGTCCGGGAGTATGAAGTCTGGCCCGGGCCTGTCTCCCTACCTCGCCGCCTGATCGGATGCGAGGCGCCACAGCCCGCCCTGCGCCTCGTCGCTCAGCAGGAACACCGCGCCGGCGAACGGGCCGTCCGGCCCCACCGCCACATCGCGGATGCGCCCGATCCCGCCATCCCCGATTCCACCATCAAGAATGACGCGTTCCGATGCCGGCAGGCCGTCATCGCCGATCTCGACCAGATAGAGCCGCCGGAATTTCAGCGACCCGACCAGCAGATGCCCGTGGAAATCGGGGAACATCTCGCCACCCCCGTTATTGCCCGGCGCGTCATCAGGGTAGAAGGCCATGCCCGACGGCGCGATGGACGGGATCCAGACCCAGACCGGATCGACGAAACCGGGCCGGCTGTCATGCGGGCTGACACGGCGGCCGGTGGCGTATTCGCGGCCATGGCTGACCGCCGGCCAGCCGTAATTCGCGCCGGCATCGGTGCCGGGTGTGTCGGGGCCGGACGCGTCGGCGTTGGGCGTGTCGGGGCCGGGCGTGTCGGGGCCGGATGTGTCGGGGCCGGGGCGCAGGATGTTGATCTCGTCGCCGCCGCGTGGCCCATGTTCATGCGTCCAGATCTCGCCCGTCAAGGGGTGCATCGCCATCCCCTGCGGGTTGCGGTGGCCGATGGAAAAAATCTCCGGTGCCCAGCCGGCCTTGCCGTCGTCGGTGAAATGCGGGTTGCCGGGATGCGGTGTGCCGTCCGGCGTCAGGCGGATGATGCTGGCGGCATGGGTCGTCGGGTCCTGCCCGTTGTCACGATCGCCGCGATCGCCAAGCGTCCCCCACAGCGCGGTGCCCGTGACATGAAGCCGGCAGCCGAAATGATGCCCGCTGCGGGTGGCCTCATTGCCGGTGAAGATGGTGCGGCGGCGGACCAGCCTGTCGCCCCTGATCACCGCGCGGTCGATGGCGGTGGCCGACCCGCCAGGCAGCACCGCGCTGTAACACAGATAGACATGCCCGTCGATGGCCGCGACATCCAGCAACCCGCCCTGGCGGCGGGCATGGACATCGGGCGTGCCGGTGATGTGCGTCGCGGTGCCGTCCGACAGGGCGATCTTCCACAAGGTCCCGCCGCGCGTGGTGACAAGAACGGTGTCGGAGGTGAGGAATTCCATGCCCCAGGGATGCGCCAGCGCCGGCCCGACCCTCTCAAGTGTCATCTGCGGCGCCGTCTGCTGGGCATCGGCCGGCGTGGCGAGGGGCGCGCAGACAACAAGGGCCGCGGCGACAAGCGCGGCCCTGATTGTGCGTGTCGGTGTCATCGCTCTGGAGCTTACGTGTCTTGAAGCTTGTTCAGGGCCGATACGACGGCCCGGATCGGCGCCATGGTGATTGAGGTGTCGATCCCCACGCCATAGACCGAGACAGCCTTGCCATCGACATCCTTAACAAGCTCGACATAGGCGGCGGCCTCGGCCCTGGAGGTGGCGGAACGCGTGTTCTGGCCGAAATCGGCAAGCCGGAAGTCCAGCCCGAATTCATTGCGCATGGCATCGACAAAGGCCGAGATCGGGCCGTTGCCGGTGGCGCTGACGCTGACCTCCTGACCCTGATGAAGGACGGTGGCGACAACGCGCTCCGAACTGCCATCGGCGGTGGCCTTGCTGACATCGAAACTCACCAGCTCGAACGTGCCGGTCGGGCGGATGAAATGCGCCTCGGCCAGCTCCCAGATGCGCTTGCTGGTGATTTCCTTGCCGGTGCGGTCGGCCTCGTCCTGGACGATGCCGGAAAACTCGATCTCGGCGCCGCGCGGCAGGCGAACATGGTGGTCCGCCTCCAGAAGATAGGCCGAGCCGGCCTTTCCGGATTGCGAATTGACGCGGATGATGGCCTCGAAGGTGCGGCCGATATCGCCCGGGTCGATGGGAAGATACGGCACCTCCCACACATCGGAATTGGCCGCGGCGATGGCGTCCATGCCCTTGCGGATGGCGTCCTGGTGGCTGCCGGAAAAGGCGGTGTGGACCAGCTTGCCGGCATAGGGGTGGCGTTCATGGATTGGCAGCTGGTTGCAATATTCGGCAGTCTCGACAAGGTTGTTGATGTCGGAGAAGCTCAGCCTCGGGTCGACCCCCTGGGTGAACAGGTTCAGCCCCAGCGTGACGATATCGACATTGCCGGTCCGCTCGCCATTGCCGAACAGCGTGCCCTCCACCCGGTCGGCGCCGGCCATCAGCGCCAGTTCGGTGGCGGCGACGGCGCAGCCCCGGTCATTATGCGGATGCAGCGACAGGATCACCGTCTCGCGCTTGCTGAAATGGCGGTGCATCCATTCGATCTGGTCGGCATGGATGTTCGGGGTCGACATCTCGACCGTCGCCGGCAGGTTGATGATGGTCGGGTTTTCCGCCGTCGGCTGCCAGACATCCATCACCGCCTCGCACACCTCAAGCGCGTAATCCAGCTCGGTGCCGGTAAAGCTTTCCGGGCTGTATTGAAGGCGCAGATTGTCGGCCCCGCATTTCGAGATGCGGTCGGCCACCATCCTCGCGCCATCGACGGCAATCTGCTTCACCCCGTCCCGGTCCGACTTGAAGACGACGCGGCGTTGCAGCGTGCTGGTCGAATTGTAGAGATGCAGGATGGCGTTCGGCGCGCCGTCCAGACTCTCGATCGTGCGCTCGATCAGATGCTCGCGCGCCTGCGTCAGCACCTGGATGGTGACATCATCCGGCACATGGCCGCCCTCGATCAGCTCGCGCAGGAAGTTATAGTCGGTCTCCGAGGCCGAGGGGAATCCGACCTCGATCTCCTTGAACCCCATCTCGACCAGAAGCTTGAACATGCGCATCTTGCGGGCGCCGTCCATCGGCTCGATCAGCGCCTGGTTACCGTCGCGCAGGTCAACAGAGCACCAGACGGGTGCTGTTTCGATACGGTTGCCGGGCCAGGTCCGATCGGGCAGATCGGGGCCGACAAAGGGACGGTATTTTTCATGCCCGCCAACGCCGCTGTCAGCGGTCGTCGAGGTGGCATGATCCGGGCTTGTCATCGGTTTCGAGTCCTCTTCGATTTGATGTCTGTTTCGAGTATCTTTTCGGCTCCGGATATGGCCGCTTCGGGCCTTTTCCGAAGGTGGCTGACTATACTGCAACAATCCGGCTGAAAACAGCATTATGTTGCATTGACAGGGGCGGCGTACGGATGCCGCGGTGAAAGCGAAAAATCCTTGCCGCTGCGACAAAAGACCGGCAAAACACTGCTTCAAGCGGCGGGCGGAAACGCGCTATATGTAAAGGCGTGTCGCCACCCTTTGCGAGCAACCTTCAGGATCTGCGATGACCGCGCCAAGCCACACCCGCCCGAGCCACATTCGAAATTTCTCGATTATCGCGCATATCGACCATGGCAAATCGACCATCGCCGACCGGTTGATCCAGGTCTGCGGGGGGCTGACCGAGCGCGAGATGACCGAACAGGTTCTCGACAACATGGATATTGAGCGCGAGCGCGGGATCACTATCAAGGCGCAGACGGTGCGGCTGAACTACACCGCCGCCGATGGTGAGGATTATGTGCTGAACCTGATGGACACGCCCGGGCATGTCGATTTCGGCTATGAGGTGTCGCGCTCGCTGTCGGCCTGCGAGGGATCGCTGCTGGTGGTCGATGCCAGCCAGGGGGTCGAGGCGCAGACGCTGGCAAATGTCTATCAGGCGGTCGAGGCCGACCACGAGATCGTGCCGGTCCTGAACAAGATCGATCTGCCGGCGGCCGAGCCCGAGCGTGTGCAGGCGCAGATCGAGGAGGTGATCGGCCTTCCCGCCGATGACGCCATTCCGGCGAGCGCGAAGACCGGTGCCGGCATCAATGACATCCTCGAGGCTGTTGTCACCCGCATGCCGCCGCCCGAGGGCGATGTCGAGGCACCGCTGACGGCGTTGCTTGTCGATAGCTGGTATGACGCCTATTTGGGCGTGATGACGCTTGTCCGGGTGCGGCATGGCCGCATCCGCAAGGGCATGAAGATCCGCATGATGGGCACCGGCGCGACGCATGTTGTCGAACGTGTCGGCGTGTTCTCGCCGAAACCGACGCCGGTTGACGAGCTTGGCCCCGGCGAAATCGGTTTCATCAATGCCGGCGTGAAGACCGTCTCGGACGCACGGGTCGGCGATACAATCACCGAGGAGCGCCGTCCCTGCGCCGAACCGCTGCCGGGCTTCAAGCCGTCGGTGCCGGTGGTGTTCTGCGGGCTGTTCCCGGTCGACACGAATGATTTCTCCGGTCTTCGCGAGGCGCTGGAAAAACTGTCGCTGAATGACGCCTCCTTCTCCTTCGAGGCGGAAACCTCGGCCGCGCTCGGCTTCGGGTTCCGCTGCGGCTTTCTCGGCCTGCTGCATATGGAGGTGATCCGCGACCGGCTGGAGCGCGAGTTCAATCTCGATCTGATCTCGACCGCGCCGTCGGTTGTCTATCAGATGACGATGACCGACGGGTCCAGCTTCAACCTTCACAATCCGGCCGACATGCCGGAGGTCACGAAGATCGCCACCATCGAGGAGCCCTGGATCAAGGCCACCATCATGACGCCGGACGAATATCTGGGATCGGTGCTGACGCTGTGCACCGAACGGCGCGGCGAGCAGCTTGACCTGACCTATGCCGGCAACCGCGCGATGGCGGTGTACCGGCTGCCGCTGAACGAGGTGGTGTTCGATTTCTATGACCGGCTGAAATCGGTAACGCGCGGCTATGCCAGTTTCGACTACGCCATTGACGAATACCGGCCCGGCGAGCTTGTGAAGGTGTCGATCCTGGTGAATGGCGACCCGGTCGACGCGCTGTCGATGATCGTGCATCGCGAGCAGGCCGAGGGCCGCGGCCGCGCCATCTGCATCCGGTTGAAGGATCTGGTCCCACGCCAGATGTTCAAGGTGGCGTTGCAGGCGGCGATCGGCGGCAAGGTGATCGCCCGCGAGACAATCTCGGCGCTGCGCAAGGATGTGACGGCGAAATGCTATGGCGGCGACATCACCCGCAAGAAGAAGCTGCTGGAGAAGCAGAAGGAAGGCAAGAAGAAGATGCGGCAGTTCGGCAAGGTCGATATCCCGCAAAACGCCTTCTTCGAAGCGCTGAAGATGGGCGACGGGTAGGGCGTCAATCCTCCCGGGAGGATTGCATTTCCCCGCAACCAACCCGGGACTTTTTTCTCTCTAACAATCTGAATTTGCGCGATTAATCAGGAAATCGTGCGCAGATATTCGTCATTCATTAACGAGTGTGAGTATATCCTTGTTCCTTGGAGGACAGGGATATGCCCGTTTACATGCCCGCCGCGACCAGACATGCGGTGGCGGGCAGGGTGATCCCGATCACTTTGCCTGTCGCCTGTCCGGCCATATGGGTTGTTTCCACTGGAGCCGGAACCACCGTTGCAGTGCGAATCCGCCCGGTAGAAATCCGTCCGCCAAACAGTCGAGCGAGGTGGTGAATTTCGACGGGTTGCCGGAACCGTCATTCCAGACAGACGACGTTCTGTTGGCTGATGTCCTGTGATTGACAGGCGGCTGAGCGCGCCCGGCGCCCCGGTCATTTCTCGCCGCGGCGTTTCAGGTCGCGGCCGCTGATCCGCCTTTCGGCGCGCCCTCGGATCAAGCGCGCCAGGCCGGCAAAAAACATCATCAGAAGCAGGAATACAAGTGCGGCAGGCCAGCCAAGCAGTGTGGCAATCACCGGATGCCAGAGGAAGGGCGCGCAGCCAAGTGACACGATCAATCCGCAGGGATCGATATAGCGGCTGACCACCGCCTCGCCAATCATCAGCGAGGTCAGATGCCGGTCCGACCAGAACTGGCCAAGAACGATGCTCGGTGCGCCGGTCGAGGACAGATCGAGCCACATCGCATAAAGCGCGACAAGGCCGAAGCCGTAACCGATGATGCGAAGACCCATGCTGACCATGACAGGAATAGTGACCGGCCAGTCCGCGCCATTCAAGACTTATTTGACGATGTGCCGCCCTGACATTTATGCCGGATGCATGCTGGCAGTAACCTCAGGGCCTAGTAATCAGATTCAAGTGGCACGCTCTCTGAGTGAAAAATCGTGCCGCAGGCAGCCGCGGCGGCGGTGGTGTCCAGCCTCGTGGTGCCATTGTCATCTTAGGTAGCCTTCAACAGCTTTGCGACGAAGATTTCCTCCTGCATGCCGGCATACCAGACTTTCGGGTCATGTCCACGGCAACTGGCACCGCTATAGATGCAATTCGGGTGCACACATTTGGATCCGCAGGGAACCTTGAACTTGGTGATCCGGATGGCCGCCTCGCGAAGGGGGCAATCGGCGCCGTTCACGGTGCCATGGTGGAACAGCTTGTAGCAGGTGACCCGCACCTTGCCTTCCTTGTGGTGAAGGTTGCTGTAGCTGGAATAGGTGACGGCAGGTGATCTGTCGAACGGGTTCTTGTAGGGTTTCAGCCGTTCCTTGATGGCGGTGACGAAATCACGGCATGTGGACTCGCTGGTAATTGGCTGGTCTGCCCCGGGGACACGAAGACCGGTGTCGACTCCATTCAGCGTCAGTTCGAAATCCGTCTTGATCCGGTCTTCAATCCTCAACATCTGGTTGACGCTGAGGTCGATTTTGACGCTTGTCATATAGGTTTTGTAGGCAAGCGCGGCGATGGCCCCAAGGCTGATCAGGATCGCGATCACGATCAGTAGTTCAATGATGGAAAATCCCCGGCGATGGCGCCATGGGTGGCGGCGGACGGCTTGGCGGCATGTAAAATCTGTCTTCCAGAACATGTGCGCATATCATTTCAGAAATTCGCCAGCAATCCAGCCCAGCAATTCAGCCCAGCAATTCAGCCCAGAAATCTAGCATTGGGCGCGCCGCTTCTCAACCGGCGCTGGCCCTGCGCTGCGACGGATGGTGTTTCAGGAATGGCGGCCATGGCCATCATCCCGGCAAGGGGGCAATCGGGTAGTTGATCAATGACAGACCACCTGCTAGGTTCCGCGTCGTTGTCGATATGCGCGCCTGTTGGCGATCATTATCGCGGGAGGGGTGGCCGAGCGGTTTAAGGCGCACGCCTGGAAAGCGTGTTGGGGTGAAAGCCCCTCCGGGGTTCGAATCCCCGTCCCTCCGCCA
>Ga0181587_10004584_pt1 | contig 11378 bp, 7 predicted proteins | sample 071ome_27_FD_132463 | JGI IMG/M metagenome (GOLD analysis project Ga0181587, IMG submission 132463) | Coastal salt marsh microbial communities from the Groves Creek Marsh, Skidaway Island, Georgia - 071409AT metaG (megahit assembly) | ecosystem: Environmental > Aquatic > Marine > Intertidal zone...
AATGCTCTGGCCGGCAACAACGACCTGCTGGTGCTCAGCCGACCGGACGTCATCGTTGATATTCACAAGGACTATCTGCGCGCAGGTGCCGACATCATCTGCACCAACACATTCTCGTCGACGTCGATTGCGCAGGCCGACTATGGGTGCGAATCACTGGTCAGCGATATGAACCGTGCTGCTGCGAGCCTCGCACGCCAAGCGATCGATGCGGTGGGTGGTGACCGACCCCGATTCGTTGCCGGTGCCATTGGCCCCACGAACCAGACCTTGTCAATGTCACCTCGGGTGGAGGACCCCGGTTTCCGCACCCTTGATTTCGAAGATCTCGTCGCGGCATACGACGAACAGATTCGTGGGCTGCATGAGGGTGGCGCTGATCTGCTACTCATCGAAACGGTATTCGACACATTGAATGCAAAGGCCGCCATCGTTGCCGCCCGCCGACTCCATCGACGCGACGGCATCGACCTACCCATCATGATGTCCGGCACGATCACGGACCGGTCCGGCCGCACACTGTCGGGACAGACAGCAACAGCGTTCTGGCATTCGGTACGACATGCCACGCCAATCACCATCGGCTTGAATTGCGCGCTCGGAGCAGCCGATATGCGACCCCACCTGCGCGACATCGCCGATGTCGCCGACACGTTGGTGTGTGCGTACCCGAATGCGGGTCTACCGAATGAACTCGGTGGCTATGACGAGAGCCCAGAGCACATGGCCGCACTCTTGGCAGAGTTTGCTGCCGATGGTCTACTCAACATTGTCGGTGGCTGCTGCGGAACCACCCCCGCGCATATCGCCGCGATTGCCGATGCCGTGCATAGTGCTCGGCCACGGCCTGTTCCTGAACGCCGCCCGCTATTAGAACTGTCGGGTCTTGAACCACTACGCCTCACCGATGAGATCCCGTTCGTCAATATCGGTGAACGTACGAACGTCTTTGGTTCGGCAAAATTTCGCCGCCTGATCACCGAGGGGAACCACACCGAGGCGCTCGATATCGCGCGCGAACAGGTTGCGGCAGGCGCACAGGCCATCGATATCAACATGGACGAGGGCCTTCTCGACTCGGCCGTTGAGATGACCCGATTTCTGCGACTTCTCGCAGCGGAACCCGATATCTCCCGCGTTCCAGTCGTTGTTGACTCCTCCCGTTTCGAGGTCATCGAAGCTGGTCTCGGCTGCCTCCAGGGTAAATCGGTCGTCAATTCAATCTCGCTGAAGGCTGGCGAGAAGGAGTTCCGCGAGCAGGCGACCGTGTGCCGCGACCACGGTGCGGCGGTCATCGTCATGGCCTTTGATGAGCAGGGCCAGGCCGACACGGTTGAACGCCGCATTGAGATCTGTCGTCGGGCGTTCCGCATTCTGGTCGACGAGGTGCAGATACCACCTGAGGACATCATCTTCGACCCGAACATCTTCGCTGTGGCCACCGGCATTCCCGAACACGACCGCTACGGCCTCGACATGATTGAGGCCACCGCGGCTCTGCGTAAAGAATTCCCGCTGACCAACATCTCCGGTGGCGTCTCGAACCTCTCGTTCGCCTTCCAGGGCAACAACCGGGTCCGCGAGGCTCTGCACTCGGTGTTCCTCTTTCACGCGATTCGTGCGGGCATGCGCATCGGCATTGTCAACGCGGGGCAACTCGCCGTTCACGACCACCTCGATCCAGAACTGCGCGAACTCTGCACCGACGTCGTGCTGGCACGCCGACCCGACGCCGCGGAACGCCTTCTTGCTGCCGCATCCGGTTTCACCGGCGCATCAGGCACCGCAACAGCAGCAGCCGACGACTCCTGGCGCCAGACCGACGTGGTGGCGCGCATCGAATACGCCCTGATTCATGGTGTTGGCGACCACATCGATGCTGATGTTGAAGAGGCACGCCAGCAGTGCGCGGCGGCAGTAGAGGTCATCGAGGGGCCGCTCATGCAGGGCATGAACACCGTCGGCGATCTCTTCGCCGACGGAAAGATGTTCCTCCCACAGGTCGTGAAGTCCGCCCGGGTGATGAAACAGGCCGTCGCCACCCTCACCCCGTACATCGAAGCCGAACGAGGGACCGCCCAGTCATCGACCCACTCGGGCGCCCGGGTGCTACTGGCCACCGTCGCTGGCGATGTCCATGACATCGGTAAGAACATCGTCGGTGTCGTCCTCGGCTGCGCCGATCATGAGATCATTGATCTCGGCGTGATGCAGCCCGCCGATGTCATCGTCGATGCAGCCGTCGAGAACGATGTCGACATTGTCGGGCTCTCGGGTCTGATCACCCCATCACTCGACCAGATGGTGATCGTCGCCCGTGAAATGGAGCGCCGTGAGTTGCAGATCCCGCTGTTGATCGGGGGCGCGACAACGTCGAAGCTGCACACGGCGCTGCGCATCGACCCGGCCTACAGCGGGCCGGTGGTCCACGTCAGCGATGCGAGTCGTGCCTCCGGCGTGATCGCCGCCGTCACCTCCGATCATGACCGCGACTCGTTTATGGCCAACACCCATACCGATTACGAACGCATCACCGCCCGATATGCCGAAGCCGAACGCGACCGCACCCGGCTGCCATTGCCAGTGGCCCGCGAGGCTCGCCACCGCGCCACGTTCGACAGCACCACGGTGACTGCTCCGCGCGAGCCAGGTATCCATGAATTAGCACCCGACATCGCCACGCTGCGGCCGCTCATCGACTGGACGCCGTTTCTTGCCACCTGGGGCGTGCGTGCCCGCTACCCACAGGTGCTCGAAGATCCGAATCTGGCCGCGACAGCGCAGGGCCTAATGGACGACGCCGCTCGGATGCTGGATCAAATGCATAACGAGGCATGGTTGACTCCCCGCGGCGTGGTCGCGATCCTGCCGGCGCACGCCGACGGCGACGACATCATGGTGAGCACCGCCAGTGGCTCCCGTGTCCTTCACGGCCTACGCCAACAACTCGCAAAATCGGACGTCTCCAACCGGGCCAACATGTGCCTCAGCGATTTCATTGCCCCGGCCGATGCCGGCGTCAACGACCACATCGGCCTGTTTGCTGTGACGGCCGGAGTCGAAGAGGACGCCCGCGCCACACGTTTCACTGACGCCGGCGACGACTACTCATCGATCATGCTGAAAGCCCTCGCCGATCGCCTTGCCGAGGCGTTCGCCGAATACGCCCACTATGTGGTGCGTACCAAGATCTGGGGCTACTCCCCCGCCGAGGATGACAACCCTCAACGGTTGATCGCTGAGGACTATCGGGGTATCCGCCCGGCGCCGGGCTACCCGGCACAGCCTGACCACTCCGAGAAGGCCACGATCATCGACATCATCGGTGCCGGCGACAGCCTGCAGATGACGCTGACCGAGTCGTGGGCGATGCAACCCGCGTCATCGGTGTGTGGGCTCTATCTCGCCCACCCCAGCGCAACATACTTCGGTGTTGGACGGATTCTTCGCGACCAGGTGGAGTCGTACGCCCAACGCAAAGGCATCACTACGGCCGATGCCGAGCGGCTTCTTGCACCGAATCTCGCATACGAGCCCAACTGACTACAGGGTCAGCGCACCAGAGTCACTCCGGGTATTCGTGCTCCGGCGCGGGGTACACGCCATTGGTGACGTCGGCGATATAGGCCTCGGTCGCGTTGCGCAACACCCCGGCAACGTCGGCGTACTGTCGTACGAACTTCGGGATGCGACCAGTGGTGAGCCCCGCCCAATCGGTCCATACGAGGAGTTGGCCGTCACAGTGCGGGCCGGCCCCCACGCTGATGGTCGGGATGTCCAGTTCTGCGGTCACCCGTGCGGCAACGGCGGATGGAACCATTTCGAGAACCACCGCAAACGCTCCGGCCTCCGCCACAGCACGAGCATCCGCGATGAGATTCTCCGCGGCATCGCCGCGCCCTTGGATGAGGTGGCCTCCCAGGCCATGCTCGCTCTGCGGGGTGAAGCCAACATGGCCCATCACCGGAATTCCTGCGCCGACAATCCTGCGGATTTGCTTAGCGGAGCGCACACCACCTTCCATCTTGACCGCATGGGCGTTGGTCTCTTTCATGAATCGAATCGCGGTGGCCAATGCCATATCTGGGCCGTTCTCATACGATCCGAAGGGAAGATCAGCGATCACCAACGCGCGCTGTGCCGCTCGCGCGACCGCTCGGGTCAACGGGATCAGCTCCTCCACGGTCACCGGCAAAGTCGTGTCGTAGCCAAACACCGTGTTACCCGCTGAGTCACCCACAAGGAGGAAGTCCACCCCAGCGGCATCGAAGATCGACGCCGTCAGATAGTCGTAACTGGTGAGGCCGGTAATCCGAATACCCTGCTCCTTCGCGCGCCGGAAATGCCGGATGCGGACCCGTTTACGAACCGCTGGATCATCCGGTGTACCGCCGTACGAGCGAATCTCATCGTCAGCACTAGGTGCACCGCCATCGGAGTCGACCATGGGCCCACGCTAGCGAGCAGCACCGCCACACCCGCAGTTCTCGAGGGTGGTTGCATCTTGGTGACGGGTCGGCGAGCATAAATGTATGGACATCCTCCCTGACCGCCTTCCCTGGTACATCACCGGCCCCGCACTTGGTGTGCTGGTGGTTGGCCTGTTCCTCATCGCCAATCAGCCACTCGGTGCATCCGGCGCCTACGTGCAGACCATGAAAGCTGCCCGACGCGATACCGACACCGTCGGGTGGCGCGTGTGGTACTTCGGCGGGATCTTCGTGGGTGGTCTGCTCGCGACCGTGCTCGGGCGCGGCTTCGAATGGCGCCGCGGCTACGACGCAATGTCGGCTGCGGGTTGGTCGCCCGGTGTGATGGCCGTCGTGGTCTTCCTCGCCGCGATCATCATGGGATACGGCGCGCGGATGGCCGGTGGGTGCACCTCCGGTCACGGCATCTGCGGGACCGCTCAGCGCTCCCCCGCCAGTTGGGCCACGACGGCCACATTCGTCGGGACCGCCATCGTGGTCACATTCATCCTCACATCACTCACCGGCCTTGGCGATCTGGTCATGTCCGATGGATCTCTGGGAGTGCAGCCATGAAAAACCCAATGAACGTCATCGGCGGTCTGTTCGGTGCCGGCTTCGGCTTCGTTCTCGCCGCTGCCCAGTTGAACGAGTACGACACGATCCACAAGACCCTCCGATTCGCCGAATGGGACGTGTTTTTGCTGATGGGACTTGCCATTGGAGTATCCCTGCCATTGCTGTGGGTGTTGGAACGCCGCGGCACGACCACCGTGTTCGGTGGGCGCCTCTCGCTCTCACGGTCGCGTATCGAACGGCACCACATCGTCGGCGGCGCGCTGTTCGGTACTGGATGGGCGCTGGCGGGCACCTGCCCCGCGCCCGCCCTGGCCATGATCAGCAGTGGCGCCATGTACGGCACCATCGCCGTGACCGGGCTGTTCATCGGGCTCTGGCTCCGCGACCGCCAGGTCGAGCGTGCGGCGGTCAGCGTGCCCGAAGGCGATGGCGAACACCGCGTCCTCAGCCGCTGAAGCCGCCATCGGCGGACCGTAGACGGGTCACCGACACGGTGTACCCAATCAATACAAGCATCACCACCGAACACACCGCGTAGGCGGTGGTGCGCCCTGCGGTGTCGTACACCACGCCAGCAACCACAGCGGCGACACCTGCCATCAGCGTCTGCACGCCGCCGAGCAGGCCCTGCGCGCTGGCGTGGCGGCCCTCGGGCGTCACAAGGCCAACGGCGACCGAAGTCGACGACACCGTGATGCCATCGTTGACGGCGTGGACAACGCCGACGGCGAGCATCGCAATGCCGGTGGGCATCAACCCGTAGGCGAACATCGCCACCGCACCGATACCAAGTCCGATCGGGCCGAGGCGAAACGGTCCGAGTCGCTGTGCAAGTCGACCACCGCGCTCACCGAGGATGATCAATGGCACCACAAACACGGTGATGCCGATATTTGCGATCCAGTCATCGGCGCCGAGGTCGTCGAGCACCACTACCCAGAGCGCATCGAAGGTGCCGATCATCATCCACATGGCAACTCCCATCGAGACCGCTGCGCGGAAGTGAGGAGACCGGAGGAGATCGAACGATGTCGCCGAGACCGTCTCAACACCCGGATCGTGAACTCGTTGACGTAAGACAATGGGCAAACACACCGAAGCGGCAACCGCCACCACGATGTATGGCGCCGGCAAGCCGAACGGACCCACCAACAATGCCGACAGCAGCGGCCCAGCAGCGAAACCAGCAACATCGCATGCGAGCAGCAGCCCGAGATTGTCTCCCAGACGATCGGGGTCGCCAACGATGACCAACCGACGAAGTGCGGGCATTGTCATTCCAGCGCCGAGGCCCGACAGAGCCCGGCCCAAAATGAGCACCCAAATGGTGGTGCCGAAACCGAGCACCAGCAGGCCGACTACATCGATAGCGACACCGGCCACCATCAACCGTCGTGCATGTCCACGATCGGCAATCGGTGCCAGCACGACCTGCGCGACGAATGCCGCCACAAATCCAAGACCGACGATGAACCCGAGCTGCGCCGCCGGAATACCGAATTCATCGCGGTAGTCGTCAAGAACGGTGAACATCACGCCATACCCCATGGCGGAGAGGGCACCGAGGAGCGCCAATGTCATGACCCTCCCCCGGGTCATGCCCGCGGGCCGCTGGGTAGACGTCGGTATCACAGTGGATTGCCGCCGCGCACCCGGATCGACAAGCAAGTCACGCAACCCTCAAGGCGAATGAACTCGGAAATGTCGACCATGACGACATCAAGTCCGCGCGATCGCAAGAGATCTGCGGTGTCCGGAGCGGATGCAGCCATCAACACCGAGTGATCGTCGAGCACAACCACGTGCGCGCCGTCGGGTTCGGGCACGGCGAGAAATCTCTCGAAGGCGTCGACCGAGTCCACATCGGGCGGGTATCCAATGATCGTTCCGTCGGGCAAGGCGGTCACGGCCGACTTGAGATGCAAGACCCTGGTCGTGGGTACCTGCACCGTGCAAAACCCACGCGATGACACGAGTTCGCCAAAAGCACTGGCTCCTGCGGTGTCCGTGCGGCGACCGACACCGACGTACACAGTGTCAGCAACTTTCAACACATCGCCGCCATCCAGGCAGCCGTCGGGCAGGTGCACCACGTCAAGCCCCACCGCCGACAACACGTCGGGGACAGCCACCACCTCGGGAACACGTTCGGGCGCACCGGGTCGACAGACCACAGCCATATCCCCAGCAACGACAGCAGTGTCTTCGACAAATACCGCATCTGGGCAGTCATCGGCGCCAGGAACTTCCACAATGCGCCACCCGCGCTCGCGGAAGACCTCAACATATCGATCCCACTGTGACCGTGCGAGCGCAAGGTCGATTTGCGTACGGTCGATATGGGTAACCAGCCCCTCAGCCAAGCGCGGACCGGGACGTCGGACAATGGCGGTTCGAGGGGTGACCACCCGGGCAGTATGCCCGATGGCTAGCCTGCGGCGGGTGAGCGGCCTTGTGCGCTCGAACCTGGTGGTTGCATCGGGTACCGCGGTCTCCCGGATCACCGGGCTTGGTCGCGTGCTCGTACTCGCATGGGTGGTGGGTCAGAACTCGTTGTCTGACGCCTACAAGCTGGCCAATGAGACGCCGAACATCATCTATGACCTCCTCATCGGTGGTGTGCTCTCGGCAACGTTGGTGCCGGTCTTCACTCGCTTGGCGCACCAGGAATCGTCGGCGTACGACTCAGCAGAACGTCAACGGATTCGGGAGTCACGCGATGCGGTGATCACCATGGCGCTCAGCGCCATTGCGGTGGTCACCATGCTCGCCGTGATCGCCGCACCCGCAATTTTTGCGGTCTATTCACTCACCCCATCGCCCGATGTCGACATTGCGGCATTCCGTGAGGTCGGTGTTCTGCTCACTCGAGTGTTCTGTGTGCAGATCTTGTTCTACGGCATCTCCGGCATCGCCGCGGCCGCGTTGCAGGCCCGCCGCCGCTTCGCTGCTGCTGCATGGTCACCCGCCGCCGCCAATCTCGTCATCGTCGCAGCATTACTGGCATTACCCGGTGCGGGCGCCACAGCCCGAGGCCTCGGCGATGTCATCGACAACACGCAGGTTCGATGGTTGCTCGCTGGCGGCGCCACGGGTGGGATCGCCGTCATGGCGCTAATCGTCGCTGCAGTTGCACTGCGTCACGTGGGCGGTGTGCGGCCACGATGGCGGCCTCACGACCCTGAAGTTCGCCGCATCCTCGCCATGGGTGGATGGACGATCGGATTCGTGGCGGCCAACCAGATTGCGCTCATCGTGATCCGCAATTTGGCCGAACCCGGCTCATCGCTGGCCTCGGCGTACTTTGACGCTTTCACATGGTTCGTGTTGCCACATGGGCTTCTCGCAGTGTCGGTCGCCACAACGTTCCAACCAGAACTAGCGCGCGCGGTGACCGCGGCGGACCCCGCGGCATTCCGGCACCACTTCACCCTCGGCGTCCGCGCCGTGGCCGCGCTCACTCTGCCGGCGTCGCTTCTCCTCGTCGTTCTCGCCGACCCCTTGATCGCTGCGACGATGGAGCGAGGCCTGTTTGACGCCTCCGCGACTGCCAACACTGCCGACGCGCTGCGCGGCCTGGCCATCGGCCTCAGCGGGTTCAGCGTGTACTTGTTCAGCCTCCGAGGTTTCTACGCACACGGTGACACGCGCACACCGTTCGTGCTGAACGCCACCGAGAACACGCTCAATATCGTGCTAGCAGTGCTGTTGGTCGGCCCGCTAGGTGTCTTTGGCCTCGGTCTCTCGCTCGCGATCGCCTACCTCATCACAGCAGTGATCGCGCTGGTCATTGCGCAACAGCGACTTGGAGCTGTGGAGAGGTCAGCCCTCGCGACAACCCTCGGGCCCCTGGTCACTGTCACGATTGCAGCGGCTGTGCCGGCACTTCTGTCTCTGGCGATGTTCGACAGCACCGGTGTCACGTTACTCATCGGCGGAATTGGCGGTGTCGCCTGCGCCGTAGCCAGTGCCCTTCTCACCGATCTTGTGGGGCTGCGCTCGGTACTGCGCAGTATCAACCGGGGACGATCACCAGATCATCACGGTGAATGACCTCGGGAGGCCGCGCAGAACCATTTCCCGCGTCACCCGACAGTTCGGCAGCCGCGCAAGTCACCAGACCTCGCGCAAATACCCTGCCGCTCGTATCGCGGACCTCCACCGTGTCACCAGCGGCGAAATCGCCGTCGACGGCGGTAACTCCTGCTGCTAAGAGGCTGCGCCCGTTGTCGATGAGTGCTGCATGCGCGCCGTCGTCGACGGTGATGCATCCAGACACCTCCGCCGCAAATGCAATCCAGAGTCGCCGTGCCGTCAACCGGCGCGTATGGGCCGCGAAGGTGGTCCCAATGCCATCACCACGTATCGCAGCCCCGAGCACGCCGGCGGTGGCGGCGCGCGCTATGACCGTGCGAATACCTGACCATGAGGCGATTCGAGCAGCGGCCAGCTTCGACGCCATCCCGCCAGATCCACGACCCGACCCAGCGGCGGTGACATCGATGGCCAGCAACGGGTCGTCGGCAGTCACCAACTGAATCAATGTCGCGGCTGGGTCACTGCGGGGATCTGCGGTTAGCAGACCGTCGGCGTCGGTGAGCAACACCAACAGATCCGCGCGCAGCGCATGCGCAACGAGAGCGGCCAGCCGGTCATTGTCGCCATAGCGAAGTTCTTCGCTCGCAATGGCGTCATTTTCGTTGATCACCGGCACACAGCCGAGTTCAAGCAACCGCTCGAGGGTGCGTCGCGCATGGAGGTACTGGCTGCGATCCACAAAATCGTGTGGGTCGAGCAACACCTGGGCAGCGACCAACCCTCCAGCTCCAAGTGCTGCGTTGTACACCTCCATGAGGCGGCTCTGGCCGGCCGCCGAGACCGCCTGCAGGGTAGTCATGTCTGTGGGCCGCTGGTCAAGACCCACCGCAGCCACACCAGCGGCGACCGCGCCGGATGACACGACGAGTACGTCGTGTCCCTCCCCCACCGCGCATACAACCTCGGCACATAGGTCCTCGATTGCGGAACGAACAATGCCACCACGTTCATCGGTGAGCGACGCAGTACCAATCTTGACAACGATGCGCATCAGCGTGGGCTCCGATATTCGAAGGAGAACTCGCCAATGTGCACCACGTCTCCGTCGGCCACGCCTGCACGTGCCAGCAGGCGAAGGACACCGAGACGGTCAAGGCGTTGATCGATATAGGCAAGGGCTTCGGGGGTGGTGACATCGTTCAGCGCCACAACCCGCTCAACGTCACGGCCGAGGACCACGTACTCACCGTCGTCGGTGCGCTCGACGACCGCTCCGGTGGGTTCGGGTCGCAGCACCACCATCCCGTCAACGGCCGGTTCATCGGCGCGCGACGTGTGCACCATCGATGCCATCTGCCCCACGAGGTCACGTACACCGTCGCGGGTGACCGCCGAGATGACGGCGTCGAAGTGGCTGCTGTCCACTGCCTCGGTCGGCACCAAGTCAGCTTTTGTGCCGACCACGATGCGCGGGCGTTCAAGCAACTCTGGGCGGTACTGTCCCAGCTCGCGCAACAGAACTTCTTCTTGCTCCACCGGCCCAACGCCGTCGAGCGGAGCCAGGTCGACCATGATGCACAGCACCCGGGCACGCTCGACATGACGCAAGAAGCGGTGGCCGAGCCCGCGCCCCTCCGAGGCCCCTTCGATGAGCCCGGGTATGTCGGCAACCGTGAACGAGGTGTCGTCGTCGATGCTGACCACTCCGAGATTGGGCTCAAGCGTGGTGAAGGGGTAGTCCGCAATTCGGGGACGCGCGGCGGAAATCACGCTGATCAGGGTGCTCTTACCCACATTTGGAAACCCGACCAGAGCGACATCGGCCATGAGGCGGATCTCCAGTCGGAACCACCGCTCCTCGCCGTGCTCGCCCTGCTCCGCAAAGGTCGGCGCACGGCGACGATTCGACAAGAAACGGGCGTTACCACGACCGCCACGGCCACCCGCGACTGCCATCCATCGATCACCGTGATTGTTCAGCTCGGCAAGGACCTCACCGGTGTACAAATCGCTCACCACCGTGCCCTCGGGCACCGTTACCTCGAGGCTCTCTCCACGTCGGCCGTGGAGATCCTTTCCCTTTCCATGCACACCATCACCAGCACGTCGGTGCGGGTGATCTCGGAAGGCGAGCAAAGAGGCCACATTGTGGTCAGCAACCAACCAGATGTCCCCACCATTGCCGCCGTCGCCGCCATTTGGGCCACCGTTCACCACAGGCCCCTCACGCCGGAATGACACGCATCCGGCCCCTCCGTCACCTCCGCGGAGGTTCAGCTGACATTCGTCGAC
>Ga0181587_10004590_pt1 | contig 11374 bp, 7 predicted proteins | sample 071ome_27_FD_132463 | JGI IMG/M metagenome (GOLD analysis project Ga0181587, IMG submission 132463) | Coastal salt marsh microbial communities from the Groves Creek Marsh, Skidaway Island, Georgia - 071409AT metaG (megahit assembly) | ecosystem: Environmental > Aquatic > Marine > Intertidal zone...
GAATCGAGCGCCGTGCCGAGAAGAATCGCCTCGAGCACTCGGACCGTCTCCGCTTCGATGAGCGGACGAAGCGTGTTCTTCGCTTCACCGGGCTTGTCTTCACCTATGGCGAGCTCGATGAGCGGCGGTATGACGCCGGAGGCGTCGTAATCGTCGCTCTTGCTGCCCTCGCGCAACAAGTTTTCGAGACGGTTCCATCTAAACGTGCCGTCCTTGAAGAGTAATTCTGCGAAAGATTCCCGAAGTTGCGGACGCGGGTCCGTGAGTAAACGGCGCGCCATGTACGGGTACGCCTTGGCGAGTACCTTGAACTGGGGATCCGTGGTGAGCGCCAAGCCTTCAAGCACAGTCAGTGAACGAAGGATGAGCGCGTAGTAACCCGGAACGTTGAAGGGATACTTGTACAACACCGCCCCGAGACCGTCGGTGATCGTCTTGAAATTCAACTCCTCTACGGTGGCTTGTAAAACGTCGTCGAAGAATTCTTCCAGCGCGGGAACGATGGGCGACACGTCGACGCTCTCATCCAAAAACTCAAGAGCGTAATAGTCGTTGGCCATGGCGACATAATCGCGGTTCACCAAGTGCACGACGTGATCGATGATGGCGTATCGCGCGCTCTCTGGCATTTCACTCATCATACCGAAATCTAAAAACGCCAACCGCCCATCCGGCGTCGCGAGAAGATTACCTGGGTGCGGATCCGCGTGAAAGTAGCCAAATTCTAAGAGTTGCCTGAGCGAACACTGAATGCCGGAATCGACGAGTGCCAACACGTCCAGTCCTTGCGCCTTTAAGGATTCTTGATCGCTGAGCTTCGTGCCTTGGATCCATTCCATCGTGATCACTCGAGGAGACGTCGTTTCCCACTCAATCTCTGGCACGACGATGTCCGGTCGATCGCCGTAGAGACGCGCAAAGCGCTCTGCGTTTCGTCCCTCTTGCACGTAATCCAGTTCTTGGAACACTCTCACCGCGAACTCATCCACGAGATCGACGAGAGATGTGTTCAGAGACGTTACCACTGCATCGAGCGCGCGCGCGCCGGATCTGATCAGGAAAAAGTCTAATTCTAACCCACCCTCTATGCTCGGACGCTGCACCTTTAACGCAACGTCTCGACCCTCCTTGGTCACCGCCTTGTAAACCTGCCCGAGACTCGCCGCCGCGATCGGCGTCGGGGAGATTCTCTCAAACATCTGCTCCAATGGTCTCCCCAACTCCTTCTCCACCAACGCGAACGCCTCTTCGTCCTCAAACGTCGGTAGCGCGTCTTGCAGCGTGCTCAGCTCTTCCAAATACTGCGTCGGCAACAAATCCGGCCGCGTGCTCAACGCCTGTCCAACCTTGACGAACGCCGGTCCCAATCGTGTGAGTTTTCCTCTCAATTGCTCCGCTCTCTTACGCGAGTTGGCCTCCATCGTCCCTCTCTGGTAATCCAACGCCACGTCGACGGCGAATGAGCTCAAACTCTGCGCAATCTCCGCCGCCCTCGCAGCGACGCGCACCGGATCTCGCGAGAACTTCCTCGCGCTCGCCTCCGGATCGTACCGCAACGGCGCCTGGCTTCGAGACGCCGCGCGCCTTTGCGCGTCGCTCACGGGAACTTCCCCATCGCCCGCACCGAACGACGTCGTCTTCGTCCTGACCGGGGTCGACGTCACGGCGCTCGACCCACCGCTCGAGGTGCCGACCGCGCGCGCGCCCGGCGGTTCCGCGATCGCGCGCGCGCGAACGTCGCGTTCATCGGCGCGCGCGCGCGTCGACCGCGCGCGAGACACGCCGGCGTCGCCGCGACGCGTCGTCGACGCCGTGCGCGCGCGGTGGTCACGTTTCGCGCGAACCGTGCGTCGAGCGCCGCGCGCGAAGTCGACGGCGGACGCGTCGACGCGCGCGGACGCGATCGACATCGTCACCGTCGTCCGACGAGGCGTCGACGGAACGTCGCGGGCGTCGTTCGCGGGCGCGTTGTGAGGATAAAGGGCACCGTCGCGCGCGAAGTGGGGGCCGCGCCAAAGCGTCAGAATGAATATATGTTTGCAATGCTACGTCTACGCGGGCAATCACTCCTCCGACACGGTTTGCTTTTCGTAGCTCTTTGTCGCTTGTTCCCAGGTCTCCGTCATGCGGCACAGACGGCTGAGGAGCTCGGGGAGCTCGGGAATGGGCACGCGGACTTGGTCGGTGGAATCGCGCTCGCGAACGGTGACGGTGGCGTCCACGGTGGACCTGTGGTCAACGGTCACGGCGAAAGGGACGCCAAGTTCGTCGGTGCGAGCGTAACGCTTACCGACGGAGATAGCGGTGGTGTCAAGCTTGGCGCTGATACCACTGGTGGTGAGAGACTTGTTGATTTGCGCGGAGATCGCGTTCAACTTGTCGTCGTTGACGAGCGGGAAAATGGTCGTCTTGATCGGGGCGACGACCGGCGTGAGCTTGAGCACGGTCTTTTGTTCGTCATCCGGACGAATGTAGAAGGCGTGCTCGAACATGCAGTACATGATGCGACCGATACCGAAGGACGGTTCGATGACGGACGGCGTGTAGTTGCGACCGTTGACGGTTTTCTTCACTCGCTCAACCTTGAACATGTCCGCCGCGATGACGTGCTCGCCACTCGCCGTTTGGAGCGGCGCGGAGCCGTTCGCCGCGCACGCATCTTGCAACGCAAACGCTTCTTCTTCGCTCAGGGCGAGGAGCGCCTCCGTCACAGCCTTGGCGTCCTTCTTGAACGCCTTACCCATAACCTTCATGTTCGGCGACACGACGACGTTTTCTTCCTCAATCGGCTTGTCGAAACGCTCGTACGCGACCAAATCAACCTTGGACTTGTCGGAGTGCGCCTTAAGATCGAACGCGGATCTGTCTGCTAAGCCCACGCACTCGATCCAACCGTAAGAACACTGAATTTCGGCGTCCCAGCAGTCGGCAGCGTAGTGCGCCATCTCGTGCTTCAGGTGTTGACGGAAACGAAGTCTCGTCAAGTCGATGCCGATTTGTTGAAGGAACAAGTGGCAACGAGCGATGAAGTAGCCCAACGTTTCGTTCGCGATGATGCCCTTGCTCACGGCTTCGCCGACAGTCATCGGGAACGGCTTCTTCACCTCGCCCAATTGGGCGTCTTGGCTAAAGAGGTTGAGGACAGTGTCCGCGACTTCCACGAAGCGCGGGTGTTCCTTGTGTTCGGGGTGCACGAAGTGCTCGATCTCAGCCTGCGTGAACTCGCGCACGCGCAAGAGACCGGCGCGCGGGGCGATCTCGTTACGGAAACTTTGTCCGATTTGCGCTGCGGCGAACGGAAGCTTACCGCCATTGTAGTAGAGCAAATCTCTAAAGTTGACAAAGATACCCTGCGCCGTCTCCGGACGCAAGAAACCCTTGACCGCGCCGGACGGACCGATTTGAGTCGGGAACATCAGGTTGAACGGGTACGGTTCGCTCAGATCGTTGTTAGTGTCCGGGGACTTGGTCTCCGTGTCCTTGAGGGCAACAGACATTTGTTCAGGGTTGAGCTCGTCGATGCGCGCTTGTAAATCTTCCAATTCACGACGACGATCCGCCTTGAGCATCGGATCCTTCAACAACTCTTCAACCTTCGCCTCAAGCAAGTGATCTGCCCGGAAGCAATCCTTCGTGACGACATCGTTCACCATGAGATCGGTAAACTTTTCGACGTGTCTGCGAGGCGAACGAACGTTAAACCACTCGCGTCAGTCATCGAGTCACATCACATCATCGCGCGTTTTGCGTCATTCTCTCGTCGAACGACGTCATGAACCTCAGCGGTTTGAGTGCGTTAAGTTTAATAATCACGGATAGTTCAGCGATAGCTGGAACTTAATTGATTCGTCACAGGTTAAAGACGTCGTTCGATCCTTCGCGTCGTTCGCGCTTTCGCCGTCGCACGAAACACGCACCCAGAAGCCTGCAACACCACTTCCGGCGTCACGGCCGGACACTCCACCTCCAACATGCTCTCTTCGAGCACGAAGTGCTGTCTCCAGAACTGCTGCACGTTCGACTTTACCGCGCACCCCGGCGGACCATAGTCGTACAACCCCGCCACGCCGCCGTAAATCTTGTACGACGGAATATAAAACAATCTCCCCTCCAGCAACTGTCCGAGCTTGGATCGGAACTCTTCCTTCGCCTTCGCCTCGGCGTTCCCAGCCTCCCGCAGCGCCGCGAGGTCCTTCTCGAGGTCCACCTTGAGCCGCTTGAGCTCATCGATGGCGGCGGCGATGTCCGCTTGGTCCGCGCCCTGCGCCTTGAGCGCGCGCACGTTCGCCCCCGCGACGTTCACCGCCTCTTGCTTTTGCTCCAACGCGTCCATGATGGCGTGCTCGCGCGCGAGTGCGCGTGCGTCGAGCGCGTCGGTGTGTCGGATCCGATCGCCGCGTCGTCTCGCCCGTCGAGCGTCTCGTCATCGTGTCGGCGCGTCAGACGCCGACGCGAGGGCGATGTGCGCGTGACGCGACGGCGCGATGGACCGAGCGAAGCATTATTACGTGTCGAGCGCGACGCGGGCCGGAAAGGAGGTGCGGTGGGCGTCGAGCGAGGACGATGAAGACGACGACGCGTTCGCGCTCTTTTGGGCGCTCTATGATGATGCGTGAAGACTAACGCCGACACCGACGCGGTACGTCGTTCGATCGCGAACAGCGCGCGTACGGACACCTGATGCGAGCGCTCGTGCGTCAGGGCAAGTCGTCTTGCACGATATGCGAAGATCGCGCCGGGGTGGATTGCGCGGCGGAGATGATTCGCGACGCCGCCGCCGACGCGCCGGGCGGCGAGCAATCCGTCGATCTCTTCGTCGTGCACGCGGACGTCGCGTCGTTCGTGGCGGAGCAAGAATACGGTGATTGGCTCGCGCGCGCGCACGCTGATGATTCGGGAATCGCGATAATGGTGGCGACGGACGTCGCGGCGGCAACGCTCGAGTCTCCGGCGAGGACGCGCGTGTTGGTTCAATTTGATTTCCCTCGAGACGCTGCGACGTACAGAGCACGAATGGCACGCGCATTCGAACGAAACGACGACGAATGCGACGACAGCGATGGCGACGGCGACCCGCGCGAACGTCTCGTCGTCAGTCTCGTCGGCGGTTTGGACGACGCCGATTTTTTTCGTTCCGTCTCCGCCACGCTTCGTCTTCCGGGCGGCATCGCCGAGCTCCCGTTCGACGCATTCCCCGCCGACGATTAATTTCACTCTTCGACTCGCGCGCGTTCGCGTCGAGCGCGCGTCGCCCCTAGCCATCGATGCGCGCGTGTATCAGTAGGTGTACTTGTACACGTACGAGTACCACTGTTGTATTATCCAAATGTCCCTCCAACTGTCCGGTCCACAATCAATCCACGCGCGAGACGACGTCGCGCCATCTCTCGACGCGCCTCGAGACATGTCCGGTCGACACGTCGCCCTTCTCACCGTCGGTGGCCTGTGTGCGGTGCGTCCACGATCGCCTCGCGCGACGCGCACGCGTCCGATGCGTCGCTCTCGAAAAGTGTCCCGAGAACCTCGGAACGACTGACGCGCGCTCTTCTCTCGCGCAGGGCGCCGGTGCGTACTACGCGCCGTCGGCGATGACCATCTACCGCGCCGAATCCGCCGCCGCGCACGCCGAGCGCGAGCTCGCGCGCGTGCGCGCGCTGGCTAAGGAGGACCAGACAGCGTTTCAAAAGGCTCGGACCCTGTGGACGCGAGCGAGAGAGGAGGCGCGAGAACGCGCCGAGCGGTACAGGACGGCGAGCGCGGCGCGAGCGTCCGCGAAGCAGGCGCTGGATGCGGCGAAAAAGGTATTCGCCGAAGCGGATCGAGAGAGCGAACGCACGCGCGCGGAGTTTGCGGAGGCGGAACGCGCCGAGGCGGAGAGCGAACTCGCGTACGCCAAGGCGGAGAGCAGGTTGGGGGCGCACGAGGAGGCGATCGCGGCCGCGAAAGCGGAGGTGGAGCGGTCGAGTAAGATTGCGGAAAAGGCCATCAAGTCGCTCAAGATGCCTTTCGCGTGATGATCACGATGGACGCAGGGGCGGCGACACGACTGCGGGTACGGGCGCCTACGTGACTACGAAGCGTCGACGGTGTGGCTCAGTGGATGGCTGACCGGTAACGAATGTAAATTACTTAACCCATTACAAAAATTATTTCGGTAAGCTATAAAATAGATGTATTCGAGCATCTCGTTCGTCACGGCTGCGTGCGCTTATCGCGCACCGCTTGGCGGAACGTCGACCTCGCCGCTGATGTCCAAGAACTTGGCCGCCGTGTTCACATCCTTGTCACCGCGTCCACTGCAGTTCAAGACAACCTTCGTTCCGTTCGGAAGACCCGGGCAGAGCTTCCACAAGTAAGCAAGCGCATGAGAAGTCTCGAGGGCGGGGATGATACCCTCCAAGCGAGACGTGTTGACAAAGGCGTCGAGCGCCTCCTTGTCGGTGATGGCGTGGTACTCGGCGCGACCGAAATCCTTCAAGAACGCGTGCTCCGGACCGATGCCCGGGTAATCGAGACCGGCAGAGATGGAGTGCGGCTCGATGATTTGACCCTCGCCGTCTTGGATGAGGTAAGAGAACGAACCGTGGAGCACACCCGGTGTACCGAGCGTGAGGGTCGCGGCGTGCTTTTGGCCCGGCTCGATGCCCTCACCCGCGGCTTCGACACCGATGATTCGCACGGATTCGTCGTTGATGAATTCGTGAAACAAACCCATGGCGTTCGAACCACCACCGACGCACGCGACGAGAATGTCCGGCAAACCACCCCACTTCTCCATCGCTTGCCTTCTAGTCTCTTGGCCGATGACGGCGTGAAAGTCACGAACCATCATCGGGTATGGGTGCGGTCCCGCGACGGAGCCGAGAATGTAGTGCGTATCCTCGACGTTCGTCACCCAATCCCGAATCGCTTCAGAGGTCGCATCCTTGAGCGTCGCGGTGCCCGCGCGCACCGGTCGAACAGTCGCGCCGAGCAATCGCATGCGGAACACGTTGAGCTTTTGTCGCTCCATGTCCGCCGCGCCCATGTAAATGATACACTCCAAACCAAATCTCGCACACACCGTCGCCGTCGCCACACCGTGTTGGCCCGCACCAGTTTCCGCGATGATGCGCTTCTTACCCATGCGCTTCGCCAAGAGAGCTTGTCCGACGGCGTTGTTGATCTTGTGCGCCCCCGTGTGGTTGAGGTCTTCGCGCTTGAGGTAAATATCCGGACCGTTTCCGTTCGCGTCCTTGAATTCTTCGCTCAATCGCTCGGCGTAGTACAACGGGTTCTCTCTCCCGACGTAATCCTTGAGGATGTTTTGTAACTCCGCTTGAAACTCCGGATCCGTTTTGATGGCTTCGTACTCCTTCTCGAGTTCGATGAGCGCCGGAATCAACGTCTCCGGCACGTACTTACCACCGTAGACGCCGTATCGTCCGTTGGCGTCAGGTCGAGCTTGTTGGGAGATATCTCCGCTCGGCGGCGTCATGACGCGCGTCGGAACGCGCGCACCGCGGCGCGGCGCGGTCGTCTTCACCCCTTGGCGTTGGACGCGTCGACCCACCGAGGTCGCGGTCGTCGTCGTCGTCGCGGACGCGAGCGCGTGCGGCATGTCGAACCGACGTGCGTGAACCGAGTGCGCGCGAAGGCGGTACTCTTCGTGCGCGAGCGAGCGCGAGCGTGCGCGTCGGCGTGTCGCGTCCGCGGCGTCGGCGTCGCCGCGCTTACCCTTATGGGGTGGATGCATCGTGTCCGGAGCGTTTATCTTACATTATAGATATTTCTAAAAGTTCTACATTACGCATTCAATGTCCGAAAGTACGGAACGAACGTGTCGACGTCGGCGGCGTCCAAGATGCGGCATTCGGCACTTTCCGGCGCTCGCGCCCGCGCACACCGCGCGCGAGATGACGAGTTGGGCCGAAGCCGACGGTGGGGACCTCCCTCCACCGCCTCCGGGGTTCGAGGACGTCAAGGCTGGCGCGCACGCGTCTGAAATCTCCGAGATCGCCGCCAAGCTCGGCGGCGGGGACGCCTCGATCGGCACCGCGGCGGAGAAGGTGGACGCCCCGGATCTCAGCCTCAAGAGCGATGGTTTGCGCGAGGAACACGCGGGGGAGGTGATGAAGACGATCGTTGATCCGTCCACCCCGTACACGAGCGCGAAATCGTTCGAGGATTTAGGCCTGAGCGCGGAATTACTTCGAGGCTTGTACGGGGAGATGAAGTTTGAAAAGCCGTCGAAGATTCAGGCGGAGACGTTGCCGCTTATTTTGATGCCGCCACATCGGAATTTGATCGCGCAGGCACACAATGGGAGTGGTAAGACGACGTGCTTTACGCTCGGGATGCTGAGTCGAATCGATCCGAACATGAAGGCGCCGCAAGGGTTGATGATTTGCCCGACGCGGGAGCTCGTGGTGCAAAACGTGAGCGTGATGGAGAGGATGGGTAAGTACACGGGCATCACCATCGCGAGCACGGCGGATCCGAAGTGGGATAACACGAATCGCAACAAGATCGTCGATCAGGCGGTGATCGGGACGCCGGGTAAGATTTTGAGATGGATGCGAGAACGTCAACTGGCGTGTAACAATATGAAGATTCTCGTCTTCGACGAGGCGGATCACATGATGGCCACGGATGGACATCGCGTCGATAGTACCAAGATTTTGAAGCATCTCTCCATGAACGCCAAGTCCTGGCAGGTGTTGCTCTTCAGCGCCACGTTTAACGAGGCTGTGAAGAGCTTCGCGACCAAGGTGGTGCCCAACGCGAACCAGATTTTCATCCCGGCAACGGAACTTTCTCTCGACGTCATCAAGCAGCATCGCGTCGTGGTGACGTCCGTCGACGCGAAGGATGTGTTACTCAAGGAGAAGATTTTCCCGCTGTGCGATAAGATTGGTCAAACCATCATCTTCGTGCGAACGCGCGAGGGCGCGAGACGTCTCCACGCGAGCATGAACGCGAGCGGCTACAAGTGCACCGTGATTGAAGGACAAATGGAGCACGCCGATCGCGATAGAGTCGTGAAAGAATTCCGCGATGGGTTGACGAAAATACTCATCGCCACCGACGTGTTGTCGCGCGGCTTGGACGTGAGCACGGTGACTCTCGTCATCAACTACGACATGCCCGTCGAGTACCACAACCCGCGGTCTCCCAACTACGAGACGTACTTGCACCGCATCGGCCGTAGCGGTCGCTTCGGTAAGAAGGGTGCCGCTTTTAACCTGATATTGGGTGATTCTGAGCGCGCAATTTGCGACCAAATAGAATTGCACTTCAATCACAAGATTCCGGAGGTCGCCTTCAACGACGACGTGACGTTTGAGAAGGTTTTGGAAGACGCGGGTCTGATGAGCAAGGAAGAGGCGCTATGATCCGCACACGTTAGAAAGATTAGTCGACAGTTCAAGTTTAGGATGTGCAATAAAAATCAAACTCAAGTTCCAAACCAGCTAAGCTACGGTGGAGACCTCAATGTCTCTTTTTCTTGTCTCTCTCCTCGGCCCGGCGCGCCTGTCGAGAGTTGAGCGCGGGCGGTTTCCATCGCAACCACACGATGAACGCTCGCACGCGTCTGTAGGTATTCGCCACCAAATCGATCAACATGACTTTTCGAACCAGTCTCCACGCGCGACCGAACATGTGTTGGCCCCTAAAAAAATAAAGAATGGCGAGCGAGGCGAAAAAAGTCATCGCGCGCAGCGCAAGACGAACCACCACATCCGCCATGAGATATGCTTGGTCCGGTTTGCCCCCGTAGCTCGGCGTGAGCCAAAGCTCTTCCGCACGCAACACCTCACGAAGTCGCTCGCTTGCCACCTTGGCGAAACTATTAGACGCCAGGAGTTGTTTGAAGTGCTCGCGCGCGCTCTTCGCGTCCTCCGTCGCGCCGCCGCGACTCACGTCGCATTCCTCGACAGCCTTCTCGCCGTGAACGCGCGTCGCGAGACCCGATCCGTAGCGCCGCAACAGCAAATCTCCGGCGCGCAAAATCCCGAGCTCTTCTCCCGCGGCGGCGGACTTTTCGTACGCGTCGAGCAACTCGTCGTCGCACTTCGTCGTCCCCGTCGGCGCCGCGCACGTCCTTGCATCTCCTCCCAATACGCTCGATCCCGGCATTTTCGACGCATCCCCGCGCGTCGACGCCGCGAACAACAGCTCGCCTCCGATCCCGCGCGCCTCCCTCACCGCCGTCGCCGCCGAATCGTCCCCGCGCGCTTTCGCGCGCTTTTCCGCGTCCGCGGCACACTCGCCGTCCAACAGACAGCACCCCAACGCCAACATCTCCGCGAATGCCATCTCTCGCGCGTCCGTCGCAACGTACATGAACCCACTCGCGCTTCCATCCTCGCTCGCGTCGCTTGACGCCGCTCTCGCGCGCGCGTCGACCAAAAACTTTTTCAATTTCGCATCCGCATCCACCGCGACGTTCACTCGCGTCTCGCACAACCGTCTCGCCTCGGCGCACTCCGCCGACGCCACCGTCTCCGCGCCGTTGACGATGGTCGCCCACGCCAGGACCGCGAGCACCGCGAGCGCGCGCACCATCGCCGCTCGTCGCGCACTGTCGCGAAGACGAGCGAATGACGCCACAACCCACCGCGCGATCGGTGTCAAATCTTCGCACGTGTGATCGAGTTCGACGCGCGCGAGGGACGAAGAGCGCGTCTGGTGATACCATGGGCGACGACGCGGCGCGCGCGTTTAAGACAAAACTCGCGTCGCTGAACGTGAGCGTGCAATCCATCGAGACGTTGTCGCACTGGTGCATCTTTCACCGAAAGAGTGCGTCGCAGTTGGCGACGACGTGGATGGCGTGCCTTGAGCGCGCGCCGTCCAAACAAAAGCTCGCGTTTTTGTACCTCGCGAGCGACGTGGCGCAGAACGGTCGGAAGAAGGGACCGGAGTGGACGGACGCGTTGGTGAACGTGTTGCCCGAGGCGTGTCGCCACGTCGTCGCGGAGGGCGACGAGAAGACGACGGAAAAGGTGAAGAAGTTGCTTCGCGTGTGGGGCGAGAGGCGAGTGTTTTCTGGGTCGAACGTGGAGAGTTGGTTGGACGGGATGGACGGCGGTGAGGGCGACGCCGGATCGCAGCCGGCGGCAGCGGTTCCGTCGGCGGCGAAACCCGCGTCGGCGGCGAAGAAAAACAAGAACGACATGGCTGAACTACCGGCGTTGAGCGGAGAGAACGCCGTCATCGCGAAGCTCTTGATGAAGATGGAGAAGGCTGAGCGCGACTTGGCCTCGGCGAACGAGCGTTTCGACGCGGACGTGCGCGACAAATTTTTAGACGAAAGTACAGTAGAAAATGCCGCGGATCCGTCCGCGACGCTGCGCTCCGTGCAAAAGTGCGAAAGCGCCATCTTGGCGAA
>Ga0181587_10004593_pt1 | contig 11368 bp, 10 predicted proteins | sample 071ome_27_FD_132463 | JGI IMG/M metagenome (GOLD analysis project Ga0181587, IMG submission 132463) | Coastal salt marsh microbial communities from the Groves Creek Marsh, Skidaway Island, Georgia - 071409AT metaG (megahit assembly) | ecosystem: Environmental > Aquatic > Marine > Intertidal...
CATAGCGGCCTCGCGGCCTTTTTCGTAAATATCGGCCTCGGCAGTCCTTGCCCGTTTTTTTAGCAAAAACGAGATATAGGGATTATTAAGCGGCCGGTAAATCAGTCCGGTTTTCAGCCCCAGATAGGGGCCAATCATCGCCAATGCCTCCCAGTTGCCCAGATGCGCGCCGATGATAAAGCCGCCTTTATCTTTTTGCAGATGCTCTTGTCCTTCAAAGCGAATATAGCCCTGGCGCAACATCGCTTCCAGCTTGGGATATTCGCCGATATTGCGCCCTAAATTCTGCCACATATCGTTCAGGATTTCTGCCCGCTTTTGTGCGTCTAATTCCGGCATTGCCCATTGTAATTGCTGGTTGGCGCGGCGATGCCAGGGGGTCAAAGGGCCTATCATGCGAAATATCAGCCCAAACAGATAGCTTGCCCCGCGGATGTTTAATATCGCATTCATCGCCAAAAATACCCCAAGCAAAAATGTCTCTAATGGCCAAAGGATAAAGCGATAAAAAAGGCGGGCTGGCAGGCGGCGATAGGAAAGGGACATGACTATCGCCCCTTTTTCTTCAGATGCGGCTTTAGATGCTGATCAAGGGTTTTAGCGTCACCCTTGTCCAAAATCAGATAAACATCCAGAACCAGTACCCTGTCCCGCCATTCAGGGGGCAGGCGTACCCAATCTTTTTGCGTGGTGATCAGCTCTGCACCTAGCTGGGTGGCCTCCAGATGCAGGCGCGTTAAATCTGCCTCGCTATAAGGATGATGATCAGCAAAGGGAAGAGATTTGACCAGATTTGCCCCGCACCCTTGCAGCGTTTCAAAAAACCGTTCTGGCCGTCCAATACCGGCAAAGGCCAGCAGGGTGCGTTCCTTTATCTGTTTGGCAGTTTCAGGGTTGGGCAAAAGTTCAGCAGATAAACAGGCTGTTTGTTGTGGCAAGACAGCGCGCAAGCCGGTTTTGTCCTCTCCGTTAATCACCGCCATATCAAATAGCGGCAAGGCAGATGCCAGCGTTTGGCGAAGCGGGCCAGAGGGGAAAACACGTCCATTTCCAAGTCCTACCCCGCCATCAAAAACAGCCAGTGTGATATCCTTGCCCAGCCAGGGATTTTGCATCCCGTCATCCATGATAATCACATCAGCCGGTAAATTGGCCGCAATAAAGGCTGCCCCTGCGACCCGGTCGCGGCTGATACACACCATCTCATTCTGGCTGAGCATCAGGGCTTCATCGCCAATATCGGCCGCGCTATATATGGCCGGGTCTGCGATTACAGGGCCTTTCAGGCTGCCCCCATAGCCGCGCGTTAAAATAGCTGGCCGAAAGCCCTCGCTGCGTAAATGCTGGCATAGATAGGCGGTAAAGGGGGTTTTGCCTGTTCCGCCAACGCTGATATTGCCAACACAAATAACCGGCAGCGATGCCTTTATCGGGGTGATCCATGCCAGCCGTGCAGCCGCAAGGCCGCGCCATAGCCAGCTAAGCGGCAGCAGTAAAGACGATATATATGTCTTTTTGTTCCAGAATTTAGGCGCTTTATGCATGGGTTTGATATTTTGTTTTGGCCAGATTTTGCAACAGATAGTCTGCCGTATTTGCTGCCTGACCACAAGCGCGGCGAACAATATCGGCAATCTGTTCTCTGTTTTTATCTGTTATCAGGGGGCGATTATGGTGCAGTTCTTCCAGCTTTTTTTCCAAAGCGCTGGCAAGCAAATCGCTGTCTGCTGTTTCTTCTATCAGGCCGGCTTGTGTAAGCGTCTCAAAAATAGCCTTATTTTTAAATCGGGATGTTCCGGCCAGTATCGGGGTTTCAAACAGGGCAATTTCCAGCGGATTATGCCCGCCCAAATCTGAAAAAGTACCGCCCAGAACAATGATATCTGCTGCGGTATACAGGCTGCCCATCTCGCCCAAACTATCGCAGATATAGATGTCATCTTGCGGCCGGGCGGGCATATTTTTTTGCCGCTGGCCAGCCCCGCCTGCAAGTCTGGCAACTTCCTGGCCGCGTTCAGGATGGCGCGGAGCAATAACAAGAAAATGCGGCTGGCCGTTTTGCCTGACCTTTTGGCTGGCAGCAAGGATTATCTCTTCTTCGCCTTTATGGGTGCTGGCCGCTAGGAGGATAGGGCGGTTTTCGCCCGCCTGCCTCAACATCGCTATCAGCTCTTTATCCGGGGTCAGGCTGGCAGGATTTATTTTCAGTGACCCGCCTATATGCAGGTCTGGTTTGTTACCGGAATTTCCGGCTAATTGGCGGAATTTATCTGCCTGGCTCTGGTCAACAGCAAATATATCCTGCGGGGCAGAAAAGATAATATGAGCAAGAGCCGAGCGATTTTGCCAGGCCTGAAAGGCTTTATCGGATAGCTGGGCAGAGGCAAAACATAGCGGGATATTTTTGGCCGCCGTACAGCTGATCAAATTTGGCCAGAAATCGGATTCCAGCATCACCGCATAATCCGGCTGCCAATGGCGCAGGAATTTATCTACCCAGTCAGGATGGTCAAGCGGCTGATAGGCGTGCAGGATATGCGGGTCTTTCTGCTCGGCTATGCGGGCCGCGGCGGTGGCTGTATTGGTGGTGATTAAAATGGTTGCATCGCCGCGCCTTTCACGCAAGCTGGCCGCCAGGTTAAGGGCAGCAACACTCTCGCCCACCGAAACCGCATGCAGCCAGAACAGTACGCCATTTGGCCGGGCGATACGGGCATTTCCATAACGTTCTGAAAGCCGTGTTTTATCCTCGCGCCCCCGCCATACCCGAAACTGAAGATATAGCCAGATAAGCGGGCGTAACAGCCTCCAGATGCGATTATAACCTGCCAGGGCTTGTGCGCTCATCCCTTGCCACCCTCGGCTATTGCATCACAATTCATCACCAGCTGATTTAGCTGTTTTTCTATGGATTTTCTCTGGGCTTCCAGCTTTTTTCTATCCTTGGTTTTTGCCAGCATAATCGGCTCGGAATAGACAAGCTTTGCTATGCCGAAAGGTTTGGGAAAGCGCATTTTATCCCAGCTTTTTGCCCGCCATAATCGCGGGGCTGACCAGGCTGCAAGGGTAATGGGCGCGCCGGTTAATTGCGAGAGGCTAACAGGGCCCATTGATAATGTACGGGTAGGCCCGCGCGGCCCATCGGGGGTGATGACAACCGAGCGCCCAGATTTAATCTCGCCTACCAGCTGGCGCAAGCCAGAGGCCGCCTGGCGGTTGCTACTGCCCCAAATAGGGCGCAAGCCAAACAGCCGCGATGCCCCTGCCAGTACCTTTCCATCGGGGTGCGGTGATTGCAGGGCAGAACAGTTTTTGGGCAGAAGCGGGCTCATCACAAATAGATGTTCATGCCAGAAAATAATAATTTGCGGCTGGCTTTTCATTCGCGTCTGCAAAGCGCTGCGTCCCTCTATCTGCCAGCGCCGAAGCCCTACCAATAGACCCATTACCCCTGCCAGCAGCAAGCTGAGGGTAATAGAGCCAATAGAAGAGCGAAGAACAGATTTCAGCATGACCCGATTACCATAAAGAAAACAAATTTTTGTGTCTATATAGAGGCGTGCGCCAGGCGACCTTTTCAAAGCCTTTAGCGTCTAGTCAAAATACCTCTGGCTGCCATTCTGTCTATACAGGCCAGCGCCCGTCATGTTACACACAAAAAATGGATTTTTATAATTTTGTCTGTGCCAGGGTGCAAGAGCGTTGATCAGAAAAACAGACAGACAGATATTGCAACGGCTTTGGACAGACTGGGTGCTGATCTATCGCGGGCGTTTGGGGATGATTTTCCTGCTGATGGTCGTGGTGGCCGCAGCAGGTGGCCTGTATCCTGCCCTTATCAGTCATGTATTTGATTTGCTGGCCGGCGCCAGCGATGCCCACAGGGATCGATTTGCTTTTTTGTCTCTGCCTGATGACCCCTTTATTGCGATACCGGCTTTGATTATTCTGGTCGCCTCTATCAAGGCGGCAGCCATGTATTTTCAAGTGCTGGGCGTCAACAGCCTTGCCTTGCGGATTACCACTGATATTCAAAAAGCGATGTCTGCCCATTTAATAGGGGCAGATTTGGCGGTGGTCAGTGCAGAGCCGGCAGGGGCATTTATCTCGCGTATTATGAATGATTTGAATCTGGTGCGCGAGGCTCTGGTGCGCCTGGCGAATAATCTGGTGCGCGATATTTTGACTATTCTGGTGATGGTTATGGTAATGGTGTGGTTTAGCTGGCTATTATCGTTGCTTGTGCTGGCGGTCTATCCCTTGGCCATGCGCCCGATTATCGGCATAGGCAGGCGGCAACGCGCCGCATCCGGGGCATTGCAGGAACATCTGGAAGAGGTGACTTCCTTGCTTGGTGAAACCTTGCAAGGGATCAGAATGGTCAAGGCCTATCAGCGTGAGGGAGCAGAAAAAGCCCGTTCAGCTTCGGCCTTTGATATTTTATATGACAAGCTGGTGCATTTACTGGCCGGGCGCGCGCGGATTGACCCTATTTTAGAAGTGCTGGGCGGTTTTGCCATTGCCGGCGTGATAGGGGTAGCGGCCTGGCAGGTACAAGCAGGGGCGATGCAGGTAGGCGATGTGGTCGGCTTTATCACCGCGCTATTGATGCTGGTTCAGCCTGTTCGCGCCCTTGGCACGCTAAATGCGGTCACTCAGGAAGGGATGGCAGCGGCTGCACGTATCTTCCAGCTACTGGACAGAAAAAACACTATTACAGAACAGCCTTCTGCCCCGGCATTGGCTGTTTCCAAAGGCCATATCCGGTTTGAGGGCGTCGGTTTTTCCTATGGCCAAGGTGCGGTCCTGGATGATATCAGCTTTGAGTTAGGTGCCGGGCAAACAGTTGCCCTTGTCGGGCCAAGTGGCAGCGGTAAGTCCTCTATCATCAATCTGTTGCCGCGCTTTTATGATATCAGCTCAGGCCAGATCAGCATTGATGGACAGAATATTGCCGAAGTCAGTCTGAACAGCCTTCGCAGGCAAATGGCACTGGTCTCGCAAGAAGCGATATTATTTGACGATAGCATCGCTGCCAATATTCGCTTTGGACGGCCGGATGCAACAGATAGCGCGATAAAAAAGGCCGCTATCGCAGCAGCTGCCAACGGGTTTATCCAGCAATTGGAAGGCGGCTATCAGGCGCAGGTCGGCGCAACAGGCAACCGATTGTCAGGCGGCCAGCGACAGCGTATTTCCATTGCCCGTGCGATGCTAAAAGACGCGCCTATCCTGTTGCTGGACGAGGCGACCAGCGCACTCGATGCCCAGAGCGAGAAACAGGTGCAACAGGCGATTGAACGGCTATCAGAAGGGCGCACCAGCCTGGTGGTTGCCCATCGCCTGGCCACTATTCGCCATGCCGATATGATACTGGTTCTGGAGGCGGGAAAGATTGTCGAGCGCGGCAAACATGAAGATTTGCTGGCTAAAAAAGGCCTCTATGCCGAATTATGCGCCTTGCAATCTCTTGCCAGCGGGGAATAGTCGGGGAAGGTATCCGGGACATAATAACCGGTCATAAAGCGCTCTATTCGCGCCGTAAAATTCCGTCTACCAGCTTTTCAGCCCAGGGCCGTGCCATAAATTCATCATGCAATGCTTGCGGGTCGTAAATGTTATCCACCCAGTCAAAAAATGCCGTGCCTTGTGCTTCATAGGGGGCGTAGGCTTCAAAGAAACTATCCAGCATACCCGTTTTGGCTTGCCGTACATGCAGATAGCGAAAAGAAAGCTGTTTCATCGCCTCGGCAACGGGCTTTTTGCAATGGATAAGCACATAAAGCGCAGCCATCAGCCCGGCTCTGTCTGCCCCGGATTTGCAATGCATCAAGGCCGGCTTTTCAATGGAATGAAACAAATCGCGCGCCCCGTAAAGCATTTCTTTATCCGGGGCAGCACGCGAACGTGCAGTGAAATCTATCAAGGTGATGTTGGCTTTTTTGCAAGCCTCTGCTTCCAGCTTCCAGCCCCCGTCATTTCTGGGACCACGCAGATTAATGATGGTCTTAATGCCAGCTTTGGCTGCCTGTTCCACCCGCCCGGGTGTTGGCTGATTGCTGCGCCACATCTGCGTGTCAATCTGATGCAGATTATGCCAGGCCAGCCGTAACACCCCATGATCCTTTAGCATCAGCTCTGCCCAATCTGTGAAGCTGGTAGAGGGGGGAGGCGTCATCGGCTAGCTGCCTGCCACAGTCAGCGCACTGACAAATAAAGAGGGTGCGGCAATAGATTGGCGCAAATCCAGATCATTGGCCGGGGTCATATTCATGAATATATCCTTTAAATTACCGGCAACTGTGGCTTCGGTGGCTGGCCATGCCAGCTTGCCATTTTCAATCCAGAAGCCGGATGCCCCGCGGCTGTAATCGCCGGTGGTCATGCTAACAGATGACCCCATTAATTCGGTGATATATAGCCCCTGTTTGATATCAGCTATCATATCATCCAGCTCTGTCTCGCCATTTTCCATGATGAAGTTGGAAACAGAGGGCGAGGGCGGGCCGGATAGCGAGCGTGACGCATTGCCGGTCGGGGTCATGCCCAGCTGGGCTGCGGTAGACAAGGTCAGTAGCCAGCCATTTAACACGCCCTTTTCAACCATATAACGCTGGCTGACCGGCAGGGTTTCCCCGTCAAACAGGCGCGATCCCATACCCCTGTTCAAGAGCGGGTTATCGATAATGGAAATAGACGAAGCGGCGATGGCCTTGCCAAGCTGGTCTTTTAGAAAACTTGTTCCTCTGGCAATAGCTGCCCCATTTATGCCGCTGGCAATATGCCCGGCAATAGAGCGCGAAATCCGCTTGTCATAAATGACAGGAAAGCTGCCTGTTTGGGGTTTGCGTGCGCCCAGTCTGGCCAGGGTGCGTTTGGCCGCGCTTTTGCCGATTGTTTCCGGCATTTCCAAATCTTCGGCAAAAACAGATGCGCTATAATCATAATCGCGTTCCATCTGGCCATCTTTTTCGGCCAGAACCACCGCAGAGATGCCAAAACTGGAACGTTTATAGGTTGCAGTAAAGCCTGTGCTGGTGCCTATCAGTATTTCTGTCATGCCGGTAGAAGCTGATGCCCCGTCTGAATTGCTGATGCCAGCCTCGTCAAGCGCGGCCGCCTCGCAAGATAGCGCCATTTCGCTTAATTGCTCGGTCGGAATGCTGGTATCGTCAAATAGCTCGATTTCAGGCAGGCTGGTGGCCTGTTCTGCTTTAGTGGCCAGCCTCGCATAGGGGTCTTCAGGCGCGATTTTGGCCATGCTGACCGCCCGCTCTGCCAGTTCAGCGATATTTTCATCATCCAGCTGGCCTGTTGAAATGCTGGCAGAACGCCTGCCCACAAAAACCCGCATACCCACCTGATAATCTTCTGAACGCTCGGCTGATTCTACCTTGCCAAGCCGAACCTGAACATCCAGCCCATGGCCCTTAATAAAGCTGACATCTGCCTCGTCTGCGCCAGCTTTTTTTGCCGCGCTCAGCATTTTACCTACGATTTTTTTATCATATGTTTCCATAGCCATTCAAATAGTACGGATTACCCATAGATGCAACTGCTTGCCAAATGAACGGGCGCAGTTTATCAGTGAAAATATTATGAGCTACAAAATTTTTCTAGATGGCGGGGCAGGAACAACCGGTCTGCAAATTGCAGACAGGCTGGCTGCCCGTAATGATATTGAAATCCTTGTGCTGGGCGAGGAAGAGCGCAAGCAAAGTGCCGCGCGCAAAGCTGCGATGGCCGAAGCTGATATTACCATTTTATGCCTCCCCGACGAGGCGGCCATAGAAGCCGTGCAGATGGTAGCAGAATTACAAGGCGACATCCGGCTGATAGATGCGTCTTCTGCCCACCGTATTCACGCTGATTTTGTCTATGGCTTTGCCGAGATGACAAAAACCCAGGCAGAAAAAATCGCCAATGCCCGTTATGTAAGCAATCCAGGATGCTATCCAACCGGATTTATTGCACTGGCACGCCCCCTGATAGAGGCTGGTCTTCTTGCCCCGGAAACACGCCTTACCGCCCCGTCTGTCAGCGGTTATAGTGGCGGCGGCAAGGCTATGATCGCCCGTTATGAGGCAGGCAATGCCCCGGCTTTTGGCACCTATGCGCTGAGCCTTGCCCACAAGCATTTGCCAGAAATGCAAAAACATTCCGGCCTGAAAGACAAGCCTGTATTTCTGCCTTCGGTAGGCCAGTTTGCACAAGGGATGCTGGTGAATATCCCCTTGCATCAGGCACAATTTACCAAAGCGGTTGGCGCAGATGATATCCTGAAATGCTATCAGGCCGCCTATCATGATGCCCCGCTAATATCTGTGATGGATGCCAGCGCACTGGATGCCCATAATTTTCTGGTGGCAGAAAAGCTGGCCGGGCGCGATATTATGGAGCTATGTGTCTTTGCCAATGCTGAAGCCAGCCAATTTGTGCTGACCGCGCGTCTGGATAATCTGGGCAAGGGGGCAGCCGGAGCAGCCGTGCAAAATATGAATCTGATGCTGGGCATAGATAGCGTGAGCGGCTTGCAGCTGTAAATCAATCTTATGGGCAGAAATGTTTTGCGGTACAAGCCATGTTGAAAATTCCGGAAATGACGATGCGGGAACGTGCCTTTGGCTATCCCTATGATGCGCCGCAAGGGCCATATCTTTTGCAAAATGGCTATCAACTGGCCTTGTCAGAAGAATATGATTTTAGCGGCCGCGTGGCGGTGTTATCGGTCGGCTCGAACCGCGCCCCTGCCCAGCTTTATCGCAAATTTGGTGATCAGGCAGAAGTGCCAGTAACCCCTGTTAAGATTAAGGATTGCGATATTGTCCATGTTGCCAATCTAGCAGATTACGGTGCTGTGCCCTGTTCTGCTTTCCCCTGTGCTGGCGCGTCTATCACCTTGAATATCGCCTGGCTATTGCCGGATCAGCTGGCAGTCATGCATGCCACCGAATCTCTGGGTCAGGCCTATGACTGGGTGGAATGGGATTTAGGTGCGGTAACGCCCCTGTCCCATGCACTGCCCGCCAGATTATTTGGCTATTCGGCTATTGCCGGGGCATTTAATTTATCCGGAGAAGGGCCATTTGCCCTAGACAAAATCGCGGCAACAGACAGGCAGTTTGCCTCAGCCACCCAATATCAGATGCAGGAACAGATTTTTGCGGCAATCGGCGGGGAAGTCCCGGACCTGGATAGCTTTGTTCAACAGGTACAAAATAAGGCCAGCTTGCGCCATTCTATTCGCCGGTTGTTGGCCGAACAGGCAGTTCAGCCTGAAAATTGCCCCTGGCACAAAAGCACAGAATTAACAGGCTGATAAGGCTAGGCGGTCAACTGGTCTATCAGAAAGCCGGCCGTCAGAAGCAAGCCTGTATCGCGGTTGGATTTAAACAGGCGCAAGGCTTTATCGGGATTGTCTGTCTCTATTTGCAGAGCTTGCCAGCCAAGATGAAAGATAGCCAATACCATCCCTGTCATCCAGAAACCTGTGCCGGACAGGCTGTAAAATCCGATGGACCAACAGCCTGCTGCAAGGCCATAGGATAGGGCTACCCCTATTTGCAAATGCTGGCCAAGTGTAAGGGCAGAGGATTTCACCCCGGTTATTTTGTCATCTGCCATATCCTGGACAGCATAAATTGTATCATAGCCGATAACCCAGAAAACTGTGCCAATATAAATCAGCATCAGGCCAAAAGGCGGCCATCCTGCCCATAAAAGAGAGGCAGCGACCGGAACGCCCCAGCTAAAGGTAAGCCCCAGAATAGCCTGGGGAAATCCAAATACCCGTTTGGCCAGCGGATATAACAGGATAAGCGGGCCAGCCATTAGCCCGACCAGCCAGCTGCGCGGCGGAAATTGCAAGAGCAGGGCAAGGCCAATGCCGACTAACAATGCCAGAAATAAAAAGGCAGAAAACAGGCTGATTTGCCCGGACGCAAGCGGGCGCGTGCTGGTGCGTGCTATTTTTTTATCAATATTTCTGTCCCATAAATCATTGATTACACATCCCGCTGCTCGCATCACAATCGCGCCGATTAAAAATATTCCCATCAGAAAAATGGCGGTGGCAAAATCCGGGCTATAGCCTGCCAAAACCCACCATCCGGGCAATAATAACAGCCACCAGCCTATTGGCCTGTCCAGCCGTGCCAGCGTGATATAGGGATAGGCAGATGTGGGCAAATAGTGCCAAAAACCATCCAGGCGAATATCGCTGGCAGATGGGGCTGGTTTTTTCGGCTTTTGAGGGTGTTTGGTCATAATCTTTACAACTATCCGAGCCAGCAAGCGATGTCCATGAAAGTTTTGCCTGACAGGCTGTGCCCCGGTAATAGCAACTTGCCGCCCGAAAAGGACGCGTATAAAAGCACTTGCCTTGACAAGCGGTTTCATCCTACATCTGAAAGCTATGAATGCCGGCTTACCATCTATCCGACTATTTACTGACCAGCCTTTGACAGAAGGCACGGCTATCCAGCTAACAGGCGAGGCAGCCCATTATCTGGCTAACGTAATGCGCCGGCGCATTGGCGACCAGATTGAGCTGTTTAATGGCAGAGATGACAGCTTTGTGGCAGAGATTACCGAGGTCAGCAAAAAATCGGTTATGGTAGGTCTCGTTGGAATAGGGCGCAAAATGACCCTCTCCCCCGATATCTGGCTATTATTTGCCCCGATAAAGCGCACCCGCCTTGATTTTATGGCACAAAAGGCAACCGAGCTGGGCGCACGCCTGATCCAGCCGGTGGATACAGATTTCTGTCAGGTCGGGCGAGTAAAAACACACCGTTTGCGGGCAAATGCAATAGAGGCGGCCGAACAGACAGGCCGGCTGGATATACCGGAAATCGGGGAATTTATAGCGCTGGAAAAATACCTCTCAAACTGGCCGGAAGACAGGATTGTTTTATTTTGCGACGAGATATTTGCCAGCCAGCTAGCTGCAGATACAGCCGAAATCCCCCCTGATATGATAGCGGCCTTGCAACAGATAAAAGGGCGCAAGGCTGCGTTACTTATAGGCCCGGAAGGCGGTTTTTCGGATAAGGAGCGTACCCTTATCCTGGAATGTCCGGAAGTGATACAAATCAGCCTTGGCCCTCGTATATTAAGAAGTGATACAGCGGCATTGGCTGCGCTTAGCCTGTATCAGGCAGTGTGCGGGGATTGGCATGACAGTTTCTAATTCTTGTTTTCTGCGTCCTTATATGTCATTGCCTTTATGCATTATTCCTGTGGTTGTCACCGACCAGCATTAAGAGACTGAAGATATGAACAAACATAAGAGCGCCCAGCCCGTAACCGACCGCGCCCAACTGGTCGACTGGTTCGCCCAAAAAGGCAAGCCAAAATCAGCGTGGCG
>Ga0181587_10004600_pt1 | contig 11362 bp, 6 predicted proteins | sample 071ome_27_FD_132463 | JGI IMG/M metagenome (GOLD analysis project Ga0181587, IMG submission 132463) | Coastal salt marsh microbial communities from the Groves Creek Marsh, Skidaway Island, Georgia - 071409AT metaG (megahit assembly) | ecosystem: Environmental > Aquatic > Marine > Intertidal zone...
AATCGAAGGGTGAGTTCTGGAATCCCCGCCTCGGCCGCCACATCTGCAGGGACGATCGTGGACGCGAACAGCGAGAGAACACCGATGAAATCCGAGTCGTCATGCAACGCGTTTCAGGGGGAATCGGATACCCAGACGACCTTGATCACGGTTTGGTAACGAATTCCACCGACTTTTTGCAAACGATTACACGGCTTGTCAGGTCGGCGTAGCCTCCGGATACCTTCGCGGGGGCATCCGTCCCTGAGCGGCCAACTGAGTGGCCATAAGGCCAAGGAGAAAGGATTATCCATGCGCAGAACCGTGCGCGCGATCGTCTCGGCGCCCGTCGTCGCAGCCGTCGCGTTCGGCTCGCTGCTCGCTGCACCCGCGGCGAACGCTGCCAACAACACCATCACCGTCTGGGTTGACCAAAAGCGCATCGACAACTACCGCGATGTGTTCTCCAGCGGAACCTACGCTGGTTACAAGATCAATCTGGTTCCCAAGGACTTCGGCAAGATTCGCGATGATCTCACCACTGTCTCGGAGGCATCGGCCCCCGACGTCATCACGGGTGCGCACGACTGGACTGGCGCTCTCGCGGCGAACGGCCTTATCGTCAAGCTGAACGTGCCCAAGGCCACCATCAAGGCCCTGTCGCCGTACGCTCTCTCCGGGTTCAGGTACGGCACCGGCATCTACGGCATCCCGACGCAGATCGAGAATGTTGCGATGATCACGAACGCCAAGCTCGTGCCCAAGCAGCCGAAGACTTGGAACGATCTTGAGACCATCGCCCTGAGCCTGAAGAAGAAGGGCAAGGTCACTGTGCCCTTCGCCGTTCCGCAGGGTGCCAACGGCGACGCCTACCACATGTACCCGCTGTTCAGCGGCCTCGGTGGCTACGTCTTCGGCACCAACAAGTCCGGCTCGGTCAACGTCAAGGACGTCGGTCTGGACAACAAGACCTTCCGCCAGAACCAGGCCCTCATCAACACCTGGAACGCCAACGGGCTGATCAACTCCAAGGTCGACTACGGCATTGCGAAGGACGCCTTCACCTCCGGCAAGTCCCCCTTCTGGATTACCGGACCGTGGGAGCTCGAGGCCATCAAGGCTCTGCCGTTCAAGTACCGCGTCACGGCGGTGCCTCCGATCGTCGCGGGCATCAAGCCGGTGCCGTTCCTGGGCGCCCAGGGTGCGATGGTTACCAAGTACGCCGCTGAGCACGGTGTCCAGACCGGTGCGAACGCCCTCGTGACGCAGTTCATGGCGGGCGCCGACTACCAGGCGAAGCTGGCTGCGGCCGATGGCCGAACCCCCGCGAACCTGGTCGCCCAGAAGAGGGTCTCCGAGCCGGTGCTCAAGGCCTTCTCGGCCGCGGGCGTTGGCGGCGTGCCGATGCCGAACGTGCCGCAGATGGCGTCCGTGTGGGGCGCCCTCGGTGGCGCCTGGGTGAACTCGACCAAGGGCAAGGGCGCTATGCCTGCCCAGAAGTCGTTCGCTCAAGCCCAGTCGACGGTGAAGAAGGCCATCGCCGCCGGCTGATCTGCTCCATCCGTGAGGGGCAGGAGCCACTGGTTCTTGCCCCTCACGGCTCCCTTCCGGCCCCGCGCCCTCTCCTGGAGTGCCCGTGCAGACGCTCATCTCCCACTTCGGGGGAACTCCCGCTTTGATTATCAAGATCCTGTTCCTCGGGTTGATAAACGGCGCGGCCATTTGGGCCATCCCCGCACTACTGGCCAACGGTGCCTACCTCATGCTCGGCGTTCTCGTCCTGTGCACCGTGGGCCTGGACTTCTTCCTCCTCGGTCGACGATTCATCCCGGGTAAATACGTGATCATCGGAGCGGTCCTGCTCCTGATCTTCCAGATCATCCCGATCCTCTACACCGTCTCCATCGCGTTCACGAACTACTCCACGGGCCACATCGGAACCAAAGAGGAGGCAATCGCGACCATCACTACGGACAGCGTCGCCGAGGCCGATGGAGCCCCTCTCTACGAGATGCTCCCCCTCTACACGGAGTCCGAGGGGCTAGTCGTAGCCCTCACGGAGATTCCTGCTGAGCCGTTCGTGGACGAGATGATCCCGGCAGACGGCTCCGACACCGGCGACGTGCAGACCGAGTTCGGCGGGGATGCCGAGGTGCAGACCGAGTTCGGCGGGGATGAACCCGAGGTCTTTGAGTTCGACGGCACGTCTGACGAGCCAGCGTCCGGCGACGCAGCGGCGGCTACGGATACCGCGACAGACACCGACGATGACATGAATCTCGCGGTCACCGAGCCTGAAGGTGGGTGGCCCCCCACGTACATCGGCACGGATCAGGGCCTTGACCCGGTGAATCCCGGCGACGTCCAGCGCAGCGAGTTCGGCACCGTCACTGGTATCACGGGTTACGCCACGGTGCCGGAGGCTGACTATCCGGACCTGGACGAGCAGCTCTCCGCCCTGAAGATCCCCGGTCCTACCGGCGGGTTCATCGTTGCGCAGGGCTTCACCTCGGCGATCGAGCTCACCCCGATCGTGACCTACGACGCGGTGACCGACACCTTCACTAACGTGGAGACCGGGGTCGTCTACGTCGACAACGGTGAGGGCTCCTTCGTCAACCCGGACAATCCGGATGACGAGCTCTTGCCCGGCTGGAAAGCGACGGTCGGCTGGAGCAACTTCGCCCGAATCGTCTCGGACCCGGATGTGACCGGACCCTTCTCCTACGTTTTCGCTTGGACCTTCGCCTACGCAATCCTCACGGTGATCCTGACCTTCGCCGTGGGCCTCACCCTGGCCATCGCGCTGAACCGGCCGGGTATGCGCGGCCAGCGCATCTATCGCTCGTTCCTGATCATCCCCTACGCCGTTCCGGCCTTCTTGTCCGTCCTCGTGTGGGCGGGCCTGCTCAACGACGACTTCGGCGCGATCAACTCCGTCACCGGGCTGAACATTCCATGGCTGTTCGATCCCTTCTGGGCCAAGGTCTCCGCGCTGCTCGTCAACCTCTGGCTGGGCGTGCCCTACATGTTCCTGGTCTCCACCGGCGCCCTGCAGGCCATCCCGAGCGAACTGCAGGAGGCTGCTCGTATCGACGGGGCGCGCAACTTCCAGGTGTTCCGTCTGGTCAACCTGCCGCTGCTGCTCGTGGCGCTCACGCCGCTCCTCGTGGCAGCCTTCGCCTTCAACTTCAACAACTTCAACAACATCTACCTGCTGACCGGTGGCGGCCCGGCCCTCGAGGGATCATCTGTCGCTGGTGCCACCGACATCCTGATCAGCTACACCTACAAGATCGCCTTCGCGGCTGGCAAGGGCAATGACTTCGGTCTCGCCAGCGCCATCTCGATCATCATCTTCCTGATCGTCGGCAGCATCTCCGCGATCTCCTTCGCCCGATCCAAGGCCCTGCGGGAGGAGCGCTCATGACGACCGTCGACTCACCTCCGGTTCCCAAGGCAAGACGACGCACGTTCGGCGGGTGGTTGCGAACCCTCGGCTGGCGTCACGCAGTCGCCTGGGTGGCGATCGCTGCGGCACTGTTCCCGGTGCTGTGGGTCATCAGCGCTGCGTTCACGAACGATCCGTCGATCAGTAGCGGCTCTGTCGTTCCGACTGAGCCGACACTCCAGAACTTCGAGACTCTCTTCACCAACCCTGACCAGCCGTACGCGAACTGGTATCTCAACACGATGATCGTTGCGCTGGTCGCGGCGGTCCTCACGGTGCTGATCGCGGCCGGGGCAGCTTTCGCCTTCAGTCGCTTCCGATTCAAGGGCCGCAAGGTCGGGATCATGTTCCTGCTGCTGGTGCAGATGTTCCCGCAGTTCCTGAGTCTGACCGCGATCTACATCATCATGGTCAACATCGGCGATGTCTTCCCGCCGATCGGCCTCGACACTCTCGCCGGGCTGACCCTGGTGTATCTCGGTGGCGCGATGGGCGTCAACGCCTGGCTCATCAAGGGATTCTTCGACACCATCCCGATGGAGATCGACGAGTCCGCCAAGGTCGACGGTGCGACCCATGGGCAGATCTTCTGGGGCATCATCCTGCCGCTGGCTGTGCCGGTGCTGGCCGTCGTCGGTCTCTTGAGCTTCATCGCGACGATCAACGAGTTCATCATCGCCAGCGCCCTGATCCAGACGCCCGAAACCAAGACCCTGGCCGTCGGTCTGCAGGGATTCATCGCGAATGAGTACTCCGAGAACTGGGGTCCCTTTGCCGCAGGTGCACTCCTGGCCGCGATTCCCGTCGTGATCCTCTTCCTCTTCCTTCAGAAGTTCATCGTCGGTGGCCTCACAGCCGGATCGGTGAAGGGCTAGTGCTGACAATCGACCCACGGGTCCATCACGACGGCTCCCCGTCCTACGTCTCCAGCCAGGCTCCGGCTCTGGGCGAGACGCTGACGCTGCGGCTGCGAATCTCGCGTGATCATCAGCCGGAGGCTGTGGCTCTGCGGACTGTCCGTGACGGCGAGCCGCATGTGGTCATGGCGAAACTGAAGGAGACCGTAGGTCACGACACCTGGTGGGTCGCCCAACTGACCGTTCGAAACGTGATCACGCAGTACCGGTGGCTGCTCGTGGGGGGAGCCTTCGACTACGCCTGGCTCACGGCGGGTGGGCTCGTCGAGCACGACGTGCCCGATGCCACCGACTTCATCGTGTCGGCGACGCCGGCGCCGCCGGAGTGGGCCTTTAGGTCCGTCTTTTACCAGGTGTTCCCGGATCGCTTCGCACGATCGGACGGCGATCCTCAGGATCCGGCCGTGGCACCTGCGGGCGTCGAACTGCCTTCGTGGGCGGTACCCCGGGCGTGGACGGATCCAGTGGAAGGTCGCGGCCCGGCTACCCCGTACGAGTTCTTCGGTGGCGATCTCGATGGCGTGCGCCATCACCTTGACCACATCACCGAACTCGGTGCTGACGTCGTCTATCTCACTCCGATCTTCCCCGCGGGATCGACGCATCGATACGACGCCAGCACCTTCGCGGAGGTCGATCCGCTTCTGGGCGGTGACGAGGCCCTGATACGCCTGACATCTGCCGCCCATGGGCGGGGGGTGCGCGTTATCGGGGACATCACGCTGAACCACTGCGGCGTGGACCATCCGTGGTTCGCTGCCGCGCAGGATCAGGCTGCGCCTGAGCGTGAATTCTTCCGCTTCGATGATGCGCTGGACTACGGCTACGAATGCTGGTTCAACGTGCCCACACTGCCGAAGTTTGACCACACCAGCGTGCAGCTTCGTGAGTCACTTGTCCGCGGGGAGGACGCGCCGGTGCGTTCATGGCTCCGGGAACCGGTTGCGCTGGACGGATGGCGCGTCGACGTCGCCAACATGGCCGGTCGGATGGGTGCTGTCGACGTCACGCATGAGTTTGCCGCCGACGTCCGTGCTGGGATGGCCCTTGAGGCCAATGACCTCCTCCTCGTTGCCGAGCACGGCCACGATGCCAGTGGAGATCTCTTGGGGGACGGCTGGCACGGGACGATGAACTACGCCGGCTTCACCCGACAGGTGTGGTCCTGGCTGCGTGCGCCGGATTTCGACGGCACCTTTTTCGGGCTGCCCATGCAAGTTCCCATCATCAGCGGTGAGAAGGCTGTCGCGTCCATCCGTGCATTTCACGCCCGCATCCCGTGGCGCTCCCTACTGGCCAGTTGGAACATCCTCGGAAGCCACGACACTGCCCGCATACGGACCGTTGTCGGATCGGCCGAGCGGCAGGAGGCTGCCCTTGCGCTCGCCGTCGGTCTTCCTGGCGTTCCCATGGTGTTCGCCGGCGATGAGATCGGCGTCGAGGGCGGCTGGGGGGGGGACGCTCGAACTCCGTTTCCCTGGCATGACCGTGAGGCGTGGGACATTGCGACCCTGGAGTCCTACCGGGCACTGTTGACGATCCGGCGATCCAGTTCCGCCCTCGCCGAGGGTGGTCTGCGATGGCTGCACGCGGGGACCGACACCATCGCGTTCGTCCGTGAGCATCCGGAGGAATCAGTACTCATCGTGGTGGCACGGCAGCAGGCGGCTCCGGTGCGCCTGTCGCTCGCTGAGCTAGGTGGCAGCGGAGTGCGCCTCATGCATGGCTTCGGCGCTGAAGAGGTCGCCGAGCAGGTCGTCATCAATATCCCGTCAGCAGGTGCTGGCGTGTGGCGAGTGGAGGGTGTGTAGTCATGGCCGAACTGGTGCTGGACAAAGTCGACAAGGTCTACGACAACGGCTTCCACGCTGTGAAGGACCTCAGTCTCGATGTCGAGGACGGTGAGTTCCTCGTGCTCGTTGGGCCATCCGGCTGCGGTAAGACTACGGCACTGCGCATGGTTGCCGGCCTGGAGGACATCACCGATGGCACCGTCAGCATCGGTGGCAAGGTGGTCAACGACATCGGTCCTCGTGATCGAAACATCGCCATGGTGTTCCAGAGCTACGCGCTCTACCCGCATATGACAGTGGGCGAGAACATCGGGTTCGGACTGGCCTTGCGACACGAGCCGAAGGGCACAATCAAGGATAAAGTCGCGCGGGCGGCGAAGCTTCTTGATCTCACGACGATGCTGGGCCGAAAGCCGAAGCAGCTCTCGGGCGGCCAGCGGCAGCGCGTCGCGATGGGGCGCGCGATCGTGCGTAACGCCGAGCTCTTCCTCATGGACGAGCCGCTGTCGAACCTTGACGCCAAGCTTCGAGTCCAGATGCGTGCCGAGATCGCCGGACTGCAGCGCCAGATGGGGGTCACGACGCTCTACGTCACGCACGATCAGGTTGAGGCGATGACGATGGGTCATCGCGTGGCCGTCTTACGACTGGGTGAATTGCAGCAGGTGGCCGCCCCTCAGGACCTCTACGACAATCCCGAGAACGTGTTCGTTGCGGGCTTCATCGGCACGCCGCCGATGACCCTGTTCCATGCGCGGTTCACCCTCGAGGGCGAGACGGGCCGGCTAACGGTTGGTGAGCAGGAGATCTGGCTGCCTGCTGAGGTCATCGCGACTCGGCCCAGCCTTCGCGCGATGCATGGCCGGGAGGTCATCGCCGGGGTTCGCGCGGAGGACATCCACCCCGACTACCGCGAGGGACTATCGACGCTGCATGCGGAAGTCGTCCTTGCCGAGGCTCTTGGCTCCTCGGTGCACGTCACCTTCGCACTGCGCGGGACGCCCGTCGATGAGTCGCGCTTGGGCAGTGGTCTGAAGCACGAGGATGAGCAAGAGGTTGGACGCCTCAGCCATGCGAACGACATTCAGGGCACGGCCGTGTTCCCACCGCGTTTGCACTTCACCACGGGTGAGCCTGTGCAGATCAACATTGATGGCGCACGGATGCACTTCTTCGATGTGGAGAGCGGGCTTGCGCTTCGCTAGGCCCCTGGGTGCGGGCGGTGCTATCGCCCTGGCCATGGTCATGGCCGCCCCGACGTCGGCCGAGCCCCTCACCTCGCTGGCGGAGCCGTCGGTGCGCAGTCCGATCGCGCGTGACTCCTTCTACTTCGTCATGACCGATCGTTATCGCGATGGCGATCCGGACAACAACACCGGCGGCGTGATCGGTCCTTCGTCGGTCACCGGCTTCGATCCGTCGTCCGATGCGTACTTTCACGGCGGCGACCTGGTCGGGCTCACCGGTTCGTGCGATGCGTCGGATCCGGACGACCACGGTCTCGCGCGGATCAAGCACCTAGGTTTCACGGCGATCTGGATCACGCCGCCGTTCGTCCAGCGCACGGTTCAGGGTGACAGCGCCGCCTACCACGGCTACTGGTTCCTTGACCTCAGTCGCCCCGATCCGCATCTTGGGGATCGCGAGGACTTCCGTGCGATGGTCGACTGCGCCCATCGGCTGGGCATGAAGGTGTTCGTCGACGTGGTGGTGAACCACACCGCCGATGTCATCACGTACGAGGAGGGCACGTCCTACGTGCCGATCGGCCGCGTGCCCTACCGGACGGCCGCCGGCCGCGCGTTCAATCCGTGGTCCTACACGACCGGCCGGTCCTTTCCGCGACTGAACGTGGATCGCAGCTTCGCGAAGGCTCCGCGGGTCGATGCCGGTTTCGCTGACGCCAAGGTGCCGACCGTCCTCAATGAACTCACGCGATATCACAATCGCGGAGACATCGACTGGAGTTCCTGCGTCGGTCGATGCGAGATGGATGGGGACTTCGCCGGGCTCGACGACCTCATGACCGAGGACGAGGACGTTGTCAATGCGCTGGCCATGGCCTACGGCGACTGGATCAAGGAGTACAAGGTCGACGGCTTCCGGATCGACACGGCACGGCACGTGGATCCGTACTTCCTCGGCCGATGGCTGCCGAAGATCGACCGCACGGCAAGGGCATCGGCAGTGCCGCGTTTCACGACGTTTGGCGAAGTGTGGCTCGATAGCCCAGCCGAACTGTCGGAGATGATGCTCGACCGATCGCTGCCATCCGTACTGGACTTTCCCTTTCAGGACGCCGCCCGACAGTTCGCGACCGGGCAGGCCTCCGCAGGACTGCTCGCTGCTCTCTTTGACGAAGACGACTACTACACGTCCGCTTCCACGAATGCTTACGGCCTGACGACCTTCCTGGGCAATCACGATATGGGGCGTATCGGCTTCTTCCTTCTCACCCAGAGCCAGTCCCAGGGTGACGAGCTGACCCAGCGGGCGCTACTGGCGCACGACCTTCTGTACCTCACCAGAGGCGTGCCCGTCGTCTACTACGGCGATGAGGTCGGAATGACCGGATCGGGTGACGGTCGCGATCGCACGGCTCGGCAGGACATGTTCTCGACCAAGGTGGCGGCATGGCAGGGAGAGCAGCGGATCGGTGGGGCGCCGATCGGTACGGGCTCCTCCTTTGATGTCGACAGCCCTATTGCGGAACGCATCGCCGAACTGTCCTCCCTGCGAGAGGACCACCCCGCGCTTGCCTCGGGCGCGATGATCACGCGACTGGCGGAGGGTGACGTGCTCGCCGTCAGTCGTATCGATTCAGTGACTCGCACGGAGTACGTCGTGGCATTCAACGGTGCAGACACGGCTGAGCGCGTGAGCATCCCCACGTCGACCCCGTCAACTCCCTGGACGCCGCTCCTCGGCGGACCTCCTGTCGGATCAGGGGCGGATGGCACGCTGACGGTCACGGTGCCAGCACGATCGTCTGCTGTCGTTAAGGCGATGCGCAGTCTGCCCACACCGGCCAAGCCCCGGGTCACTCTGATGTCCGCTGAGGACTTCGTGACCGGTCGCTACCGCCTCGAGGCCACGGTGCCGGGCCCTGACCCGTCCTCGGTCACGTTCCTGATCCGGCGTGCGGGGGGTGCCTGGGAGCCGGTTGGCACAGACGATGCTCGACCCTTCCGCGTCTTCGTGCCGCCGATGTCGGGTGGGCCGGGCAGCGCGAAGGCCCAGATCGCGGCAGTGGTCACGGACTCGATGGGCCGCACGGCCGCAACAAGGCCTGTGTCCCTCGACCTCACCCCATTCCTCTGAGTTGCCTCCTGCGAAGCCGGGTGAACAGGTCCTCGCGGGTGAGGAACGTTTCTCCTGGGTCGTGCGTTGTGATGGCATCCTGTGTGTTCACGCGCCGAGCGCGTGTATCAAGAACCCACCGCCGCCGACCGAAACCCAGCCCCACGACCATCCCCAGCAGCAGGAGAACAAGTGAACCGCCTCGCCGATGCCACATCCCCGTACCTGCTGCAGCACGCGGATAACCCCGTCGATTGGTGGGAGTGGGGCGAGGACGCGTTCGAGGAAGCTCGGCGGCGCGAAGTCCCGATATTCCTCTCGATCGGCTACTCGGCCTGCCATTGGTGTCACGTGATGGCGCACGAGTCCTTCGAAAACGACGAGATCGCCGCGTACCTGAACGAGCACTTCGTGTCCATCAAAGTCGATCGCGAGGAGCGTCCGGACATCGATTCGATCTACATGGACGCCACGGTCGCGATGACCGGGCATGGTGGTTGGCCGATGAGCGTGTTCCTCGATCACGAAGGCCGGCCGTTCTACACCGGTACGTACTTCCCACCGGTTCCTCGGCACAACATTTCTTCCTTCCCGCAGGTTATGCAAGCGATCGTCGAGGCGTGGACCAGCCGCCGAACAGAGATCGAAGCCGCGGGGCAGCGCATCGTCGACGCTCTTTCCACGCGCCAACTGGCGGCGGCGGAAGACGCCCCGCCGACTATGGAGCAACTCGATGCGGCCGTAGCTGCGTTGCAGGAAGACTTCGACGATCGTTTCGGCGGTTTCGGGGGAGCGCCAAAGTTTCCGCCCTCAATGGTCTTGGAGTTCTTGATTCGCTACCAAGTTCTTCCCGGCGCCTTGCACGCCGTGGACGCGAACGAGATGGTGGCCAGCACGCTCGACGCGATGGCGCGCGGCGGCATGTACGACCAACTCGGTGGCGGGTTTGCGCGCTATTCGGTCGACGATCGTTGGATCGTCCCGCACTTCGAGAAGATGCTGTACGACAACGCTCTGTTGTTGCGCGTCTATGCGCACTGGTGGCGCCTGACCGGTTCGGCTCTCGCGGAGCGGGTGGTCCGGGAGACTGCGGAGTTCTTAATCCGCGATCTGCGAACGCCCGAGGGTGGCTTTGCCGCAGCGCTGGACGCGGACAGTGAAGGTGTCGAGGGCAAGTTCTACGCCTGGACCCCCCAGCAGCTGATCGAAGTTCTCGGACCCGACGATGGTGCGTGGGCGGCCGACCTCTTCGCGGTGTCGCATGAGGGTTCATTCGAACACGGAACATCCACGCTGCGGCTTTTGGAAGATCCCGGCGATGTCGAGCGTTGGGCGTTGGTAAGAGATCGGCTCTGGAACTCGCGTGAGAGTCGGGTGCACCCCGGTCGGGACGACAAGATCGTCGCCTCCTGGAACGGACTCGCCATCGCGGCTCTCGCTGATGCCGGTCAACTGTTCGGTGAATCGGCGTGGGTTGAAGCAGCTGCCGAGGCTGCGGATCTGCTCATCGCGGTGCACCTTGGAGCCAGCGACGACGACCGTTTGTGCCGGACATCGCGTGACGGCTTGGCAGGAAACAACCTCGGCGTGCTCGACGACTACGGCAGCGTCGCCGAAGGTTTGCTGGTGCTCGCGCAGGTCACCGGCGAAATCGCGTGGCAACAGTTCGCCGGCATCCTGCTCGACATCGCACTCCAGCATTTCTCTGACGGTGATGGCGGCTTCTTCGACACCGCCGACGACGCCCCCGGTCTCGTGCGTCGTCCGAAGGATCCGGCAGACAACGCCGAGCCGTCGGGTTGGTTCGCGGTGACCAACGCGCTTGTTACCTACGCAGCTTTGACGGGCTCGGTCGAACACCGGGTCGCGGCGGAGAACGCACTCGGCATCGTGAGCGCGCTCGCCGAACGCGCACCCCGCGC
>Ga0181587_10004606_pt1 | contig 11347 bp, 9 predicted proteins | sample 071ome_27_FD_132463 | JGI IMG/M metagenome (GOLD analysis project Ga0181587, IMG submission 132463) | Coastal salt marsh microbial communities from the Groves Creek Marsh, Skidaway Island, Georgia - 071409AT metaG (megahit assembly) | ecosystem: Environmental > Aquatic > Marine > Intertidal zone...
AGACTTGGGGATCGTGGCAAAACCGCGCCCCGTGCTTGTTGTCTCATGGAAAGATCCTGACCCACCAAGGGTCTTGCTTACCTACATTCCACTAACCCGGCAAAACCGAGGCAGTGCTTATGAAGTACCTCTTGGCCATCTTCCTTTTCTGCACAAAGATTCCGTGGCGAATGTGCAGGGCATAGGAGCCTTGCCTTCAGTTCGCTTCGAGAGAAAGGTTGGGGCGTTGAGTGATACAGATATGGCATCGATTGAAGCCGCAATCCTGTATTCCCTTGGTATCACCCCACACTAGAAAAACTTGATTTCCCCGCCCCAATTTCCATTCAAATTCAACCATGCCCTTTTACGAATTCACCTGTCAGGATTGCAATACCAAGAGTGAGATCCTTGTTGCCACAACGGATTGGAGTGGCACCAAATGCCCGGATTGTGATTCCGAAAACCTCAAAAAGAACTTTTCCGTTTTCGCAGCCCAAAGTTCTTCAAGTGCGTCCATGCCAGAGATGCCACCTTGCAGTGGAAACCCCAGTGCCTGTGGGCGGTGTGATTTAAATTGAGAAAGGACGTAAGGGACAAAAGGGACCAAAGGCTCTCAATTCTTTGGTCCCTTTTGTCCTTTCTGCTCCTTTACAATTGCCAGATGTTGACTTGCCCCGCCATATCCGCCGCAGCCAGGAGTTTGCCATCCGGAGTAATGTCGATTGCGTGAATCCAGTCCTTGAATTGTCCTCCACGGGGTTCGCCGAGTTTCTTGACGAGCGTTCCATCTTTCAGGCTCCAGACACGGATGACTGTGTCGCGGCCTGCGCTGAAGAAATGTTTTCCGTTGGGGTGAAAGAGGAAATCAGTGACACCGTACTGGTGCTTGTCTTCCAGTTCCTTTTTCTTTTCTCCGGTTTCGGCATCCAGCATCCAAATCTTACCCTCTTCTTCTTCGCCTCGACCCACCAGGAGGGTTTTGCCATCGGGCGACCAGGCGAGGGCGGGAAGGTACATTTTTTTGAATTCTTCGGAGAGATCTTTGGTGGCTTTGGACTCTTCCACATTCCAAAGTTTCAGCGCTCGACGTTGGGCAGAATCAAAAACCAGGGGACGCCGTTCACTGATCAGCGCTTGTTTGGAGTCTGGTGAGATTGCCACTGCATGGACCCAGCCTTCGACATTCCAACTTTTTTGAATTTTACCAGAAGCACGATCTCGGAAAACGACGTGTCCGCCATCGTCTCCCGAAACCAGAATCTTTTCGTCCTTACTTAGCTCCATGACATTCACCCACTCCCTGTGTCCTCCCAGCTTTTTGGAATCTTTCCGAAGTGCCACATCGCATTCCATGGGTTCCTGTTTCTTGCTGTATCGCTTGAACTGCGACTGGTAAATGTAGCCCTCATTGAGCACCACTTTGGTTTCTCCCTGGTCTTTGGCATTCATGTCCCATTCACGAATGGAATGATCAAAGCTAGAGGAATACAACGTGGAACCGTCCTGGATGCAACGGAGCTTGGTCACGGAATTGGAATGCCCTTCATAAAACCGAACTGGATCTGGAGCGTCGCCTTCCAACTTTTCCGGCAATTCCCATTCCATCATATTTCCGCGACGGTTTCCGGCAACTACACGTCGTGAATTGCCAATAAACTGCACTGCGGTCACCCAGTCCACATCCCAGCGTAGTTCCCAAACCAGTTTTGCGTTTTCAAATGTCATGATAGCAAGGGGTTAGCTCATGATGGCGGAGATGGGCTTGGCATCTTCCGGCGTTAACCAGACGGGCCGTTTGCCCCAGAAATGTTTCTTGCGGGGATCAATGCCAAGGCTGGTGTAAATGGTGGAGAAAAAGTCCCCTTCGTTGACGGGGTTTTCAGCCACTTCGCGACCATCCTCATCACTGCTTCCGTAGTATTGGCCACCCACGATTCCAGCTCCAGACAGTACGGTTGTCCACGCTTTGATGTAATGATCCCGGCCAGCCCGATTGTTGATGTAGGGAGTTCGACCCACTTCGCCCATCCAGACGACCAATGTGTCCTCTAGCATTCCTCGATCTTCCAGGTCAATGAGTAGGGAACTCCAGGCTGGGTCGAGTTGCTGCATGTTGGCTTTGTGGCAGACGAAGTTGTTGGCGTGGCTGTCGTAGTTGTCGTGACCAATTTCGATAAACGGTACACCCCGTTCCGCCAACTTCAGAGCCATGAAGCATCCGCGACCAAAGTTGGTATCTCCATAACGGTCTTTCTGCTTTGGCCACTCTTCGCTCACATCAAAAGCATCCTTTGCACGTAGAAGTCGCCAGGCACGTTCCTTGGCCAGGCGATGACCTTCGAATGGTTCCGCTTTGTGTTGCTTGGAAAATTCCGATTCCAGAAACCGGAAAAGATCTGCCCGACGCTCCCGAACTTCGGGTTTCAAATTGTTAGTCGAGAAGGTCGGCATGGAGCCATCCCGTTTCAAACTGAAAGGAGCATAGTTGGGACCAAGGTAACCTGGACCTGCATTGCCACAAGGTCCCATTCGAACAAAGCTGGGTAAATCCGCATCCAGGTTGCCGCAATATTTGGAAATGACCGCACCGATTTCCGCATGGGGAGTCCGTTCACTCATTTTGAAACCGGTGTGCATGTGGTAGATGCCATCCGGATGGTCCGGCGAACCCGTCTTCATACTGCGAATGACAGCCAATTTATCAAACTGCTTGGCCATCTTCGGCAAATATTCGCAGACTTGCATGCCATCGACATTGGTAGAAATGGGGCGAAAAGGTCCTGCAGTTGGCCGCCCCGGCTTCATGTCAAAAGTATCAATCTGGCTGGCTCCACCATTCATCCAGAGGAGGATGCATCGCTTGCCTTTCTTCTGAGCGGTCTTGGTGACTTCATCTGCCCCGAACAAAGATCCAAAGTTCGCTACGGAACAACCTGCTCCCGTAAGCAAGGAACCTTTCAACAAAGCACGACGATTGATGTGATCTTGAGGTGTACAGTAGGAATTCATCTTTGCGTCTCTGCGTGAGGTTAATAGTTAAATCGAAAACGGGAAGTGTTCAGCAAAGTCCATATGGCTTCTTCGAGCCGGGCCTGGATTTCTCGTTTGTCTTCAGATGCAGTGATGTAACCGACCATTCTGTTGCGTTCGGCTTCTGTCGGAGTCCGGGTGATGGTGCTGAGAAAAAGCTCATCCATGCGTCCCCCCCAAGTGTTTTCAGAGTTTAAAAGAGTGTAGGCCAAATTGCCTTTCTTGGCTCGAATGATTCCTGGAAGTTGGCTGCCGTTGTTTAGAAACAAATGCTCATGGATGCCGCCTTGAAAGTTGCCTCGACCATCGACAGGTTCACCAAAGATCTTGGTCATGTAGCTTTTGGTGGCGTTGGGTAAGGATTTTTCTTTGCTTTCGGCAGCATCAAAACGAGTTGCGACCCGCAGAGAGGCAATCAACTCCTCGGCGGAAAGGGGACGAACTCTTGCCCGTTGATACCATTTGGGAGTCGCTTCTTCTCCAGGTCCGGCACTGTCCCGTTGATAGGCTTTGGTGAGAAGGATTTCCTTAAAAAACCATTTCAAGTCAAAGTTGTGGGCAATGAACTCCTTGGCCAGAGCATCCATTAACTTCGGATGTGTGGGCTTGCTATCCGGTGTGAGATTATCGACAGGATGAACCAAGCCACGGCCCATAAACTGAGCCCAGAAACGATTTACGGCTGCCTTGGCAAAGTATGGATTGTCGGGTGAAGTCATCCACTCAGCCAATTTCGCCTTTCTTGAAAAGTAGGGCTTGGGGTAGGGGGCTTTTTTGATCTTCTTGTAGTCAGGTTCTTTAAAGTCTTCCGGTAAATCCGGTTCATTCAATGAATCGCCGAGTAGAAACTTTGGCTTCACCGGCTCACCTTTGTCTCCCGGCTTCTGCTCCCTGACATCTCCCGTGAACATCACCTCTCCGGAACTCTTTTCGCCAATGGTATACACCTTCTTCTTATCCTTGGTTTCCTGAAGGACCTGAAGCCGTACAAAGAAGCCTGCCATTCCATAAAAATCCTTTTGAGAAAGTTCCTCAAAGGGGTGATCGTGGCAACGGGCACACTGAAGTTGAGTCCCCAAAAAGAGCCGACTCACTGCCACTGTCTCATCTTCCGGCTTGTTCCGATACTGGACATGAAACATCGCTGAACCTTCCTCCTCGGCCAGAATCATCTTCTGCACAATCCCATCCCAGGACACATTGTCATTGAATTGTTTTGCTAGCCAATCTTTGAACCGGTCCCGGTCTTTCGTGAAGGAAGGATTGGCCGGTTTTCGAGTAAAAATAGAAAGGTCCCAGATCTGCATCTGGTGTTTCCCAAATCGTTCATCCGACAACAGTTGATCCACCAGCTTCTCCCTTTTGTCTTCGGATTCCTCTTCAAGAAACGCCTTGGCTTCTTCATAACTCGGAACCATCCCAAGCAGATCCAAATACACCCGCCGTAAAAAGGTCTCATCATTGGCCAATTTCGAAGGCTCCAACTTTTCTTTCTTCCACCCAGCCGACACCTCCCGGTCGATCACTTTACGCAATGGTTCCGACCATAACTCCCCATAAAAAAGTGCCAGCAATAAGAGATAGGAACGAATACTCACTGTTGGACTATAGCGACTATTCACAAAATTCACTAATGAATTGATGCGGAAAATTACTCCCGTTGATAACGAAACCAAAACGTTTGCATCGGACCAGTGAACTTGGATGGAATCAAGGCTACAGCAAGATCACGGTTCGAGTCGTAGACAAAAGCACATTCGTGCCCATAGAGTCCTTTGGGCAGGTCTACCTTGAGTTGAGACATCTGGTTATTTCGGCAGTGGAGCACATGGAGTTCATCACCGAGCCAGAGGACAACATCGTGTTTGGGAATGTAGAAAGCTTCGCGTCCAATGGCGACCTCCTCGGAACTGGCCAACAGTTGCCATTGAGCTTCTTCCATAAGATCTCGTGCATAGACATCAACTCGGTTCTTGTCGCCTTTAAGCATGAGGAGGCGATTGCGTTTCGTGTCATGAATCAGTGGTTGGTATTCGTAGTGATACTTGATCGGTTTTGGAGGTTTGGGGAATCGGTCATCAATGCGAGTCCAGTTGATGCCTCCTTTGGGGGTTACGTCAGCTTTGTAGGTATTCCCCGATGTCGTAGCAAAAACTCCATGCGGAGTACCCAGCAGAGAAAGGTGCCAGGTGTTCTTGAATGGGCGGCCAAAGACAGGTGGATGCATCTTCTTTTTGGCAGGGGCGTAGATCCAGGATGCGTATCCATGGAATCGTGCATTGTATTCAAAGGTAGACTTGGGGTCATCGGTCACCTGAACATCAACACCATCAGGAATAGAAGGCCGGGCCATGTAGACAATCTGTTTGCTGACAGGATCATATGTGTACCAAAGGTAAGTGTGCTGGCTAAAGGGCATCATGCCGTAACTCCAGCCATAGATCCCGGCATTGGTACCTTCGAGGAAAGGTGGAAATCGTGGTGGTTGGTCCAGAGTCCAGCGATTGTTATCAATGCTGTATCGAGCCACATCATTGCCGGAGTATCCTGAATGTCCGCCACCAATGTAAATGACTTCACCACGGTCTGTGTCCATAACGGCCGTCGACCAGGTCTTGCTGATCAACATTCCGGGAGGGGCGACATCTACGAACTGGTTTACGGGCAAGTCCTTCAGCAAAGCTGCGACTTTCTCAGGTTCGGGCTCTGGGGCATCTGCCAGAGATTTCCATTGCTCCGGATACTTTTGAGCAATGGCCCCAGGAGCGGCTCCGGGTAATTCAATTGACGGGAAGTCTGGATTATATCGAAGGGTGTAGGTTTGTCTTTTACTATTTCCGAAAGCGACAAGGTACACCTCATTGGGCTTCGTTCCCGAGCATGCAGTCAACCATCGATAACTTTGCAGTTTCAATGTATCCGATACTGGCGTCCAAAGATTGGAATTTATATCGTAAACCCAAGTCTCCTTTTGAGCTGAGGTCGTGTACTGGTGAGCACGACGAACTTTCCTGGCATCATTCCCACAAACCAGGACCAATCCATTACCAAGAGAAGCAGTAGCTGGAGCTTCCATTGGTGGAGGAGAACGCTTAGGCTCTTTCAGAATCCACTTGTCGTCTTTGCAGTCAAATACCCAGGTATCATTAAGGCCTGCACTCTGATCATACCCGCCAAACATGACCATTGATTGGGTGTCTTCATCGTACACTATTGGCGAATTACAACGCAATGGAGGCTCCTGTGTTCCTCTGTGCTTTTCCCATTTGTTTTCCTCACAATCAAAAAACCAAGTTGGAGCTCCGCCAGAAGGATTCGTCGCCAGCCCTCCACCAAATAACAAAATTCGATCCTTGTCTGGATCATAACAGAGGCTAGCCCAAGCCACATGCTTGCAGGTGATGGGATGATTTTTCGGACTCAAATCTGTCCACTCATTGGTTTTCGGATTCAAGGCAAAGGTTTGCCCATCTGAATAGTAGATAATCCTATCCCGCTTAGAATCATAACATCCCATGTTGAATGTGAAGATGGGACTGGGACGCTTTATTCCATCAAGATCCCACCAACGGACTCGATTCACAGCATGGTAACCGCCGACAGTCTGCAGTCTCGGTCCTTCATCATATTTCAGTCCATCCGGACCACTTTGACCATAGATGCGAAAAGGAGGGAAGTCATCCGCTTTCCATTTCCCTTTAGCCGATTTGGGAAATGCAGGTTTCCAACCTGGCTCTGCCGGATCAAAGCGTTCCAATTCATACCGCTCATAAACATTCCGGGCAGGCTTCTTTCCGCCCGTTCCCCAGAGATAGATCTGTTTTGTTGATTCCGCAAAAATGGCTTTGGAAAATTGCTTTCCTCCATCCGCATCCTCTTCATCGATCAAGACCCATTGATTGGCAAAGATTGAAGAAGAGCCCAATAGAAGAAGGAGTAGTTTTTTCATGATTGATCGGTCTGATCAGTCGGATCGGACTGATCAAATTAACTTCGTCACTCCAGGCACAGCAATTGGAGCTTCCGGAGCATCGCCCCATGCATACTTTGGAGGAGTCAGGTCTTCCTTGGAATTGAGAGCTTGCTCCCAGGTGATTTGCCGGCCGGTGTAGGTGGCCATTCGGCCCATGATGGCGAGAAGGGTACTCTTGGCCATGTACTCACCATTGTTGAGAGGTTTCCCAGCTCGAATGCCTGCCATCATTTCATCGTGTTCGGTCTGGTAAAAGTTGTTGCTCTTGCCGGTGTACGTCCAGCGTTCCTTGCCAGGTTTCTCAATGTAAATGCCGCGACGACGTTCGTTGATATTGGCCATGCCTTCACTTCCGATCACCTGGGCACTCATGTCGCTTTTGCATCCACGAATTTGTCTAGTATTGGAGTTCATGCGGGCACCGTCTTCGAACTCATAAACCACGCTGTGGTGATCAAAGATGTTCCCATACTTTTCATCATTGCGAACAATGCGTCCTCCCATACCAATCGCCTTTGCAGGATACTGACCTTTGGCCCAGGCACAGATGTCGAGATAGTGGACATGTTGCTCCACATTGAAGTCTCCGGAAAGCCAGGTGTAGTAGTACCAGTTTCGCATGTGATAATGCATATCCGTCCAGTCAGGTTGACGTTCCTTGTACCAGATACTGCCTCGATAATCGTTGGCATAAAGTGTGTGCACAGCTCCGATTTCGCCACCGTGGATTCGTTTCATAATCTCCTGAAATGCGTAGCCATATCGAAGACATAAACCACTTACCACACTGAGGCCTTTCTTCCTGGCCATCTCACAGGTTTCAAGAACAGACCGAACTCCCGGAGCATCCACCGCCACAGGCTTTTCCGCAAAGACATGCTTACCCATGTCAATCGCAGCTCGAATGTGAGCTGGACGAAAATGGGGTGGGGTAGTCAGGATGACACTGTCCACACCAGCCTTGAGCACCTTTTCATAAGCATCCCAACCAACAAACTGTCGGTCCTTCGGCATATCCACTTTGCCATCAACTTCCGGTACCGCATTGAGCGATTTCAAACTCTTGTCCAAACGATCCTGAAACATGTCTCCCATGGCGACCAGCTTCACATTCGGATCAGCCTGAAGAGCTTGTGATGCAGCACCAGTCCCACGACCTCCGCAACCAATCAACCCCACCCGGATGGTTTCGTTTTTGGCCGCATGAGCCACCACAGGAATGACCGCAGCAGTTGCGGCAGAATGTTTCAAAAAGTTTCGGCGATTGGAGGTGTTCATTTGGTCTTTTTCAAAGGATGGATTGCAAAGTTTCGGAAGTACACTTCGTGAGTTTCGTTCTGGAGAAGAATTTTGCCACTTTGCGGGAAGACATCATAGGCTTCATTTACCTTCACTCCGTTGATAAAGATGCTGACCACATCGCCTTTGCAGACACACTCAACCTTGGTCCATTCATCCAATGGACTGGCCACATCATCTTTGCCCTTAGTGTCCAGAAGCTCCTTGAAAAAGGGTTGATGATTGTTCCACCAGAATTGTCTGCCGGAGTAGCGGGTAGGTTTGCCATTTGGATCCCAACGAGTGCGTTTATCCTCAGCAATTCGGGTTTTGCATGTGATGTCCACTTTCGGGCCACCTTTCCCGCGAATGACAATAAAATCCCCTTCGCAACCTTGAGCCAACTGGACCTCAAGGGAACTCATCCAAACACCTCGGGAAGCTCCGTGATCGCCATTTCCATGCAGCAGGATACCGGAGTTGCGGACGTATTTGCCGCCATTGGTTTTCTTTCCCCACTTGTATTCCAGCGTCAAGTGGTAGTCCTTGTAGGATTGTTTGGTGGCAACATAACCTGCACCATAACCGGTCACATGCAGCACCCCATCCTTCAGACTGAACACGTTGTCGGGGTCTTTATGCCCGGTGTCCTTCAGCCATGTGTCAAGCTTGGACAAATCTCCGGTTTCAAAAGGCCGAATGACCTTCTTTGGAACAATCGGTTCGGAAGCTTGGGCGATGAAACAAAGGGAGAGAAACAAACAGACCGTGAACTTCATGAACTTGAGCATTTTTGTACAATAGCCCAAGTTGATCTCGATAGGAAATCTTCGTGATCAGTTTTTCTGGTCACAGAATGGGTGTAGCAAAACCGAACCCTGGATAGCAAGTCAGCAGCCTTGCAGTATTCCCAGGATGGTATCTCCAAGTCGTTAAGTTGTGCGAAGCACTTTGGACTGCGGAAGCCTGCTGCCGCTTTCCCCTGTACAGCCTGCTGTGCAGGAATCGGTTCGGGCAAGGACTTACTTTACACGGCTCTCGTGTCCCATTCACTGCATTCAGTTTTAAGATTGCATCCAATTGGAAAATTCACAGAAGGGCTGCTCCTTTTTGCGGCATTCCCTTAAGTGGCTTGCTCCCTGATGATTCCAATATGAAAAAAAAAGTTCTTTGCGTAGATGATGAGGAAGCGGTGGTGAATTTCATGAAGCTGTTTCTGTCGAAACACTACGAAGTTCACACGGCCCGAAGTGGACAGGAAGCCGTTGAGGTTTTTGAGAAGGAAGGCCCGTTCAGTGTTGTCCTCAGCGATGTGCAAATGCCCAACATGAGCGGAGTGGAGCTGATCCCCAAACTTCATGACATCCGCTCCTGCACGGTCTGTGTTCTTCTGACCGGGCACTCGGACTTCACCTTGGTTCAGGAGCTTTTGGATTCCGGCAAAGTCTACAAGTACATCGTCAAACCTGTATTGCCGAAAACCTTGCTCGAAGTCATTGACGAAGCGATCCAGTCGGCAGAGGCCAATTCAGACCAAGAGACATCTTTGTCTGATTGATCTCACAAGGGGGCAGCCTTGCCCCGATCAATCAAATAAGTATCCGAAGTTGACTCCATAGCCAAAGTAGTCGGAGTCCCTGCCCAAGGTGGAGTAGTGATAGGCGGCGTTGAAGGTAAGACGAAACTTTTTGTTGAGCCAGAGATGGACACCAACTTCCGGGTAAATGGTTCCCATCATCTCGTGAACCACCTTCTTGCGTTCCCCCATTTCATCCACAAATCCATTACCATTGTTATCAATCCCATCCCAAAATGCCGGTTCAAAGATTCGGTTATATCCCCCGAAGGCTCCAACGCCCACAAAAGGGGAGATTCTTCCCGGATATTCTGCACGGATGCTGAAGGACAAGCCTGCCAGTAAATCATCCAGGTGTTCATGTCCTAAAATGACCAAGCTGCCGTTGAGCGAAAGGTACTCTTCTGTGTAGAAGAACGCTCCCAATTCGGCCCCTTGCACCTCGGGCTGTTTGGCTCGATATCCTCCTGCGGTCATACCTACTGACATATCCAGATCTCCATGCCAGCCCTGTCCATGAGACAAAGCAGGAATACAACAGAAGCTGATCATCAACCACTTGAGGAGCATAAGGAATTTCTCCCTGTCTGGAAATCGACAATTAAGGTACGCTGAATCCCTCTTCATATAACTGAATGAAGAAATGTGCCTTCTGCTAGTCTGTCAAAACATTCCCCTTGGGATAAGGCGTCCAGGACAGGGTATAGAACAGAAAGGCGTCTCCATAAAGGAAACCCGTGTAGTACTCCGGGCCGATGCCTTTGGAGACAAATTGCTGCATCCATTTGAGCATTTCACGTCCCAATTGTGACTCAGGAGCGGAACGTATGAAGAGACAGATCATACTCAACTCACGGATTAGCCGCTCATATCTCACTGGATCTCCATTGGCTTTGGCGGCGGCAATGCCCATGCCACTTGCCGTGCCGCCAATCTGCATGAAAACAGGACCTGAATCAAAGTCTCCCAGACCGGGCTTTGCAGTCCCGACCGGCCATTCTGTAAAACCAAAAAGGAAGCGATAATCCATCCAATGATTCTGGCAATAGGCCTGGTAGATTTCTTTGGAATATTGAGGGTCCAGAGAGGGCAGAAAGCAGAGTTGATAGGATAGGTCGCAACCCCGGCTATTGTTCTCACGATCACCTGCTCGGGTTAAACCACTTCGCAACGTTTCATTCTGTTTCCTCCAGTGAAAATGCCTTTGGGTGATGAGCTTGACTCTCGCCCTATACTTCGGAGCTTTCCAGAGATCGAGAGAGGCCAGAGCTGAAGTGGTATCCATGTGCCAAATCACATTGGGCCAGGATTGCAGCGACTTACCACCTGAGCGTTGCATGGAAGTCAGATAAATCAACGAGAGGTGATCATTGATTGCCTTGAAATGCCCATCATCTGAAACCAGAGAATAGGCGGATAGCCCCGAATGGCACGGACTTAAGCACCTCCTTCGTTAAATTCAAATCCATGAAATCCGCTTAAATCCGTGGACCGAGGCATCAGGTCAT
>Ga0181587_10004613_pt1 | contig 11336 bp, 10 predicted proteins | sample 071ome_27_FD_132463 | JGI IMG/M metagenome (GOLD analysis project Ga0181587, IMG submission 132463) | Coastal salt marsh microbial communities from the Groves Creek Marsh, Skidaway Island, Georgia - 071409AT metaG (megahit assembly) | ecosystem: Environmental > Aquatic > Marine > Intertidal...
CAGCTTGGTCTCGTCTGCTGTGGTAAAGGAAGCAGTAGTAGCATCTAGTACAGCACTGTAGGCTTGTACGTCTGTGCCTATGGTAAGTCCCAGAGAGGCTCTAGCAGTCGCTCCTGACTCAGCTACCCATGTAGAACCATTGCCTACGATAATGTTGCCGTCAGTATTAACAAGAGCAGCAATGGCTGTCAGGTCAGCATCAAGAGGCTGTTTGTTATCTAGCTGTGTCTGAATAGCACTGGTAACGCCGTCAGTGTAGTTCAGTTCGGTGACAGTAGCAGTGATGCCATCTAGTGTATTCAGTTCTGATACGGTAGCTGTGATACCGTCAAGGGTGTTGAGTTCGGCGGCTGTCGCTGTAATAGCAGTACCAGCCAAGTCAATAGAATCAACATACGCGACACCGTTAATGTAGATGTCTTTCCACTCTGCGCCAGTAGCACCAATGTCGTAGGTGTTGTCAGCAGAGGGCAGTATGTTTGAGGCAACATCGGCAGCTAGATTAATTGTGTCTGTAGCTGCATCACCAAAAGTCAGGTTGCCTGATATTGTTGCGTTACCTGTTACGGTAAGGTTCCCACCAACAGATATATCACCAGTAGTAGTAACAGCATCAATATAACCATGTGACCAGTAATTAGAAGAATCACCAAGAGTATATGTGCTGTCTGCACTAGGAATGACGTTGGAAGCTACATCGGCAGTAATTGTAAGTGTGTCTGTAGCTGCATCACCAATAGTTACATTACCATTAAATGTTGCAGCACCTGTGACACCTAGTGTGCTAGAAAGAGTTGTCGCGCCTGTAACGTCTAGTGTAGTTCCAATTGTACCAGCACCATCTACAGTAAGCGTGTCTATAGTAGCTGTGCCATCTAAATACAGGTCTTTAAACTCTAATGAAGATGTACCTAAATCAATATCATTATCAGTTACCGGAACAATTGCGCCGTCTTGAATGCGAACTTGTTCTACAGCTGCGCTACTTACTTCTACATAAAAACCCCAGCGGTTATTGGTGCTATCAACTGCAATCTTATTTAAAAAGTCTTCGTCACCAATAACATGAATGTTACCGCCCTCGCCAGACGTACCATCATGCCTGTGTCCAGTTGTACCACTGCTTGCATATGAAAACGCATTTACTAGCTGGTTGTATTCATCATTGAATAACGCAGCAGTAATAGTATCCCCATCCGCGAATGTACTTTGTCTAGTATAACTAGTTCCAGCCATTTTCTTTTATCTCCTACCCGAGGGCATATAATCTATGTACAAACCATTTATTGAATATGCAGGATTGTTGTCATTGCTTGAAAGTCTGAAACTAGCTACATGTCCACTTCCCTGTAATGATTGCCTTACTAAGGGGTCTAGTGAACCACCAAATACATTTGTTCCAAATACTGCTGATCCAAATAATGAAGGAGTTTGTACTTCAGTTAATGTGTAATCAGCTGGTTGAGGAATACTTGTATCTTCATAATTAAATCTTACACGCAAAGATGGTTGTACTTCACCTTCAGGGCTTAATGAAATTTTTGCATAGTGTAATGTTTTTAATGTTCCTGCGTCACCAAAGTCTAAGTTTGGTGTTTTGTATCTCGCTGATATAGTTTGTGGTGTGCCTGTTTCATAAAAATAATTACCAGTGTCATGCACATAAATATAACCAGAGTTATCGCCGTGGTATGTTTTTTCAACACCATTACTCAAAAATGCAGATGAAATTGCGGGGGCTTGTATGCCTTCTGTTTCTGACCACTCAAATCCGTTTGGTGTAAGTGTTCCAATTAATCCTCTTGATGCAGAAATAGATGAACCAATTGGTGTGTAAAACAATCTATACTGCGATTTATTTCTTAATACTACACTGCTTATAGTGTAGTCAGTTATGTTAGAAGCTATATCTGCAACAATAGACTGCACCTGTCTTGATACAGAACTCAACTCAACGTCACCAATACGGGCTGTTGCAGCTACAAGACGAATACCGTCTGGGGCTAAGAATAAAACATCACCACCAATTTCTTGGATGCTATATCCATTTAAACAGCCTACGTTAGATGTAATCTGTGAAACAGCCACAGAAGCCGAGTCATTAATGTTGTCTAACCTATGTATTGTATTCTGACAGAAAATATAAAGAGAATCACGGAAGCTTTTAATACCTGTGATTCTATCATCAATTGTTACTGAACCAGAACCGACACCAGTAAAATCTCTATCATCATTTGTTTTACTGTAATAAACAGTTGCAGGGGCGTTTGCCGTATCAACAATACAAATATGTTTGTTATGATTTTCAACATATGTAGCAGCAGCGGGAGTAGCTATTTCTTCGTAAACAAATACTCTACTAGCACCTGTACCATCAATATGGAAGTGTGCCATCTTGTCTGAGCCTGTTGCAATACTCAGCGAACCATAAGCACTACTTGTATGCCCAGTAGGTGCCCGCATTATTGCAAACTGAGCCTGACCTTGATTAGGTCTGTCTAATTCTGCCTGAGAACTGAGATTAGCTTCAGTAACTCCAGAATGACCTGTATCCCTATTAATCTGAGTCCATGTTGTGCCATCTTCAGTGTAGTAAATACTTGTGTCTACACATACAACAAGACCTAGTGCATAAGGAAAAACACCATGAATTTTTGATGCCCCCTCAGGTCTAGTTGTTCCATAATTAGCATAACCATTTATGCGCCTATATCCACCGTCCGGGTCTACTTCAAAATTAATTAGCTGCGTAGCAAAGCCCGGCTGTTGCAGCATATCAAACTGGTTAAGGTTAGTATTTAACCCTCCCCTACATGAAAGACCAAATGGTTGGGACATTAAACGTATACCACTCTATCGTCTTTAAAATATGATGGAGTAGGATCAAGAAGATTAGAACGCATGCTTCTTAGTCCTTTGTTATAGTCATCTAACGCAAATGCAGCAGCCTGTGGGTTATCTTTAAACTGCCAAATGTAATATCTTGCCCTAGCCATTAAGACGGGCTTGTATAAATCTGGGAACACTATTGTGTCTGAATATGCAGATAGTTCTGTTGGCAAATCCCAAGCATAGAACCAAATACGATAGGTCTGTTTAGGGATTGGGCTTAGTCCAAACTTACGAGAGTCTGGACTACGAATAACAAAACGGGGTTCTCCCCAAGTCTGCGTATCCGCATCGTCTGCATTTTCTGCGGTACGCCTAAAATCTTTCCACTCTTCCGTGGTTAAAAATTTTAGATTCTTAGAAACATACGGGGCAGTCTCACCAGTAACTCCGATTGTAGTTACATAGAAAGTATCCCAATCAATTGCACCATAGTCAGTTGTTACATCTGAACTAGCAGCTTTAAGTTCGTACCAACGTGTACCCGCAGTAGTTTCAACATATACGTTGCCATACATTGGGTCTGTTGTACCACTTTCCCCAGTAGCAAGAAAAGGCCACTTAGGTTCATAGTTAGCTATGTCTAAGTAACCTCTATTGATACAGTCTTTAGCGTGTTGCTGTATGCCTGTAGCTGAAGCAAAGTTAGCAGAAGTTAATGGAACTTCATTCAGTTCGCGTAACAGTTCATTTGTAACAGTTAAGAATGATGCTGCCATTATTTATCCTTTTTAAAGATACGATCCCAGTTTTTTTCAAACTGTTCTCTAGACACCTGACTTTTGCGGGGTCTACCTCTGTGCTTGTTTCTAGCTTTTAAATTTATGCCTTTCTTTCTCATAAAAGAATGGGGGCAGTTTCCTACCCCCACCTTCCTATCAACTATTAGTCAATAATGTAGTACGCACCGACCATTGCTTCGGGACGCAATACTTTAACACCGTGAACATGAAGACCACGAACGATGTCACCGAAAGATGACGGATCGCGAATTACTTCAGTGTTAACGATAGTCTGTGCAGTAGCAGTAGAAGAAATATGACCAGCCAGACAAACGCCAGTGGCATTAGACTGAGAAGGCATATTGTTAGTCTTGTACATGCTAAAGCCACGCAGCTTACCTTCAGCTACTAGACCATTCCTGATGGAACCCTGTCCACCGTTGTAGTCTACTGACAGCAGTTTAGAATCTGTCTGTGACAGTTCTTCATAAAAGTCAGGAGAAGCTACGAACCAACGACCTTCTTCAGGTACGCTCTGCTCGTCAAGAAGACGGGCCATACGCGCCATAAGATCGAGAGGATCGGTTTCACTAGCAACGCCAAGGTCTACCGCGCCAGCACCATCATAAGTACCAGCAGCAAGAGCAGTCGCAGAGTCAGCACCCAGAGTGTGATCGGGGCTTGAAGCTGACAGACCAGAGACCATTTTGCTAAATACATTTTCGTCAAATGCATCGCGGAGTGAATAAGCAGCAGAAGAAGCTGCAACTTCACGCCAGTTTACATGAGACATGTTAGCTTCAATATCATCTACGATGAACTTGAAAGCGTTAGCAGTGTCAACGACCAGAGTAATTTCCTGATCTGTCAACTTGGTCTGAGTTACGTCCTGACCACGCTCGTACTGATAAACAGTGATGGTAGGCTCTTTGATGATTTTAACAGAATCTCCATAAGCGGAAATCTCACCAGCGTAGTCAGTGTTAGTGACTGCTTCAGCAACCGCTGCCTTACGGAAGAAGTTAAGTACCTTCTTGCTGTAAACGGCAGGTAGGAAGAATGAATTGGCTTGACCACTTACGGAGTTAGCAAAGTTAGCATCAGTATCTGTTGCTGGTTCAAAATACTGATCGGCCTGATTATAAGCCATGATGTATTACCTCAATATTAGACAAAATTATCCTTTGATTACCCTGCCTTCAGAGATAGCTTGATTAATTTCATCTTCATATTTATCAAACTGATCTACAGACATACGGGCAATCTCCCGCTCTGTCCAAACCTTTGCTTCTTTAGCATCAACAGTTTTGGTCTTAGTAGAGACCATATCCGCTGCACTAGAGGTTGCAGGTCTAGACTGTTTAGAAGTTTTAGACTGAGGGATACCGTTTTCAAGCTTATACAAGTCAATTGCACGAGCAGCTAAAGACGCATTATTAGGATTGTTGTAAATCCAATCTTGTATTTCTTCAGGCTGTTCTTTGGCCCATGTGTGGAAACTATCATCTCCACGAATCTGGTCAAAGTCCGGGTGGCGTGACATTAACTCCGCTTCAGCTTCTTTCCGAGAAATATCTGCTTCGCGTTGTTTAATGCTAACCAATTCCTGACGAATATCTGCAATCTGCTGTTCGCTACGCATGTGCGCTACAGTTTCTACAGTTTCATACAAGTCGGGATACTTTTCCTTAAACTGTTCCAGTTCTTCAATAGACTTAGGTGCTTTATACTCGGGGGCTGCTGCCCTTGCTTGAGCAAGAAGCTGTTCCTCTTTCTGCTTGAACTCTGAAACACGTTTGTCATAATGTTTCTTTAGATCATCATACCTTTTCTTGTAATTTGTTTTACCTTTTTCCTTCGGGGCTTCAGCTTCTTCGCTGGAGGTGGCCTCTGGTCTTTTCGGGGTAAACAAAGTGTCGGCACTCACGAACTCTTTATCTGTTCCTTTGTGCCATTCCTTATCCATGTTGTAAGGATTAGCTTGTACTTCATCGTTATCCATAACTGCTTCAGTCATAATAGTCTCCAAACGGGGCTTGTTGTCCACAAGGTAGCCATACCAATTTAGTCTCGTCAGACAAGTACGGGGCTTGTTACTCCAAGGTAGCCGTGTTAACGAACACTAGGCATTCTGTTTGCATCTAACATTTGTTTTCTGATTTCCTCATCAGAAAGTGTATCGTAAGATGTTGTATCAGAGGGTTGCCTAGACATTAATCCACCATCATAAGCCCGTTCAGCATCATCCATCATTTTCTGGAGATTTTCGGGGCCAATCTGATCGGTGGCTTTTTTGGTGATCACAAACTCACCCGCAGACAATCTAGCGGGAATTGAATCTGACACACCACTTCCCGGGCCATCAACCATGCCTGACCCGGAAAACTCTGAGGCAGTCTCTACAACCTTGTCAAAGATTTGACTCAGTTGCGGGTCTTGACTCAAAGCATTCATTAGGTAGTCTTTTTCCTCATCTTCTAATGATTCATCAACTACGAAATCTATATATTCTTGCATCATTTCTTCATCTGGAAGCTGTGATGCCATCGCCTCATCCATTTCTTCGGGCGGGATGTTGGGGTAAGTATCAACAGGTTCTGCTTCCATGTCTGCCATTTCAGGGGGCATAGCCATGCTACCTTCGTTGTACTTTTTCATCTTACCACCACCGTACTTCTTTTCTTTCATATCAGTATTGTAAGCCCTTCCTTCAAACATAAATACATCTGCATTTTTGTCTACTGCATCTTTAAAAGCTTGTCTAAAAGCTTGAGCCGACTCTGTATCTTTTTTATACGTTGGGTAATCCGCTGGATTTGTTCTTTCGCTAAGTTCAACAACAGTTGCTGGCTCTTCACCAGCTTCTGCTTTTGCAATTATATCCTTACCTTCTTTTGAATTAAGTGAATAACCAACTCCCCCTGAAACTACTACAGCACCTGCCATATCTTTAGCATAACCCTGCTGCTTTCTAGTCAAGTTTTTCATTACTTGTTTCTGATCCGCAGTTAAAGGTTTTATAATTTTAATAGCAGTTTTTACTATACTGCCTAATGCATACTGCTCTCTTTCTGAAGGAACCATTAAACTACCATTTGATTTTTTTTCTTTATTTTCCATAGCGTAGTATACCCGTTCACCTTTTTCTGAACCGTATTGTTTTTTCATGGCTTCCATCTTTTCTTTGTTAACAGGCATGTCTATACTCTTAAAAAATAACTATAAGCAAAGCAAGTACTACTACAGCAGCTGCTCCAGCTGTACCTACACCAAGTTTAAAATCTTCTACACCATTTACAGCAGCTTTTACTTTGGCACCAAGCTGGTTACAAAGTTCAGTACCTTTCATTTTCAAATATGTCATTTTCTGTATTTCCTAGTTTTAGCTGCAATCTTTTTTGGCTGTGCTGAGAACTGTTTGCCTTTCTTGGTGTCTTCTCTTTTTTTTCTGCTGGTAGCTGCATACTCTTTTGAAGACATTCCCTTTATAGCTTTTTCAGGCAGATATCTTTCACCTGTTGCCTTTGGGCCTTGAGTGGACGGCTTACCACTTTTAGTTCGCCACTTCTGGTCAGTCCACTTCTTTAATGACTTTTGTGGTTTTTTTAACGCCATTGAGACCTAGCCTTTTCTTTTGCTTTCTTGCTCAAGTCACCATAATGGAATAAGTCAACAGACTTGCTACTCATTGTCTTACCGGACATCAGCTTACCATCAGGGTGCTTGTGGTAGGCTCCTTTATGGACAGTGCCGTCTTTCTTGTAATGTTTAACGCCCATGCCCATTATGATTTATAACCCCCGCCGTTAGCTTTGTATTCTTTGGCTAACATCTGTGCCTTACGCGCACTCCACTGTCCGGGTTTACCACCCTTGTCACCAGCTTTAATTTTGTTAAATAGCCTTTCACGCATAGCAGGTTTGGTGTAATTTCCTGCTTTGTTTACTGTTGACTTTTTCTTCATGAGTAAAAGTTATAAATTTTTACTTTCTTTAATTGTGTTGTTAACTATATCTCTAAGCTGCTCTAGGCGTTCCAGAGAACTCACTCTCCCCTGACTGCGGTACAACTCCAGTTCCGATGTTGCCCCCACCAGTACCCGTAACTCCAAGGTCTTGGCCTTCTGGAGGTACTCCTTCAGGGCTTCCCATAACTCCGGGCTGTTGACCAGCGGGGCCAGCCTGTGCGCCAGTTCCTTGTCCAGCATTTTGTAGTCCTATGATTTGTGCCATAACAGCTGCTTCTTCTGGATCGTTCAGAATTTCTTCCGGGTCAAGTTCCAGAGAGTAAGCAAGTTCGCTGATAAGTTTATTGATTTTTATGAAAGGTGCAATAGCAGGATTCTGTGCGGTCTGCAAGAACATAGTCAAACGCTGACTGCGTACTTCCTTCTGCATCAAGCTATTTGTACCTGTAGCCTTAACTTCTAAATCGCCTTCTACATTTAACTTAGAATCTAAAAACTGCATGTTCCACTGAAAGTAAGCTTCGCCAAGAGGACGCAGCAAAAAGTCATCAAGGTTTTTGATTACTGTTTTAATATTCAGTGAGGCTGCACCCAGCAGCATTGACATGCCGGATGCTGTTCTAGTCATACTCTGTACGCCAGTTTGACCATGAGAATAACTAGGAATACCTGTCTGTTCGTCAGCAAGCTGCCTAAACCGATCAAACATCATCATGTTTTCATTAGAGGTATTGGGGAACTTTAATCCATTAATCGCTTGACCGGGCACCCCTGCTTGCCGCCTAAAGATTTTGCCGGGGTAAATTTCCATGCTTTGACCACCAACAAGAGCAGACTCATCTACATCAAAGACTAGTGAGCCGGACAACGCCAGATTATCAATAGCCATCCTTGCATGACCATTCATAATCTTCTGGGAGTCGTCCATGTTTTCTGCTACGCCAATCCCAAAAAAGCTGTAGGGGTTGCGCTCGTAAGAAAAAGCATGATACGGAATACGATGAGGTGTGAATGGATTAACAACAGCCCTGAGTATCTTACCATTACATACCCAAGCATTTATTTGAACTTCATCCAATGCATCTACATCTTCAGGAAGTTCCATGCCAATCTGCTCGGCATACTCAGCATCCATTATTCCCCAATACTCTAATACTTCGTACTGGCCTGAACCATAGTCTTCTGAACGCTGGTCATCTTTCAACTCATGTTCATAATCTTCTGGTTCGTAGTTCGGCCCCATCATCATGCACTCACGAATAGCATCCTTATCAAAGTAAGGCATCTTTGCTAACGCACGAACCTGAGACTTGTTCATTTTGTGACGATGGAAAACATATTCACATTCGGATATTGATGTTGCGTTTGGATCGGGAAAGAAATCCCAGATACTTACAAACTCAATGCGGGGAACTCGTACATCAACCGGGGAGTAGGTTCTAGTCCCATCTTCTGCTTCTTCCCAACGATTCAAAGTCTTGTTGAAATTAAACGGGCCTTTTACTATGCCTGTACCAAAAAGCGCAGCCTCAAACAATGCGCTTCTGATTTCACTTGATCCATTAGACTCTTCTATCTGATCATGGATAAGTTTCTCCATCCGTCTTGCAGCAGCCTGTGCTGGCTTAACTTCAAACATTCCGGGGATTGGAGTTGAACCGGGGGTTAAGCTATCTTTAACTATAGCATCAATATCTTCTTGTGGCCCTTTGATAAAGGTACTACCAGCCTTATTTACTTCATCTTTCCCATCACCAGCATAGCCGACATCAAAGGGATTCCTTTTCTTTTCAAACTGTTCACTGGAGGTTTCAATTCCGGGGAGAGGGTTGGCTGTATCTAAATGCGCATACTCAGAAGAACCTTCTGGCATTTTAGTTTCAGATATACCAATCGGGAACTTACCTGAACCAAAGATAACATCAACAAGTTGACCATAAGCAGCTAGTACTTTTGTCTTAGTTACTTTAACAAAGACTCTAGACTTTTCTGACTCACGGAATTTAACATGCTTTGGATACATACCACGATAGTTGTGGTATCCGGTTATCCAACGCTTTTCATCGTAATCCCTTGCCTGTTGCGCAGCAATATAACGATCAGTAATAAGACCAACAAACTGGTTGTGCAGCTGTTCTTCAAGGGTCATTATCCTTGAATCTTCACCCGCTACTTCTTGGAAGTACAGGTCATCTGCTCCTAATACTATACTGTTGTCTTGTTCTGCCATTTAAATTTCCTTTAATACCCAAACTCTGAATCAGCAGGAGTATATGCTTGTTCTAATCTCAAATGTCTTAGTCGGGATATCGGGTCTTCAATTCTCGGCCTAGACATTATTAAGTATCTTAACGCATCATACGCATGATCAGAAGCGTGTGTATCTACATCCTCAGGATTTGATTTATCCAGAGGAATACTTTGAAGTTCCCGTATCAGGTTAGGGCATGTATTGAATATCTGTAATCGTGGCCTACCGCTTTGGCGTAACTTCAAGTATTCGTGGATTTGTATCTTTCCTTGTATTCTGTTTTTATCGGCGCGTCTTAGCTTGTGTCCAATCTTCATTAGTGCTTCACCAACAGTCGGGCCGGATGCACCTGTCTTTGCCCATGCTGCGGTGTCTAACACTCCGGGTACAGCAAAAGGATCATCTAACTCCATTTGAGTAATAAGATGACCTAAGTCTTCGCCAGTCAGCCCCTTGCGGTACAACTCACGATATATTATCAGTGTCCCGTCTGAGGGGTCAACACATCCCCAAATACACGCACTTTCGGAGGCGTACCCGTAGTCAATCCCTTTGACTCTTTCCCATCCTATGGGGATTGCAAACGGAGTAATAACATGCATTTCGTTATTGAACTCCGTAAATGCTGCGCCCTCTGCAATATCCCAATTACCTTCAAGCAGTTGTCTGCGTTGAACATCTGGCAGGGCTTTCAGCATTTGCTCATACCTGCCATCTGTAGCAAGGTATGGATTATCGTCTAAGCGGGCTGGTATAAACTTACGGGATAGCCCATCTTCACCCTTAAACGATTCATGCGGGGGGTTAGGATCAATGTATCGTTTCTTAACCCAATGCGCACCTACGCCACCCGGGTTGGCAGTACACCTCATGTAGGGTGTGATCTCCGGGTCAGTTGTTCTGAGTCGGGAAGCCAGATAGTTCCAACCAAACTCAGTGGGCAGATGTGTTATCTCATCAAACCCAATCCAACTGTATGCTTGTCCTTGGTAGCGGTACACATCAGCATCTCGCTCCAAGAATCCAAATTCTATTTTAGCCCCGCTTGGAAAGTTCCAAAGCTTTTCTACTTCTCGGTACTTACAACCGGGGAACGCACGGGGGTACAACTCCCGGCTCTTGTCAATCAACTCCCTTAGTTCGGGCATTGATCGCCTTAGTATCAGTGCGCGGTGGGCTGCTTTGTGCGCATAACGCAATGGGTCAATAAGCATTGCGTAACTTTTACCACCACCAGCTGCACCACCATACAGTACATCTGTTTCGGGTGCAGCCAAGAACTCTGTCTGCGGGCCTTCATTTGCTTTGAAGATTACGTTGTCTTGTACTTCTTCTCGCAGAGCCTTTGGTACTTTAGACAAGACATCAGTATCTATTACTTTGCTGCCTTTGTCTTTCTCTAGCTTTGAGAGGGTCTCTTTGGACGCTCTAAGCTTTTCTCGCTGCTGGTGCAGCTTGACCCTATCCTTTTCTAACTTACGCTCACGGGCCTTTACAGAGCGTCTGG
>Ga0181587_10004617_pt1 | contig 11333 bp, 11 predicted proteins | sample 071ome_27_FD_132463 | JGI IMG/M metagenome (GOLD analysis project Ga0181587, IMG submission 132463) | Coastal salt marsh microbial communities from the Groves Creek Marsh, Skidaway Island, Georgia - 071409AT metaG (megahit assembly) | ecosystem: Environmental > Aquatic > Marine > Intertidal...
ACCGACTCGCTCGTTTGGGTCGACATGGAAGGTTCGGAGTACGTGGACCGTACCCTGGACATCTTCCGCAGCGTGAAGGTGGACAAGGGCAACGTCGGCCTCTGCGTTCAATCGTATCTGCGCAGGACAGAAGCCGACCTCGAGGCCCTCCTTCCGCTGGACCCGGCGATCCGGATCGTGAAGGGCGCCTACAACGAGCCCGAGTCGATTGCCTTCCCGAACAAGGGCGACGTGGATCGTGGCTTCGTGAGCCTCGCCGAGATGCTCCTGCGGGCGCGTGTCGACGGTGCACAGGGGCGGGTCGTGCTCGGTACGCACGACCCCAAGATGATCCGTGAGACCATGCGGGTTGCCCTCGAGTTGGAACTGGACAAGGACCACTACGAATTCGCGATGCTCTTCGGGATCCAGCGGGGCGAGCAGGACCGCCTTGCGCGGCAGGGCCATCAGGTTCGCGTCCTGATCAGCTATGGCTCAGCATGGTTCCCGTGGTACATGCGACGACTGGCAGAGCGGCCCGCAAATCTCTGGTTCGTCGCGAAGCAGCTGGTGGGATAGCCACGCCGACACGCGTCGGCCCGCGCGAGGCCGACTCGGACCCGAGCCGCTGGAGGGCGCTGATCCTCGTCTCGGCGTCCATGCTCCTCAGTCTTTCGGCATGGATGACCGCCACTGCGGTTTCGTCGGAGCTCGAGCTTCGGTGGGGACTCGGGGCCGGCCAGGTCGGGCTCCTGACCACCACAGTCCAGCTTGGTTTCGTGGCCGGCACCGCGCTCGCAGCGGTGCTCAACCTGGCCGACGTGCTGCCCTCACGGGTCCTGTTCGCGGGCTCGGCCGCCCTGGCAGCCGGGGTGAACGCGCTCCTTCTGATTGTCCCCGGATACCGTAGCGCTCTGGTGGCGCGGTTTCTGACGGGGCTTTTCCTGGCGGGAGTGTATCCCCCGGGGATGAAGATGATCGCGACCTGGTTCCGTTCGGCGCGCGGCCTCGCGATCGGAACGGTCGTCGGCGCCCTGACGGTCGGCAAGGCGCTTCCGTATCTGATCAAAGCGATCGGTGGCGCGTCACTTTCGACGGTTGTCGCAGGGGCCTCTCTGGCAGGTGGCATCGCGGCGGTGATGGTTCTGGCGGGGTACCGCGATGGCCCGTTCCTCTTCGCCCGTCGACCGTTCGAGTGGGCACGGGTGGGGCGAATCCTGCGGCACCGAGAGACGATGTTGGCGACGGGTGGGTACCTCGGCCACATGTGGGAGCTGTACGCCATGTGGACGTGGGTCCCGGCGTTCCTCGCGTTCGCCGCGGCTGGACGCGTCGGAGCCTCCTGGGTCGACGTCGCCGCGTTCGCGTCGATCGCGGCCGGCGGGTTGGGTTGCGTTTGGGGCGGCCTGGCTGCCGACCGTATAGGCCGCGATCGCGTCGTGAACGTGGCCATGGCCGCCAGCGGGATCTGCTGCCTCGTGATCGGCGTGCTCGTGGTGGCACCGTTCTGGGTGGTCGCCCTCGTGACGAGTGTCTGGGGCTTCTTCGTGGTCGCCGATTCGGCGCAGTTCAGCGCCATGGTGACGGAGGTGGCACCTTCGGACTCCGTCGGCACGGCGCTGATGCTTCAGACATCACTGGGCTTCCTGCTCACGATGGTGACGATTCAGGCCGTACCTCTGGCCGTGGATGCGGTGGGATGGACGTGGGCGTTCGCGTTTCTGGCTCTGGGGCCCGCGGCGGGCATCGCGAGCATCCGTCGCCTGGGCCGACTCCGGACCGTACCTTCGCCAGCGGCACGGATTCCCTGACGTCACCGCCGTATGCTTCACATCTCTATCGCCGCCGGACCGGTTCTCGGTCTTGCAACCGGTCTTCTCGCAGCTGCGGGCGTCGACGTGTTCATGGTGATCGCGATGGGTTCGGCCCCGTTCGGAACGGCGTTTATGAACGCCATCCGCATGGTGGTGATCCCACTGGTGATCGCGGTGATCTTCTCCGGCGTCGCGAATCTCGGCGACCCGCGGAAACTGGGTCGGCTGGGCGGGACGACACTCGCGTTCTTCTGGGCCACGGTCCCCCCGGCGATCGTGATCGGGATGGGCACGATGTTCGTGGGCCTCCGCTTCGCCCCGGACGTTTCGGCGCCGGCTGCGCCAGCACGTGAGGCACCTGAACTACCCGGGCTCGTCGATTTTCTCGTCAACCTGATCCCGAGCAACCCGTTCGCGGCCGCGTCGGCGGGCTCACTGCTGCCGCTGATCGTCTTCACGGCCCTCTTCGCGGCAGCTGCGGGCAGTCTGGACGAGGGGCCCCGTCAGCGTCTCGTCGGGTTCGCGGACGCCGCGGGTGAGGCCCTGATCAAGCTCGTGTGGTGGATCCTCTGGACGGCTCCGATCGGGATCTTTGGTCTCGCGGCCCCTGTCACCGCTCAACTCGGATGGGGGCTCATTCAGAGCCTCGCGGTCTTCATCATTTCCGTGGTGCTGGCGCTCGGCATCTACGTCGCGGCCGTCTACCTTCCGATTCTGAAGGTCGTCGGCGGCATCGGACCGCTGGCATTCCTCGGTGGTACATTCGGCGCGACCTCGGTTGCCTTCTCGACCACGAGCACCGCCGCGGCGTTACCCGTCACCCTCGACGAGGTGCACAGAAATCTCGGTGTCTCGGAGACCGTGACCGACCTCGTCGTGCCGCTCGGGGCGTCCATGTATCGGGCGGGTTCAGCACTCTTCCAGGGGGCGGCCATCATCTTTCTGGCTCATCTGTACGACACGCCCATACCGGCCGCGGCGCTGGGTGGTGCCATCCTCGCCACCTTCCTCGTGTCACTGACTGTCGCGCCGGTTCCCTCATCCAGCGTGGTGACCCTCGCCCCGGCCCTCGACACCGTCGGCGTCCCGTTGGCCGGTCTCTCGATCCTTCTCGGGATCGATCGTATTCCCGACATGTTTCGGACGTCGGTCAACCTCATGGGACAGATGACCACCGCGGTCGTAGTCGATCGGTGGGTCGGGGGAGATCCGGCATCCGCGAGTGCTCCGGATGGGCGGCACGAGCAGGCTGGTGCCGGGGAGGCGGGACAGGCCGGCAAGCGGCCGCGGGCGGACGAGCCCTAGTTGCCCGACGGCCCCGCTGCGGCCGGCGTCTTCAGGATCTTCCACACTCCGAGCGTCAGCACCGGGATCACGTACACGATGATGAATCCGATCGTCATCGTGCCGTACCCTTGCGCGATGAGTCCGATCAGGCCGTAGCTGCTCACAAAGGCGCCGACCCCGAGGAGGCCTACCGCGACGGCCGGCCGCACCCAGGTAGGCATCTCGACCTCTCGGTCCCTGGAATCCGGCGATGCGCTCGTTGAACGCATGAATGAGCCCTGCGCCGGTTTCGATCAGCGTGCCGAAGAGGACAAGCTGGAACGCAATCTGAAAGCCTCGAGATCCGAGCCGCTCGAGAAGAACTGTCGAGGGTACGGCGGCGTCCACGATCTCCGGGTACATGCCGATCATGGGCAGGAAGAAGAGAAGGCCCGGAATCATCGCGATGGGGCCGGTGAGGGCACCCGCGATCAGCGTCTCCTTTCGCGTTTCGTGCAGACGCAAAGCCGCGAGGACCGGCGGAATGACAGCGAGGTTGTACCCAGCGTACCGGACACCCGCCCACGCCCACCCCCCGCCCACGGGCTCCGCTCCGACGTTCTCGGATATCGCTGCTCCGAGCTCCCGGAAGCACCACACGAAGAAGACCAGATAGAGCCCGTACAGTACGAATGACCACGCGGAGAAGAAGCGCTCGATCGCCTCGTTCCCACCGAGAACGAGCGCGCCCACGGCGATCATGACGGCACTGACGCCGATCCAGTAGTTCAGGCCGAAGGTGTCGCGCATGATCTCGCCCGAGGCAGACGCGACGACCGCGAGCACGATGAGCATGAGCCCGATGTAGCACACCTCGAAGAGCCACCAACCCCCACCAAGGAGCTCCTTGAAGAAATGGCGGTAGTCGAACGCGCCCCAGATACGGGCCAGTTCGTACGTGGCCATCGCGACGGCGCTGAACACCACCATGGAGGCGAAGAGAGCCAGGAGGCCGCCGAGCGGTCCCTGGGTGAGGAAGAACTCGACCAGCTCCCGACCTGTTCCGTATCCGCCGGCGATGACCACCGACTGGAAGAGGAAGCCGGGGAGGAGGTATCGGCGGAAGAGGGAGGATGGAGACATGGCGCCGAGAATAGGCAGGCCGCGAAGCCGCGGCAAACGCCTCCCAGCCGTTGACTTGACCGGCGCCCCTGGAGCGTCGATCCTCGCACCGGCACACCGACCGGTCTCCCGGTACGCCCACCTGTCGAGGCTCCATGTCCGCCCACGAACGCTGTATACCGAGGCGCCGCTCGGGTCTCGTCTCTCTCGTGCTCGCCGTGCTCGCGACCGGCGCGTTTTCGGCCGAAGCCCAGGAAGCTCCGTCGTACGACGTCGTCATTCGCGGAGGCCGGGTCCTCGATGGAGCCGGGAATCCATGGGTACGGGCGGATGTCGCCGTCCGGTCCGGGCGCATCGTCCGGGTCGGGCGGGTCGAGGGCGCAGGCCGCCGTGAGATCGATGCCACGGGTCTCTACGTGTCGCCCGGATTCATCGACATGATGGACCAGTCGGGCTCCGTTCTCCCGCGCAACGGGTTGGCGGAGAACAAGCTCCGGATGGGCGTAACGACCGCGATCGGCGGCGAAGGTGGCACGCCCGTACCCGTCGAGGAGATCGGTGCGTACTTCCGCGGCCTCGAAGAGTCCGGCATCTCCATCAACTTCGGCACGTATTTTTCCCAGACGCAGACCCGTGTTGCGGTCCTCGGAGGCTCAGCGCGGGCACCCGATGCAGAAGAGCTCGAGCGCATGAGGGAGATGATGCGGTCCGCGATGCGCCAGGGTGTCCTGGGGATGACGACGGCACTCATCTATCCACCGTCATCCTTTGCGTCCACGGATGAGCTCGTCGCGGTGGGGAGTGCGGCAGCGGAATTCGGAGGGATCTACGCGAGCCATATCCGCGACGAGGGCGAAGGGCTGGTCTCAGCCGTGCGAGAAGCGATCGAGGTGGGGGAGCGGGCCGGGATGGCAGTCGAGATCTTCCACTACAAAGGTGCCTACGAGCCCGGATGGGGACGAATCATTCAAGAGGCCGCGGTCGAGATCGAGGCTGCACGTAACCGTGGCGTCGACGTCGCGGCCGACATGTACCCGTATACGGCGGGCGGCACGGGGCTCGAGGCGACGATCCCGAGCTGGGCCGCCGACGGTGGAGCCGATTCTCTGCGTGCACGGATTGCCCGCCCGGATGTTCGCGAGCGGTTGAAGCGCGAGGTCGAATCGGGGGCTGAAGGCTGGTGGAACATCGTCGAGTCCTCCGGCGGCTGGGACGGGATCGTACTGGTCAATGCACGGAACGCGGAGAACGCCCATCTCGAGGGAATGACGATCGCGCAGATCGGGCAAGAGACCGGAGCGCACCCCGCTGACGCGGCGTGGGATCTGGTGAGTCAGGGCGAGGGTCGAGTCATGGCGATCTTCCACATGATGAGCGAGGACGATGTCCAATGGGCGCTGCAGCGTCCCTGGACGAGCATCGGGTCCGATGCCGGTGCGGCGCTCACGCCCGGTGTCGTCGACGCGCTGGGGCTGCCACACCCCCGCAGCTATGGCACCTTCCCTCGAATCCTCGCCCGATACGTGCGTGACACAGGCACGCTCACGCTCGAGGAAGCGATCCGGAAGATGACGTCGTGGCCTGCAACCCGGATGGGACTGGAGCGCCGCGGAGTGATCCGAGAGGGTGCGTGGGCGGACATCACCATCTTCGATCTCGACCGGATCGCGGACCGCGCGACGTACGAGGAGCCGGTACTCTTTCCCGAGGGCATAGAGTACGTACTGGTGAACGGTGTCGTCGTCATCGAGGACGGGGGGACACACACAGGGGCTCGTCCCGGGCATGTGCTGTACGGGCCGGGACGACAGAATGACCGCTGAGGAGAGAGAGATGAGAGAGAGGGCGACAGGATGTGCGCGCAGGAGACGAATTCCGGTTCTCGTTGCCCTGGCCGCAGCGGTTCTGGTCGGACCTGTAGCCGGGCAGTCAGGGTCGGATCATGCGCAGGCGATCGCGCGCGTGGTGTCGCGTCTGGAGCCCGAGGTTCGTCGCGCGATGCTCGACGGGAACATCCCCTCTGTCGCCCTGGCCCTGGCCGATCGTGATGGTGAGGTGTGGAGCGGGGCTTGGGGTGAGTCGAATCTCTGGGCGGGTACCCCGGCATCGACGGAGACCGTCTACCTGATCGGCTCCACGTTCAAGGCGCAGTCCACCGTGGCGCTCCTTCAGCAGATGGAGCAGGGGAAGTTCGATCTCGACGATCCCGTTCGTGACCATCTGGATGGTCTCGAGATCCGGGGTGAACGCCCGGATGAGCCAGTGCTCTTCCGACATCTTCTGACCCACACCAGCGGCATGCCCGTTGACTTCGGACCCCATTCCGTCTGGGGCGACACGGCGCCTCTCGCACTCTCGGAGTACCTGTCGGACTCACTACGCGTGGCCACACCGCCCCTCCGTGGCGTGGTGTATTCCAACATGGCGTACTCCCTTGTCGCGCATCTCGTGGAGCACTTCAGCGGCGTCCCGTACAAGGAGTACGTCCGCGAGCACGTCTGGGGCCCACTGGGCATGTCGAGCACGGCGTTCGATCTCCGCCCGGAGATGGAAGAGCGGCTCGCCACCCCGTATGTCCCGGATGAGGCCACGGGCAGGAACGTGGCGACGCTGCGACTGAAGGCGAACGTGTGGCCTGCGGGGATTGTGTACGGAACGATTCACGACCAGGCCCGCTGGGTAAGCTTCAATCTGGGAGATGGCATGGCTGGCGCACGGCGGCTGTTGTCTCCGGCCACGCTCACCGAGATGCAGACCCTGCAGTTTGGGCAGATGGCGGGCGAGCCCATGGGTGGGGGCTGGGGATACGAGGACCCGGGCTACGGATTGACGTGGTGGACGACCACCCGCGGTGACGACGCCTACTTCGCCCACTCCGGCAGCGTCCCGGGCTACACCGCCTTCGTCATGGGGAACCGTGGACGGGGCCACGGGGTCGTCCTCCTGACGAACGGAAACCGGGCGCATCCGCACCTCGTGAGAATCAGCAACCTCGCGATGGATTTGATGGCCGAAGAACTGGGTGCGAGGTAAACCCGGCTCGCTGCTACCCTGGCCACTTCGCTCTCCAACCTCCGACGCTTCATGGATCTCGACTTCGGTCGATCACTCTCAGCCGGCACGATCGCGGCGCTTCTCATGGAGGCCCGTGAGCGTACACTCCTCCTCACCGCTGCTCTCTCCGACGAAGACCTCCGCCTTCAGCACGACCCGCTCATGAGCCCGATCGTGTGGGATCTGGGGCACATCGGACACTTCGAGGACGTCTGGCTGCGAGAGAACGTTCGTGGGGGCGACACGGGGTCGGAGGGTCTCCGGGGCATCTACAATCCATTCGAGAATCCGAGAGCGATCCGTGAATCTCTGCCTCTGCCCTCGTTACCCGACTGCCGGGAATACCTCGGGGCGGTCCGACGGGCCGTCCTCGCGCAACTCGATGATCTCGACCTCACCGCGAGGACACCTCTCCTGACAGACGGGTTCGTCTTCCGGATGGTTCTGCAGCACGAATACCAGCACAACGAGACGATCCTGCAGACGCTCCAGTTGAAGCAGGGAGATCGGTATCCGGCGCCTCGTCAGCTGGCCCCACCGTCGACCGTGCCGGATGCGCCGGGCAGGGACGTGACGGTGCGCTTCGACGGCGGCTCGGTCACCATCGGGACGGATGACCGGTCCACCGCGTACGACAACGAGCGGCCTCTGCACTCTGTGGAGGTGTCGTCCTTCGAGATCGACGTACACCCGACGACCAACGGCGACTACCGCCGCTTCGTGGAAGCGGGAGGATACGATGATCCCGCACACTGGTCCGAGGCTGGATGGGCGTGGCGAAATGAGGAGGGACTGACGGCCCCGAAGTACTGGGAGCACGGGTCGGGGGGTTGGTCCGAACGCTTCATGGACAGATCCGTACCGCTGGATGATGCGCGTCCGGTCTGCCACGTATGCTATTTCGAGGCGGAAGCCTACGCCCGCTCGGTCGGCAAGCGACTCCCTACGGAGTTCGAGTGGGAAGTCGCAGCTTCGTGGGACCCGCTCGAGGGCCGGAGTCGCGCCTACCCTTGGGGCGACGCAGCGCCGACGCCGATGCACGCGAACCTCGATGCGCTTCTGTTCGAGACGACACCCGTCGGCGCGTATCCGCTTGGACAGTCCCCGCTGGGGTGCTGGGACATGATCGGTAACGTGTGGGAGTGGACGTCGAGCGACTTCGACGGCTACCCGGGCTACCAGACGTTCCCCTACCCGGAGTACTCCGAGGTCTTCTTCGGCGAGGAGTACAAGGTCCTGCGAGGGGGGTCATGGGCCACTCGGTTCGGCGCCGTGCGAAACACCTTCCGGAACTGGGACTACCCGATTCGCCGGCAGATCTTCTCCGGATTTAGGTGTGCTCGGGATGGTTGACGTCTCCGAGGAGGAACGTGCGAGGGTGATCGCAGGGCTCAGCGGAGCCGACAAGCACGTGTCGTCGAAGTATCACTACGATGAGCGGGGTTCCCGCCTCTTCGAGGAGATCACCAGGCTCGACGAGTATTACCTGACGCGCACGGAGCGGTCCATGCTCCGAGCTCTGATGCCCCCACTCGTCTCAGAGCTGCAGCCCGCGACCCTGGTCGAGCTTGGCGCCGGTAGCGCAGAAAAGTCGCGGATCATCCTGGACGCCATGATCGAGATGGGGGACCGTGCGTCGTTCGTTCCGATCGATGTGTCGGGTGACTTTCTACACCAGACGGCCGCATCACTTCGTGCGGAGTACGAGACGCTCGACGTGTACCCGCTGGTGGTGGACATCCTGGACCCGTTCCACCTCCCCGAGACGCTTCCGAAGCCCCGATGGATTGCGCTACTCGGGAGCACGATCGGTAATTTCGACGAGCCACGCGCGGTCGACCTTCTCACCCACGTCTCTGCCGCGATGTCGGCCTCCGATCGCTTCCTGCTCGGCGTCGACCTTCGCGCGGGTCCCGGGAAGTCGATCGCCCGAATCGAGGCGGCGTACAACGACGCTCGAGGCGTGACCGCGCAGTTCAGCCTGAACCTCCTGTCCGTCCTCAACGACGCCTTCGGCTCCGACTTCGACCCGGAGGGCTTCCGGCATCGTTCCGTCTACAGCGAGGAGTTGGGGCGAATCGAAACCAGTCTCGTGTCCCGGCAGGACCAGCTGGTCCACTTTCCCGGGGAAGCGCCGATTCCGATCCTCGCCGGTGAAGCGATCCGGAGCGAGATCAGCTGCAAGTACGACCGACCGGCGGTCCAAGAGCTCTTCGCCGCGTCGGGACTCGACGTCGATCGGTGGATGACCGATCCGGACGACCTTTACGCTTTGGTGCTGGGACGTCTCAAGTAGCCCGGAAGGTGTCCGGCACGAGCCATACCATCACCCGACCGCGCAGGCCCGACACTCCTTCGGATGAGGGGCCGGGCGTCTCTCCGCGTGTCGGGCGGGTGATGACCTCATGGGAAGATCGACTTCCAGTACACGGCCCGGCGACCGAAGGTGAAGCCGATCCCACCCCCGACGAGACCCAGCGCCGTGCCCCATCGAACGGCTCCCTCGCGCTCCCTCACTTTGCAGAGCTCAACGGTGTCGCACTCGAAAGAACCAATCATCAGTCCGAACATCGACCCGGCGAGGAGGCCGCCACCCAGGCCCCAGAGCGCGCCCTGAAGCCAATGTGTGCGCTGCACTGCCACGCCGCGGATCGCAGTGAGGTCTACACTGATCGGTACGCCCGTGCCTTCCTGACGAAGTTCCACCGTCGAGGATTCGAGCGAAACAAACCGCGCGTGGTCCACGAGCACCTCCGGCGTGACAACGTACACCGTTTCGTTGACGGTCATCCCCGCGAAGAGGGCGCGCAGGCGGATCTCGCTCTCACTCGACTCCGTCTGCGCGGCCGCGTGCTCAACGCCCGCAAGGGCAGCGACGCAGAGGAGCACGGCGACGAAACCACGCGATGCCGCGGTGCTCCCCGGGCCGAAGGGCGGGATCGGCAACCGCCCGGACATCTTCATCTTCATCTCACCTCGACGCGGGCACCCATCTGATTCGCAGGATCGTTGGCGAGCCACCGTGATCGTCGGCTCGGCCCATCGTGGGGGCAGCCCGAGACACGACTTCCTCTACATCCGAGGTAGCGTGACTCCGACCTGCTTCATGTACTTGCCCTTCCGATCCGCATACGCGACTTCCGGCTCCTCGTCACCTTCGAAAAACAGGAGCTGAGCGATGCCTTCGCCTCCGTACACCTTCGCGGGGAGCGGCGTCGTGTTCGAGATCTCGAGCGTGAGATATCCCTCCCACGTCGGCTCGAGCGGCGTGACGTTCACGATCAGGCCGCATCTCGCGTACGTCGACTTGCCGACACAGACCACGAGCACGTCTCTCGGAATGCGGAAATACTCCTCCGTCCTGGCGAGGGCGAACGAGTTCGGCGGGATGATGCACTCGGGCCCGACGATGTCCACGAAGGACCGGTCGTCAAAGTTCTTCGGATCGACGATCGAGTTGTGGACGTTCGTGAAGACCTTGAACTCCGGGGACACGCGGATGTCGTATCCGTAGGACGAGATCCCGTAGGAGATCTTTCCGTCCCGCACCTGACCGGATTCGAAGGGCTCAATCATGTTGTGCTCTTCGCACATCCGGCGGATCCACTTGTCACTCTTGATGGGCATGCGGGGTCGGTGCTCCGGGTCTGTAATCAGGGTCTCAGGGAAGGGCGCACGCGCGCCGGATCGCCCCGTAGAGGACGCCCAAGATAGATGTCCCCTCAACTGCCGGTCAAACCGGCGAAAATCGGGGGATTTCGGCCGAAATCGGGACCTGAGGATCGGTTGACACTCGAACACGCGCTCGGGTACCTTTTCGCCGGCATTCACGCTCGTGAACAATTTCACAAACCCCACGGACGCTCATGTCGGGAGCCTATCTCCCCATCCTGTTGCTGTTCGGCGTCTCGGTGATCAATGCCCTTGGTATGGTGGTCACCTCGCACATCCTGAACCCGCGACGTGACACTCCGCAGAAGTTGATGCCGTACGAGTCGGGCATGATTCCGCTCGGCAGTACGAAGGCGCGCTTCTCGGTCAAATTCTACATGGTGGCGATCAGCTTCATCGTCTTCGACCTGGAGACGATCTTCCTGA
>Ga0181587_10004629_pt1 | contig 11317 bp, 7 predicted proteins | sample 071ome_27_FD_132463 | JGI IMG/M metagenome (GOLD analysis project Ga0181587, IMG submission 132463) | Coastal salt marsh microbial communities from the Groves Creek Marsh, Skidaway Island, Georgia - 071409AT metaG (megahit assembly) | ecosystem: Environmental > Aquatic > Marine > Intertidal zone...
CCTACCAGTACGCCATAGCGATTCAGATAGGTCTGGGCAGCCGATGCCAGCATCACGCCTGGTAAATCATTGCCCCCGAAAATTAATGGACGCTCAAACGCGCCTGTTGCTAGAATGACCTGCTTTGCGCGTACTTTTAACAGCCTCTGGCGCGGCAGATGCGGGGCGGGGGCGCTCATATGGTCGGTTACCCGCTCGCATAAGGTAAGATAGTTATGATCGCCATATCCAAACAGGGTTGTTCTGTTCAGTAAGGTCACATTGTCATAGGCTGATAATGTGGCGATGGTCTGTTCTATCCAGTCTATGCTGGCAATGCCGTCAATCATGGTCTGTCCGGCACTTAACAGCCAACCGCCCCATTGGGCTGTATCTTCTACCAGCAGAATGCGCTGCCCCGAAGGTGCGGCCTGTAATGCGGCGACCAGCCCAGAAATACCGCCACCAGCGATCACAATATCAAAATGTGCATGGCGTTTTTCATATCTATCGGGGTCGTTCGGTTCGTCCGCAATTTTGCCTAGCCCTGCGGCATTGCGGATAAGATGCTCATAGCTCATCCAGAAAGAAGCAGGCCACATAAAGGTTTTGTAATAAAAGCCAGCAGGGAAAAAGCGTGAAAATAGCGAATTAATCGCACCCAAATCAAATTTCAGGCTTGGGAAGCGGTTTTGTGATTCAGCGACCAGCCCATCATAGAGTTCAACCTGCGTTGCTTTCAGATTTGGCTCGATACGTGCGCCACGACCAACCCTGACAAGGGCGTTTGGCTCTTCTGCGCCTGCAGCCATAATGCCGCGCGGACGGTGATATTTGAATGACCTGCCTAGCAGATGCACCTGATTGGCCAGCAGGGCAGATGCTAGCGTATCGCCTTCAAAGCCAGTATATTTGCGTCCATCAAAGCTGAAAGAAACAGGCTTTGAGAGATCAACAGAGCGGGCGTTATGTGTGCGCATCTGAGCCATTATCTATTTCCTTTGACCGGTTTTGCTGCTGCTTCTGCGGCTGTATTTCGCCGCCAGCTTTGCTGGTAGGCAGCTTTACCTTCTTTGCTTTTGGGGAGTTTGCCCATCGCATAGATTTCAATTATCTCGTGGCTATGGGTGTTGCGAACAACATTAAACCATCTGCGGCATCCTGCCTGATGACGCCAGCGTTCCAGAAAAATGCCTTTGGGATTATCACGCAAAAACAGATATTCGCCGAATTCGCTATCGGTAATCTGATGTTCGGCAAGCGGGCGCATAATATGGGCTTCGCCACCACAGCTAAATTCTTCTTCATCTCTTAATCCGCAATAAGGACAGTTCAGATGGAGCATGTCAGTATTCCCTGTTATTTCTGGAGTGTTATCTGCATCTAGGATTAATGGGCAACCCCTGCGGCGCCATGTTCGTCAATCAAAAGGCCTGTCTCAAATCTGTTCAGACTATAGGGCGCGGCAATCGGGTTTGGTCTGTCATTTGCAATCAGATCAGCAAATACATGCCCTGAACCTGGTGTTGCCTTGAACCCGCCTGTGCCCCAGCCGCAATTAAAATATAGCCCGTCAATATCTGTTTTTGAGATAATGGGCGATGCGTCAGGACAGGTATCTACAATGCCGCCCCAATGCCGTAACATCCTGAGGCGTGACAGGAACGGAAATAGCTCAACTGCAGCTGAGATCATATGTTCTGGCACAGGGAACGAACCACGCTGGGCGTACGAGTTATATTTATCTACCCCCGCACCAAGCACCATCTCGCCCTTGTCAGACTGGCTGATATACATATGCACTGCATTTGACATAATCACCGTATCCAGCACTGGTTTAATAGGTTCGGATACCAGTGCCTGCAATGGCCTGCTAGCCAGAGGCAGATGAATGCCGGCCATCTCGGCAAGGATGGAAGAATGACCAGCAACAACACATCCAACTTTGCGTGTCTTGATTAGCCCCTTTGTGGTTTCAATGGCTGTAATGCGTCTGCCAGAGCGTTTCAGGCCTGTCACTTCGCAATTCTGGATAATATCAACGCCCATATCATCTGCGGCGCGCGCATATCCCCATGCAACCGCATCATGTCTTGCGGTACCGCCACGCTGTTGCAAAAACCCGCCCATCACCGGATAGCGAATAGACTGGTCCATATTGATGCAGGGCACGAATTTAGCAATTTCGGCAGGTCCTAACACGTCAGAATCAATGCCGTTAAGCCGGATGGCATGCACCCGTCTGGACATTTCTTTTAGCTCGTGCTCGCTATGGGCGATGGTCAGCACGCCGCGCTGGCTGAACATGATATTAAAGTTTAAATCCTGAGCCAGCCCTTCCCATAATTTCAGTGCATGTTCATAAATCGCAGCAGATTCATCCCACAGATAATTTGATCTGATGATGGTGGTATTGCGGCCAGTATTGCCGCCGCCAAGCCAGCCTCTCTCAATCACCGCAATTTTGGTCATGTTATGGACAGATGCCAGATAATAGGCCGTAGCCAGCCCATGACCACCGCCACCAATAATGACCGCATCATATTCTGGTTTTGGTTCGGCATGACGCCATGCCTGCTGCCAGTTCTGATGATAGCTAGAAGCATTTTTGGCAAGCGAAAACACCGAATAGCGTTTCTGTTTGCTGGTTAATGCTTTCAATCCTCTGTCAATTGACGAGCTGGCCATGCGTATAATTCCTTCTGCACTATGGTTGACTGCTAGCCATATGGATATTTTTTAGCGTGAACTTAGCATAGACCATATTGCAAGTAACAGCTAAATTACCCTGAATGAAGATGATACAAATGAAAAAAAAACCTATTCAGATGACGACTTCAGCTAAACTCTGTTCGACATATATCGACCAATTTTCTAGATGTGAAATCATCCAGATATTGTTTTTTTGCCGAAAAATACCATTTCAAGCTGGATCAAGTCTGTTAACAGGCTGAATCATGGCGTAGTCTGTATCAAACAAACTTATCAGAAAGTAAATTCATGCCGATTATCAACCGAGTTGCTGACTTTCATGACCAGATGACAGCCTGGCGGCGTGCGCTTCACGCTCACCCAGAGTTAGGATATGAAGAATTTTGGACATCTGATTTCATTGCAGCAAAGCTCGAAGAATTTGGCATTGAGGTTACACGCGGGCTAGGCGGCACAGGGGTTGTTGGCAGATTACAGGGCAGGCAGAATAGCTCTGGCAAAAAAATTGGCCTGCGCGCAGATATGGACGCCTTGCCAATGTCCGAGCTGAATGAGTTTGAACATAAATCTACCCAAGATGGCAAAATGCATGCGTGCGGGCATGATGGCCATATGGCGATGTTACTTGGTGCGGCTTGTTATCTGGCAGAAACACGGCAGTTTGATGGCGAAGTATATTTTATTTTCCAGCCTGCCGAAGAAGGCGGAGCAGGCGGCAAGGCCATGATTGATGACGGATTATTTGACGAATGTGATGTGAAAACCATCTGGGGCATGCATAACTGGCCAGGTCTTGGCGCAGGTGAATTCGCCGTCTCAGAAGGCCCATGTATGGCAAGTGCTGATCATTTTACCATCACGCTTAATGGCAGGGGAAGCCATGCTGCGATGCCGCATCAGGCGTCAGACCCTGTGCTGGCAAGTTGTCAGCTTGTGCAGGCATTGCAGATGATCGTCTCGCGGCGCTCAAACCCTGTTGATCCGGCCGTTGTGTCTGTCACCATGATCAATGGCGGTAGTGCCTTTAATGTGATTCCTGATTCTGTCTCGCTTTCAGGTACAGCGCGTGCCATGAATGCTGCCTCGCGCCAGCAAATTCAGGATGAAATACAAACCATTACCCATAATATCGCCTCAGCGCATGGATGTGTTGCAAATATTGAGCTATTTGCAGGCTATCCGCCTACCGTCAATCATAAAGAAGAAGCAAACAGGGCGTCTGCAATTGCCGCTGATATTGTGGGTGCAGACAAGGTGCATATGAATTTGCCGCCCTCGATGGCCGCAGAAGATTTTGCCTATATGCTGGAAGCCCGCGCCGGTGCCTATATCTGGCTAGGGGCAGGTGAAGCACAGCCTGGCAAGATGCTCCATAATACTGGCTATGATTTTAATGATGATATTCTGCCAGTGGGCACTAGCTACTGGGTCAAGCTGGTCGAATCAGAAATGCAGCTCTGATGGCAAAACAGACAGCTAATTCTTCGAAAAGAACAACTTTCTGGGCAGTGCTGTTCGGGCTGGCAAGTCTGGGTGTGATCAGCATCGCCTCGCTATTTGTCTGGCATAAAATGGGGCATGTTGCGCTTGGCCTGCATGGCTGGCTGGCCCTGATTGCAGGGGCTGTAGGCTCTGTTCTGCTAGGTGGCGGGCTGATGGCACTTAGCTTTTATTCTGCCCGCTCAGGCCATGATGACGCTGCCTATCATGATGATGATCAGCTGTAACTTTCTGTCCATCTAGAATAATGATATTAGCTGGCTATTGACTCTGATTTTAATTTGCCTAAACTAGAACAAAACAAGAACAAAAAAGATAGATGACAGGTCAGGTGCGTATCGGTAATGGCACAGATGCATGAGATGAAGTTGGAGAAAACAAGGCAGGTAGGGCATCAAGGCGATCATGCGCGTCGGCATCTATTCACCTCGCTCAAACAACATGTCAGCCATCTTGAGATGGGTGGAAATACAGCACAGCTTAGCTGTGATCTGCCTGAACTGGATCATGCGCTTTCAGGCGGAGTGCGGGCTGGCTATCCCCATCTGATATGTGGTCATCCCCATGACGGGGCGGCAACAGGCTTTGTGCTGGCCTTGCTTGCCAAGATGGCAAGACAGAATCCTGAAGCTATCTTTATCTGGTGTGCTGCGCCTTTCGCCGGATTGCAGGGCCAGCTATCTGCGCGTGGTATTGCTGCATGTGGCCTGTCGCCTGCCCATTTTATTTTCATAGATGAACAGCATCCGATGCAGCTGATGGCCGCCTATGAGCAGGCATTACAGACAAAATCTGTCACTGCTGTGATAGCTGAATATGGCGTGATGTACCAAAAGCCCGAATTATGGCAACGCTGGATAAGGCGGTTTAGACGTGCCGCCCGCACAAGCGGCGCTTTCGGGCTATTGCTGGGTGCAGATGCACCTATAGCAGGTCTTGAAACAAAATGGCATATTGCCTCTCACCCCTATCAGCAGATGCCAGTTTCATCGCCAAGTTTATCACCAAGTTTATCACAAGGGGATGAATGGCCAAGCATATGGGATGTGCATCTGGTATCGGCACGTGCTGGCAGGCCCTATCGTGATATGCTTGTCTGGGACAGAATAAGCCACAAATTTCGTCATTCGCCTGTCCCTCATATATATCAGCCTGTTGCGCATCTGGCACTGTCTGCCCAGCCTGTATCTGCCTGACAGGTGAGCGTGATGGGTATGTCTGTTCACATTCGAAATGCCTCTGGAATCCGGACGCACAGGACAGGTAGTTCTGAATATATCTATTTGCATTTTCCCTATCTGCCAGTAATGCGTCTGGCACGCCAGCATCAGCTAGATTCCTCTGCGCTTATCTGTGTGTATCAGCCTGAAAAGGGGGTAGACAGGCTGGTATATCTATCTGAAGCGGCGCATCGGCAGGGGCTGTCAACTGGCCTATCTGTGCCAGATGCACGTGCCAGACTGCCTGAGGCCTTATTCTATCCTGCTGATCATGTTGCAGATACCAGATTGCTGGTCAGGCTTGCCCGATGGGCGTGGCGCTATAGCCCGCGTACCGGCATTGATAAAACAGCTCTGGGTATCTGGATTGACATGACAGGTGCAAGCCATCTTGTGGGGGGATGTATGGCTGGTCTGCACCAGATGATGACAATATTATCACAGGCAGGTCTGACAGTGCATGCCGCCGCCAGCCCTAGCTATGCAGCATCATGGGCGCTGGCCCATTATCATCCTGATGCCGCGCAAGGGGTGGAATGTTTTGGTCTTGCTTCAGAACGCGTACAGATGCTTGATATCTTGCCTGTCACAGCCTTGCGTCTTGAGGCAGACTGTGTTGACGGGCTGGTACGTTCTGGCTTGCGTAGCATAGGCGCATTACGCGGTCTCAGGCCTGCCGATCTGGCCATGCGGTTCGGGGCTAGCCTGACAGTGCGCCTTGAACAGCTTAATGATGACAGATCAGAACGGCTGGTGGCAGTGCGTGCTGACCAGCCTATGCTGGTGACGCGGCACTGGCCAGAACCTATCGCTGGTGAAGCGCCTGTTGTGCGCATGGTTGACTGGCTGATAGACGAAATGGCCAGCCTGCTAATGATGCAGGAACAGCAGGCACGCCAGTTTGAACTTGGCTGGCAATATACAGATGGTACGACTGCCCATATGCAGTTCCGCCTGTCACGTGCCAGTAATGACAGGCTGATTATCCGCCGGCTATGTGCAGATGCGGCCAGCAGAATAGATGCCAAATTCGGGATTGATTATAGCTGGATGCGCGCATCTGGTCTGGTTGATTACAAGCCTGTTACAGCGCTATTAGGCACTGACCAGACAGGGCTGGCCGAAATAGAGCTAGAGCATATGATAGATGTGCTTGCCGCCAGATTAGGGCCGGAAAAAGTCAGGCGGGCTATTCCATGTGATAGCTGGCATGTTGAAAAGTCAGAAGAACGCGTAGCGGTGACAGAGGCAGAAGGACGGCATCATGACTGGCAGATAGAGATGCCATCTATATTATCTGCGCCTCGTCCGGTACGTCTGCTAAATATTGCCGAGCCGATAACTACCATCTCTGTATTGCCTGACCACCCGCCTCAACAGCTTGTCTGGCGCAAAAAACACTGGAAGGTCACACAGGCAAGCGGACCTGAACGTGTTGGTCCTGCATGGTGGCAGGCCGATCTCAAAGATAGCAGATCACGTGATTATTATCGCCTGCAATTATCGCAAGGCCCTCGTATCTGGGTGTTTCGTGAAGGTCTGGCAGAACGTGGCGACAAGATAGGCTGGTATATGCAGGGCTTTTTTTGTTGAGGCGCACGCAATGAATAAGATACCACAAACAGCTTTGGGCTGTATGACAAATTTCAGCTTTTTGCGTGGCGCGTCTCATCCTGCCGAGATGATAGAACAGGCAGCATCACTAGGCTGGCAGGCTATCGGCATTTCCGATGTGATGAGCTGTGCCGGTCTGGTAAGAGCGCATATGGCCACAAAACAGGCAGGTATCAGGCTTATATGTGGGGTCTATATCCGTCTGCAAGATGGGCATGATGTGATATGCTATGCCCCGACACGCGCATCTTATGAGACTATCTGCCAGACATTAAGTGCGGCCACCATGAAACAGCCGCATAAAGCATCTGTTCTGCCTGTCATGTATAAAGGTGAGCTTGCCCGCCTGTCATCTGATACGATTGTGATCATTCTGCCAGCTAGCTCGCCTGATGATAATTTTGCCGCGCATCTAGGCCAGATGAAAGCGATTATTTCGGGCAGGGTTTATGTAGGTGCCTATCAGTTGCGTGATGGCTGTGATGACCAGCGACTTGCCCGTATCTCACATTATGCAAATGCAGAACAGCTTGATATGGTAGCGCTCGCACATGCGCTATATCATGTGCCGCGCCGCCGGCCAATCGCAGATGTGCTAAGCTGTATCCGCCATAAAACAACGCTGGCTGATGCAGGCTATCTGTTGTCACGCAATGCCGAACGCCACCTTTTGACGCCGCAGGAAATGCTGAGGCGGTGGCAGGGATATGAGCAGGCAGTCTATCTGGCAGACAGGCTGGCCCATGAATGCCAGTTCAGCCTTGACGAGCTAGGTTTTGAATATCCTGAAAGTATCACCAGCCAGAATAGAACACCGATGCAGGAACTGGCCTTTCAGGTCAAGCAGGGAAGCCGAAAACGTTATCCAGATGGCGTGCCTGATAAGGTAGCAGGCTATCTTGAAAAAGAAATGGCACTGATTAAAAAGCTGGATTATGCGCCTTTTTTCCTGACAGTATTTGATATTGTGCGCTTTGCACGCTCACGCAATATTCTATGTCAGGGGCGGGGGTCTGCGGCCAATTCGGCAGTCTGTTACTGTCTGTTTATTACGGCAGTTGATCCTGAACGCTCGGCCCCTCTGCTAGAACGTTTTATCAGCGAGACCAGAAATGAGCCGCCTGATATTGATGTTGATTTCGAACATCACAGGCGGGAAGAAATTATCCAGTATATCTATCATCACTATGGCAGGCATCGTGCTGGTCTGGCAGCATCAGTCATTACCTATCGCGGGCGTAGTGCGCTGGTGGAAATTGCCAAAGCATTCGGGCTAAGCCGTGATGTTCAAAAAGCCCTGTCTGCTCAGGTATGGGGGCGCGAGAAAGGTAAATTTGCGGCTGAAGCTATCATCGCGGCCGGACTTGACCCCGAAGATAGAACCTTGCGCCAGATTACTTCTCTGGCGGCTGAAATACAGGGCTTTCCACGCCATCTGTCACAGCATGTTGGCGGCTTTGTGATTGTGCGTGACAGTCTGGATAAATTATGTGTAATACGTCCGGCGGCGATGCAGGCACGCAGTATCATTGAATGGGACAAGGATGATCTGGATGCGCTTGGCCTACTGAAAGTTGATGTGCTGGCACTGGGGATGCTGAGCTGTATTCAGGGTGCGTTTCATCTGCTGGCTACCTATTATCAGCGCAATCTTAGTCTGGCCACTATCCCGCCTGAAGATAGCGCGGCATATGATATGCTGTGTCGGGGTGATTCTGTGGGCGTGTTTCAGGTTGAATCATGTGCGCAGATGGCAATGCTGCCCCGTCTTCAGCCGCGCTGTTTTCATGATCTGATTGTGCAGGTGGCGATTGTGCGGCCTGGCCCTATTCAGGGTGATATGGTTCATCCCTATTTACGGCGGCGCGCAGGGCGTGAACAGGTTGATTATCCGTCAGCTGAATTACGTGATGTGCTTGAGCGCACACTTGGTGTGCCGCTATTTCAGGAACAGGCGATGAAAATTGCGATTGTGGGGGCAGGCTTTACAGGGGCAGAAGCAGACCAGCTTAGGCGGGCGATGGCGACCTTTAAAAAGAATGGCGATATTCACCGCTTCTATCACAAAATGGTCGAAGGCATGATAGAGCGCGGCTATGATCCTGAATTTGCCAAACGCTGTTTTAAACAGATAGAAGGCTTTGGTACTTATGGCTTTCCTGAATCCCATGCTGCCAGCTTTGCCCTGCTGGTTTATGTATCTGCATGGCTGAAATGCCATTATCCTGAAATATTTTGCTGTGCGTTGCTAAATGCCCAGCCGATGGGATTTTACCGACCAGCCCAGCTGATCGCTGATGCACGTAGACATGGGGTTGAGGTGCGGGCGATTGATGTGAATTATTCTGAATGGGATTCCACCCTTGAGCCTACCAGCCATTCACGCCACGCGCTGCGGCTTGGCCTGAGGCTGGTCAAGGGGCTGGCAAAAGATGAAGCAGGCAGGCTGGCCGCCGCCCGCCTATCTGATTATCAGACAGTTGCATCACTCATCACCATTGCAGATATATCTGTTCAGGCATTACAGGCACTGGCCGCCGCAGATGCTTTTGCCAGTCTTGGTCTTGATGCACGTCAGGCAGGCTGGCAGATTAAAAAGCTGGCACGCCAGCGTCATCACCAACTGCCGTTATTTGCAGATATATCGGCACCAGATGTGGATACCAGCCAGTACCAGCTGCCCATAGCAGAAATTGGCGAGAAGCTATCACAGGATTATCATGCAACTGGCCTGTCTTTGAAGGCGCATCCTGTTGATGTGCTTGCCAGCGCGCTAAAACAGGATGGCTGGCTTGCCTGTTCTGAGATAGCCAAGCATAAAGATGGGCGGCGATTGCGGCTTGCAGGGTTGGTGACCATGCGCCAGCGTCCGGGTACAGCCAAAGGTACCGTGTTTGTGACCATTGAAGATGGGCAGGGTTCGGTCAATGTGATTATCTGGCATCATCTGACAGTATCATATCGTTCTGCATTGCTTGGCACGCATTTGATGGGCATTGTCGGACGGGTTCAGCGTGAAGGGGCAATCACGCATTTTATTGCAGAAAAGCTGGTAAATTGTGACCAGTATCTGGTCAAGCTACAGCCAGAGACAGGTGAGGCCATTACACCCAAAAGCCGTGATTTTCATTGATCATCTGCACTGGCCGCCAGATTATCTGCCAGCACCAGCTTATGAGCTGGCAGTGGTTTCAACAGGAATAGCAATACAGGCTTTCACAGATACAAATAACGCAGCGCAGGCTTCACGCGCCTGATCTTCATCTAGCTGTTCAAAACGCACGCGCCATAATGCCAGCCCGCCTTTCTCGGAAATACTCAGCTTTGCGGCCTTTCTGCCAAGAATCTCGGGCGCAAGCCGGCGTGCCTTAATCGCCGCTTTATGAGCTGAAACACGACGAGTAAAACTACCAACCTGAATTACCCACTGGGTAGGTTTTTCTGGCACTGTTACAAGTGGCACAGAAGGACGAGCAGGCGGCTGTGCCGTAAGCCTTAATGTTGGCACAGATGGTCGTGGTGCAGGTAGCGATGGCAGAGGCGCTGATTTAACCTGAATTGGTTTCATTTTTGAAAATTGCTTATTCAGCAGGCTCATCATATGAATATCACGGCTTCTGCCTGTGCGCCCGCCAAATACCACCCCGATCAGTCGGATGCCATTACGTTCGGTCGCGGCCACCAGATTAAAACCAGACGCATTTGTAAACCCTGTCTTGATGCCGTCTGTGCCTGTAAACTGGCTGAGCAAATTATTGTGATTTTTGAATTTCAGGCCATTCCAGCTAAAGCTGGTACGCGAGAAGAAATGATAAAATTGTGGAAAGTCACGCCTGATGGCACGCCCCAAGATGGCCATGTCCCGCGCGGTACTTTTCTGCGCCCTGTTTGGCAGGCCGGAGGCATTTTTGAAAATTGTTCTGCTCATTCCTAGCGCATGTGCTTTGCGGGTCATCTGTTTGGCAAATTCACGTTCCGTGCCACCAAGATGTTCTGAAACAACGGTTGCTACATCATTGGCAGATTTTGTAACCAGCGCAAGCACAGCATCTTGCACAGCAATATAGCTACCGGCGCGTAAATATAGTTTTGACGGTGACCGGCCAGCCGCAATTTTGCTCACCTTCATCTTTGTATTCATTGTCACCTGTTTTTGCTGAAGTGCTTCAAACAGCAGATACAGGGTCATGATTTTGGTCAGTGAGGCAGGATAAAGCTGTTTATCTGCGTTGCGTGAATATATTACCTTGCCCGAAGATTCTTCCATGATAACTGCGGCATATTTTGCATTA
>Ga0181587_10004646_pt1 | contig 11303 bp, 14 predicted proteins | sample 071ome_27_FD_132463 | JGI IMG/M metagenome (GOLD analysis project Ga0181587, IMG submission 132463) | Coastal salt marsh microbial communities from the Groves Creek Marsh, Skidaway Island, Georgia - 071409AT metaG (megahit assembly) | ecosystem: Environmental > Aquatic > Marine > Intertidal...
CCTCGGCGGGTCGCCACCTCGGTTGGTTCGGCTGACCGCAACCGGTGCCGCCCGTGTTGCTGCGTGGTCTGCCGGGGAGCCACTGGGCGCGTCACTCGCCGAGCGGCGTCTTGCCCGCCGTCTGCTCGATGCCGGGATCGTTCACCCCAAACCCGAGGCAGGGCCGCGCCAAGCCCACGTCATCATGCCGGTGCACGCCGAGCCCGACATCGCACCCGTTGCTGCGCTGCTCGGTGATGGCCGCCCCACCATTGTCGTTGATGACGGATCCGACGAGCCCGTCAAGGCAGCCGCCGGGATCGAGGTGGTCCGGCGGGACCGATCCGCAGGCCCGGCTTCCGCCCGAAACGAGGGTGTTCGCCGGGCCGTGGCTGATGGTGCTGCGTTCGTCGTGTTCGTAGATGCCGATGTGGATGCCCACCCGGGGTGGACGGACGCGCTCCTGGCGTACTTCGACGACCCCAATGTGGCTGCGGTCGCGCCGAGGGTCCGGGCCGCGGTCGGCGCCACGATGCTCGATCGATACGAGATGACGTTCCCATCGTTGGATCAGGGACCACACCCGGCATCCGTCGGTCCGGGCCGGAAGGTTCCGTACGTCCCGTCAGCCGCCCTCGCTGTTCGGGTAGCTGCGTTCGATGAGGTTGGAGGATTCGACCCGTCGCTGCGCTTCGGCGAAGACGTTGACCTCGTGTGGCGGCTCGTCGCCGCTGGCTACACCGTTCGCTACGACCCCTCCGTTGAGGTTCGCCATCGTGCTCGAGAGGACTGGCGTGGCTGGCTGACGCAACGCCGTGCCTACGGTTCCTCAGCGGCGTCGCTGGCGGCTCGACACGGCGCTGCGGTCGCGCCGGCCCGTGCGCCCGCCGGGGTCTATGCAACGATCGGCGCCGCAGTCCTTGCGCCTGCGCCAGTTCCGGCGGCGGTCGGTGCCGTCGAGATCGTCGCAGCTCAGCGTCGGGTTCGTGCCTCGCTCGGCGAGCACCACGACCCGGGACTCGTGGCCGGTGGGCTCGCCCGGGCGCTGCAATCCTCGGTCCTCGCGATCGTGCGGGCCGGGTTGCCGTTCGCTGTGCTCCTTGCCCTGTCCGGTCGTCGCCGGCGTCGGCGTCTGGTGGCACTGGTCGTCGCTGCTGCTGCTACCGAGGTGGCTGAGGCGTCTGCGACACTCGGCCGCGTGCGCACCCTCGCACTTCGGCTGCTTGATCATGGCGCCTACGGTCTCGGCGTCTGGGAGGGCCTTGTGCGGATCGGGCGACCGGGCCTTCCCGCCATCCTTCCTCGGCTCACCCGCCCTGGGGTGCGGGCCGATACGGTCACTGCGGATACCGTCCCCTCATGAACGCCACCATTGTCCCGTCCCGCCTGGATGCGCTGACCGCCCGGTGCCGCCGCGAGGTTGACGAAGGTCGCCTCCCTGGGTTCCAGCTAGCTGTCGGCTTCGAGGGAGAGATCGTCCATTTCGAGTCGTACGGGACAGCCCGCGACGAGCACCGTTTCCACACGTACTCCGCCGTGAAGCCGACGGTGAGCCTGACCGTGTTGGAACTCGCCGCCGAAGGCCTCCTGGACCTTGACGCTCCCGTTGCGTCGGTGCTGCCGCCATTCGGTGAGAACGGTAAGGCCGACATCACCCTTTCCCAGGTGCTGCTGCACGCCGGAGGGTTCCCGTCAGCCCCGATCGAGCGCGACGCGGCCGTGCGATCCGAGCGGCTCGAACGCTACGCCTCGTGGTACACGAACTGGGAGCCCGGTACCCGCTTCGAATACCACCCCATGCAGGCCCACTGGGTGCTCGGCGACATGATCGAGGAGGTCACCGGTCGCAACTATGCCGACGTGATCGAGGAGCGGGTCATGACCCCGGCCGGTCAGCCCCGCTGGCTAGCGATTCCTGAGGACGCGCAGGATGGCATCGTCGACGCAATCGACGTTGGCAAACCGATTGATCCGGCCGAGTACGAACGCCTCTTCGGATCGCCGATGCCACAGACGGTCGTGACCAACGAGGGCCTTCGAGCACTCAACGAACCGTTGGTCAGGGCCCTCGGCCACCCGGGCGGCGGCGGGATCACCTCAGCGTCGTCGCTGGCTGGCTGGTACCAGGCGATTCTCCACGATGACGGTGAGATCCTCCGCCCCGAAGTCAAGAAAGACGCGCTGCGAACCGTCCGCCAGACCCACCCCGATCCGCTCGGGATCCCCGCCCAGCGAACCCATGCGTTCACGCTCGCCGGTGATGATGGCAAGCACGCTGGACGTGGTCATGGGCACGCCAGCAGCCCCTGGACCTTCGGCCATGGGGGAGCGAAGGGTCAGATCGCCTGGGCCGACCCGGCCACCGGCATCTCGCTCGGCTTCATGACGAACGGCTTGGACCTCAACGATGTTGCGGTCGGTCGCCGATCGATCGCGATTTCCTCCAAGGCGGGCGCGCTTACGACGAAGGAGTAGCGGACGACTCTGGCGCGGCGGACCGCACCAGCGCCCACATCGAACTCATCGCGACGACGACCACCAGCCCAACCCAACCGAGCACCTCGGGGCTGCTTCGATCGCTGAGCACTCCGATCAGGGCCGGAATGGTGATCGCCCCGGCCGACGACGCTGCGAGTTGGTAGCCGACAACCCGCGCCGCTCGGGCTGCGCCGAGATAGATCGGGGTCCGGTTGACCACGGCCGGGAACATCACCGAGAACGCAAAACCCGCAACCGGGAGGGCCACGGCGCCGAGACCGGCAGGATCGAGCGCGAACACGGCCAACGCCACGATAGAGAGCGTCGACGCCCGCGACATGATTGCTTCCGGGGTCATGCGATGGCCGGCGAACGCAAGCAGGAAACGGCCGATCGTCAGGCCTCCCCAGTACGACGCAACGAGGAACCCGGCCGCAACCTCATCAACGGAGCGCTGTTCGCTCAGCAGGGTGAAGCTCCACTGGCCCATGGAGACCTCGACGCCGACGTACAGGAAGAACCATCCGAGCACCATCGGCAGCAGCCATCGAGAGCCAGTGGTGACATGCTGCTGGGCAGCCTCGACCTCTGCGCTGACCGGGAGGTCGTCCAGCCCCTGACGGGCCATCGGCGACATGGCCAGCACACCGACCTGGATGCCGGCGAAAATCCAAAACGGCACCTGCCACCGGTCACCGCCGGCGACGAAGATTGTCGCCACGAGCGGCCCGACCGACGCACCGACGCCATAGAAGCCGTGGAGCAACCCCATAGCTCTCGGTCCTCGCTTGACCGCAACCCACGCGTTGACGGTCGAGTCGAGCAGGCCGTTGCCGAGCCCCAGGATCGCAAACCCGGCCAGGGTTGTGAGCCAACCCGAGCCGATCGCGATCAGCGCAAGCCCGATCGCCGCCCCAGAAGACCCGGCGCGAAAGGCGAAGGCGGTGCCGAAGCGGTCGCTGACATGGCCCGACACCACCGAGGCAACGAGATAGCCCCCCGACAGGCAGCCGAACAGTTGTCCAAACGACCCGTCGGTGCGTCCGAAATCGTCGCGCAGGTCGGGCCATACGGTGCCGATAGCCCCATCGGTGAGGCCGAGCACGACAAAGCCCACCAGGCTGATGCCGAACGCCCATGCGCTCGCCTGGCGGTATGACGTGGCGTTGCGCATCGCGGCCGTCAGCGGCCCCTCGACCGCAGATAGGCGGCACCGACCGAGCGCGACTCGGGATCGTGCAGCGCGTTGACCAACGCATCAGCATCGGACCATGCCGTCCCGGTCGACACGAGCGACTCCGCGGCGGCATCGACCGCCCGGAGGGTTGCTCGCAAGGTCAGCGCTGACTTCGTTGCAAGGGTCGCCGCGAGTTCCTGGGCGACGTGCAGATACTCGCCGTCAGCGGCAACCGTGTTGAGCATGCCCAACCCATGGGCCTCCGCCGCACTGAACGGTCGGCAGGTCAACACCAGTTCCCGGGTGGCGGCCGGGCCGATCTCGCGAACCAGCCGCTGAATACCGCCCCATGCCAGCGGAATCCCGAGATCGACCTCGGGAATAGCGAAGCGGGTCGACTCAGCCGCAACCCGGAGGTCACAAGCTGCAGCAAGTACCACACCGCCCCCCACACAGTGTCCATGTACGGCCGCGATCGTGACCGCCTGCATGCCCTCGATCGCTTCGGCCATCAGACGGCCGGCATCAGCCGCCTCGCGCGGGAGCGGACCATCGTTGTCCCCGCCGAAGCTGGCGAGGTCGGCCCCGGCACTGAAGGCTCGGCCGGCGCCATGAACCACGACGGAACGAACCTCGTCTCGTGCGTTGAACCAGTCGGCCGCGGCGACCAACTCGAGGAGACAGGTCGTGGACAGCGGATTGAGTGACTCGGGCCGGTTGAGCTGGATACGTCCGGTGCGGCCGTCGGTCTCGACGAGCAGGGTCTCGAAGTCGGTCATGACCGAGACGATGCCACGCTCGGAGGCTCAGCATCGACCTCGCGGGCCGAGTCGCGCCCGGGCCGGCCCGGCGATCCGACTTCTTCAGGCGACGTTGATCCCCGCGCCCGTCATATCGACCGTGGTGTTTTCGGGCTCCCCACCGTGGTTGAGTACGGCGACCGCGCCGGTCAGTTGCTCGAGCTGCGCCCACGCTACGACCTCAGGATCATCGGTCAGGAAGACGATCTGCTGGTTATCCGATGCTGTGCCGAGAAGCTCGAGCAGCGAGGCCTTCACCGGGGGGTCGAGCCCGACGAGCGCGTCGTCGAGGATGAGCGGCAGGCTCTCACCGGCCGGGCCAAGGGAGCGGACCCGAGCGAGATGCTGCCGCAGGGCGTGGGCGAGCGCAGCGAGTGGATCGTCATCACGAAGCGCATGTGGCCCCGACTCGACGTGGGTGGCGACTCGAAGCTGTGTCGACATGGCGTCGATGTCGGCGCGGTGCTCGTCGGCCCACTCCGGATCGATATCGCCAGCGAACTGTCGCCACCCGGCGATCGCAGACTCGTACTCGGTTCCGGCTTCGACCAGTCGCTCTCGGGCTTGGCCGCTCTGGAGCAGGCCGTTGACCCGCTGCAGATGGAATCCCAGGTAGGACTCGGCACCGGCTGCTGCCAGCGCCTCACGTTCGGCCTTCCGAGCCTGCTGCACCCGCCGATTCTGGATGAAGGAGATCACGGTCACGGTCACGGCGAGGAGCACGCACGCCATCCCCGCCATCTGGCTGACCAGGGTCGCCGAAGGCACCGCCGCAAGCGCAGCAAGGGCGCCGCCGATGAAGCTGGCTCGTCGAAGCTTCTCGGCGCGAGCCTGGGCTCCCTCGAACCGCTGATGCTGTTCTTCGATTTGGGCCACGACCGCTGCATCTTCTGGTTCGGACCCGGCGTCCTTCGCCGCCTGGTCGAGTTCGGCGCGGGCGTGTGTGACGCGGGCGGCCGCCTCCCAGAGTTCGTCGGGGTCGGCCCGCGCAAGGCGACGGACGTGCTCGTCATGGTGGCTGGTCGCCGTAAGGTCGGCCGCCGTCATCCGCAGCACCCGTTTGGCCGATCGCGGGTCAAGGTCGGCCACGGCGAGGAGATCGACGTGTCCATCGTGGTCAGCGAAGCGAGCACTGACGTCAGCCGCAGTGTCGACGTCGACGACGCGGGCTCGGGCCCCGAACGGCCGAAAGATCGCAAAGCGGTTTCCGTTGTCCGCCACGATCTCGGCGTGAACCCCAGGTCGGCTGGAACTCAGCGAGCCGACGAGTTCGCTGATGACACCCTCACGTTCGAGGCGACCCACGCCGCAGATCACGGTGAGCCGGGGATGGAAGTCCAGGGAGAACGTGTTTTCGTCGGCCTCGATGACCAGACGCTCAAATCGCATGAGGAGAACGTCGGCGTTTCTTCGACCGAACTTGAGCTGAACGACCCATCATGTAGGGGCCTCCGGCCGGGAGCTGCGCAGCGAGTGAGGCCCAGATGAACCCGCCAGCCCTGCTGACATCGCGGTTCTGGGATCCGGGTTGGGTTCCGGGAGTCCTCGTGGCATCATTTCTGACGCTTCGGCACGTGTCTCCGGCACGAACGGAAGCAGGCTCCCTTAGCTCAGTCGGCAGAGCGTCTCCATGGTAAGGAGAAGGTCGTCAGTTCAATTCTGACAGGGAGCTCGTCGGTTCGACTCGTCGTCCGAACCCTGGCGACGTAGCTCAGTTGGTGAGAGCGCTCGACTCATAATCGAGAGGTCGACAGTTCGAATCTGTCCGTCGCTACCAGTTCTCCAGTCCAGACGGTGTTATCCGGAGAACCCGATCTGCGGAGGAGGGCCGTGATGGGCGAGGAGGGCATGGCCAAACAGCCCCGCCGACTCCAGATCGTCACGGATTCGACACGTAACCTGTCGCCTGCTTCGGGGTCGAAACGTTCGGATCAGGACATGGCTGTGTTGGTCGAACGAGCCGCCGCCGGCGAACGCAAAGCGTTCGACGAGTTGGTTCGTCTCACCCAGCGCGACGCGTTCGGTCTTGCCATTCGACTCACTGGGAACGAGGAAGACGCACGAGACGTGGTGCAGGACGCCTATTTGCGGGCCTACCGAAGCATCGGCCGTTTCCGCGGCGACGCGCGCTTCAGCACCTGGCTGTACCGCATCGTGGCGAACACGTCATCGACACATCTCGGTCGTCGCAATCGGCACCGTCATGAAGCGCTCGTCGATGACACCGTTGTTGTGGACCAGCACCCCGATCGGGATCCCGTGCTCGTCGCCGAGACCGCTGATCTGCGCAACCAGCTCGATGAGGCGATCCGCGACCTCCCTCCACGACTGCGAAGTGTCGTCGTGTTGCGTGATGTCTATGACCTGTCCCACGAGGCGATCGCCGAGGAACTCGACATTTCGGTGAGCGCCGCCAAGGTTCGCCTTCACCGTGCTCGCCGGCGCTTGCGCGAACAGGTCTTTCCCCTCCCGGGGGAACATGAATCAGGAGCCAGCCCCGATGTCCGCTGAACCCATGGAACGACTCGAGTGCCACGCCCACGCCGACGAGCTCGCAGCCGCCGACGACGCAGCACTCACCGCCGGCGCCCGGGCCCATGTTCACCAGTGTCTGCGGTGCCAGGCCGAGATCGCGAATTACCGCCGCATGCGCCGCGTCATGCGCAGCCTTGCCGATGAGCCGACGCCGGTTGCCCCCGGGCTCGAGCACGAGATTCTGTCGGCACTCGACGGGGTGGATGGCCGCTCGTCCACTCGAGTTCCGACGGTAGCGGCAGCCACGATCGGCGGGATCGCCGCCGCGGCCGGCGTGATCGCCCTCGCTGCCCGTCGCCGCGCCGTACTGCGTTTGGCGGGCTAAGTTCCGCCTCCCACCGCGCAAACCGCCGGTCGGGAAACGCGATGCCGGTGGTACCATCCTTGAGCGTTCTCAGGGGCGTGGCTCAATTGGTAGAGCACCGGTCTCCAAAACCGGCGGTTGGGGGTTCGAGTCCCTCCGCCCCTGCGTGATGAGTTCGTCAACCGGCGACCTCTTCGACTTCAGCCAAGGACCCGCACCATGTCGATGAACCGACAGCAGAAGCGAATGCTCCAGAAGCAGGGTGAGATCGACGCCGACGGCGCGCCCGTTCGCACCCGCAAGGCACCCTCCGGCGGTGCCGCCCAGGAGCGCACGAGCCCCGGCCAGTTCCTCCGTGAGGTCCGTGGTGAGCTCCGCAAGGTGGCGTGGCCCACTCGCGACGAAACGGTGAACTACTCGATCGTCGTCTTTGTGACCATCGTCGTGGTCGGCGCAATGATCTACGGGCTCGACTGGGCCTTCTCGACCTTCATCCTCGAGCTGTTCGACAACAACTGAGTTCCCATGTCTGACGAAACCACTGACGAGATCTCCACGGACGACGCTGGCGAAGACGCCGCCGTCGACGTTGACGACACCGCCGCCGTTGCGGTCGCTGACGAGACCGAGACCGACGCAGCGCCTGTTGGCGCCGGTCTGGCCAATGCCTGGACCGGAGGCGAGGCGATGCCGGGCCGTCCCGAGGTAGAAGCCCCGGCTGACAACGTCATCGGTGAGGACGAGCTCCTCGCCGACGACGAGGCCGAAGAGGCGTATCTGTCTCCGTTCGATCGCCCGGGCCGCTGGTTCGTGCTCCACACCCAGTCGGGGTACGAGAAGAAGGTCAAGCAGAACCTTGAGGCCCGCATCGCCTCGATGAACATGGAGAACCGCATCCACGAGGTCGTCATCCCGACCCGTGAGGTTCCCGAGTTCAAGAACGGCAAGAAGGTCATGACCGAGAAGAAGCTCTTCCCGGGCTACCTCCTCTGCCGCACCAACCTCGACGACGACGCCTGGTATGTCATCCGCAACACCCCGGGTGTCACCGGCTTCGTCAACCAGGGTGGCAAGCCCTCGCCGATGCGCCGCAAGGACGTTGAAAACTTCCTCGGCGTCGAGGCCGACCGCAAGCAGGAGCAGACCAAGAAGTCGAAGCCGATGTTCGAATACGACATGGGTGAGACCGTTCGGGTCAAGGAAGGCCCGTTCGCTGATTTCTCCGGCGAGATCATCGAGATCAACGAGGACCAGCTCAAGGTCAAGGTGCTCGTCAACATCTTTGGTCGCGAGACCCCGGTCGAGCTCGAGTTCGCCCAGGTCGCCCGGCTCTGACCCACAGCCGGGGCTGCCACGGGTCGGATCCACCGGTCCGTTCCCCCGGCACGCGTCGGGCATTGCGCCATTTCCGCGAGGTTGCGGGTTGGCGCGTGGCGCTCAGCGCCCCAGACTTATCCGTCCGCATTTCTCAGTAGGAAACCATCATGGCTAAGAAGCAGGTCGCTGCTGTCGTCAAGATCCAGATCCCCGCCGGGCAGGCCTCGCCAGCGCCTCCTGTCGGTACCGCGCTCGGTCCGCACGGTGTCGCGATCATGGACTTCTGCAAGGACTACAACGCAAAGACCGAAGACAAGCGCGGGCAGATCATCCCCGTCGAGATCTCGATCTACGAAGACCGTTCGTTCTCCTTCATCCTCAAGACCCCGCCGACCCCGTTCCTGATCCGTCAGGCCGCAGGGCTCGAGAAGGCCTCGGGCGAACCCGGGCGCGATGTCGCCGGCACGATCACCAAGGCTCAGGTCGAGGAGATCGCCAACACCAAGATGCCCGACCTCAACGCCATCGATCTCGAGGGCGCTATGCAGCAGGTCGAAGGCACCGCCCGCTCCATGGGCATCAAGGTCGTCTGACGGGTCCCATTCCGCCATCCGGCACGTTTCACACCCCGCCATCCGGCACATTTCACACCCCGCCATTCGGCGGAAACCGCTCACCTCGGTGAGCACCACAACCGGAACCAAGTCGGTTCCCCGCTCGCACCGGACGACCTCACCGGGCGGCGTGAACAGAGAGGGAGCCAACCATGGCGAAAGACAAGCAGTACCGCGACAACGCAAAGAAGTTTGATCGGGATCGGTTGCACACCGACGAAGAAGCGATCGGCATCATCAAGTCGCTCGGCACCAAGAAGTTCGACGAGACCGTCGACATCGTGGTTCGCCTCGGCGTCGACCCTCGCAAGGCTGATCAGATGATCCGCGGCACGGTCGCTCTCCCGTCGGGCACGGGCAAGGACGTTCGCGTCGCTGTGTTCGCCCAGGGCGAGGCGGCCACCGCCGCCCGCGAGGCCGGTGCAGAGTTCGTCGGCGCCGATGATCTCGCCAAGGAGATCGAGGGCGGTATGACCGACTTCGACATCGCGATCGCCACCCCCGACATGATGCCGACGGTCGGCAAGTTGGGCCGTGTGCTCGGCCCCCGTGGCCTTATGCCGAACCCGAAGACCGGCACCGTCACCCCTGACGTCGTCAAGGCGATCGAAGAATTCAAGGGCGGCATGGTTGAGTACCGCACCGACCGCTTCGCCAACGTGCACGTTCCGATCGGCAAGGCCAGCTTCACCGAGGCGGATCTGCTGAAGAACCTGCGTGCGCTCGTCGGCGAACTCGAGAAGGTCAAGCCGGCCTCCTCGAAGGGCAAGTACGTCAAGAATATCGTCGTGTCGACCACGATGGGCCCCGGCGTTCGTGTCGAGCCCGCTGCGGTTGGCAGCGAGGACGCCTGACCGCTTTTCTTCTCCGGCCTCTAGCCTGAGAGCACAATCCAGTTCTTGCTCACCGAAGACCTCCGGTGCTCCGCAGATGCGGAACCAATGGGCATCGTCTCCTCGAGACACCGCCCGCCGGACGAGGGAGGCACCTCTGATTTCGACACCGTGCGGTGTCGGTCTGGGCGTCTGCCGACTCGGTGGGCGCCCACTGGTCTTTTAGCCAGACGGTCCGTTTGGACCCCGACACAGAAACAGAGGAGGTGAGATGGGAGACCCGAGACCAGACAAGGTCGCCGTTGTCGACGAGGTTCGCGAGAAGTTCGACTCGACCGACGGTGCACTTCTCACCGAATACCGCGGGCTTGATGTTCCAGAGCTGGCCAGCCTGCGCAAGGAACTCCGTGCCGCCGGCGGCGAGTACAAGATCTACAAGAACACCCTCGTGCGCATTGCTGCTCGCGAGCGTGATCTCGATCTAGACGAGCTGCTGACCGGCCCGACGGCCATTGCGTTCGTCGGCGAGAAAGAGGATGGCTCACCTGGAGACGCCGCGGCGGTTGCCAAGGCACTCAAGGAGTTCGCCAAGGGCAACGACAAGCTGGTGCTCAAAGGTGGCGTGCTCGATGGAGCGGCACTTACTGCCGACGACATCAAAGCGCTCGCTGAGCTTCCGTCCCGCGAGGTCCTGCTCAGTCAGATCGCCGGACTTCTGCAAGCCCCGCTTGCCGAGTTCGTCGGCCTGCTCGATGCCGTGCCGCGAGAGTTCTCGTACGCACTCCAGGCCCTCATCGACGAGGGGGGTGCCGGCGAAGCCGGTGCCGCCACCGAAACCGCCGAAGCCGCCGACGATGCGGCCGAGGAAAACGAAACAGAAGAACCGGCTGCTGCCGGCGAAAGCAACGACACCGACGGCGACGCCGAAGGTGACAACGATTCCGCCGCAGGCGGCGAAGAAGAGGAGGAGTAGCCATGGCTACGACTGAAGAGATTCTCGATGCGATCGGTTCGATGACCGTCCTCGAGCTGAGCGAACTGAAGAAGGCGTTCGAAGAGCGTTTCGACGTCACCGCTGCGGCCCCGGCCGCGGTCATGGCTGCCCCGATGGGTGGCGGCGACGGTGGCGGCGGCGCCGAGGAAGAGAAGTCGGAGTTCGACGTCGTCCTCACCAGCGCTGGCGACAAGAAGATCCAGGTGATCAAGGAAGTCCGTGGCATCACCAGCCTCGGTCTGAAGGAAGCCAAGGAGCTTGTCGACAACGCC
>Ga0181587_10004648_pt1 | contig 11302 bp, 4 predicted proteins | sample 071ome_27_FD_132463 | JGI IMG/M metagenome (GOLD analysis project Ga0181587, IMG submission 132463) | Coastal salt marsh microbial communities from the Groves Creek Marsh, Skidaway Island, Georgia - 071409AT metaG (megahit assembly) | ecosystem: Environmental > Aquatic > Marine > Intertidal zone...
AACTTTTCTTTGCAAGCAGCGTCTGACTCTTGTCCTTGGTGATTCTGGATCATGCGCTAATATGGCATTGAAGGGCTCAAGCAGCCTGGGTTATCTTGCGAAAGGACCTTTGACTCCACGGGCCCCCAGAACATTGACATTATTTTAAACAAAACAAAACATACAGACGATGAAAACTTCCACCACTGACTTTCTGATGAACGCCTTCTTCGTTCATTTCATTTGCTTGACTTGTGTAGCGTTCACCATTCAAGCGCAGCGCCCACCTTCGGCTCGTTCTCAGGCTTTCCCGGAATTGCGGGAACAAATCAAAAGCATGGTCCAGGAAGCCGAGGAACTCAGGGCTTCGGGAAAGCATGAATCTGCTGAAGAAACTATGAATCGGGCCAGAAGATTGCGCCATCAGCTTGCTGAGCGGATGGAGCGTAGTGGAGATCGCGCTTCGCAGTCCCAAGACCGGCCTCGTGGCGAAGACTTTTTTAATCAAGCTCAGGCCCATCGCTCAGGCCCGCCTCCCATGATCGAGTCCATTCACCAGGCAGTGCAGGAAATACGGGAATGGACGCGTCATGCAGACTCCCGGGAATCTTCCAGTGAGTTCGGGGATCTGATCCAGCATCTGGAACATCGAGTGGAAGATCTTGCGCAACGATGGGAGAGATTTGAGAGGTTGGAGCAAGAGCTGGAGCAAACCCATCATCGCATGCGCGAATTGGGTGAGGCTCTGGAGCATGCTCATCGCCGGATGGAGGAACAGCAGCAGCATTTTCACCATGTGGAAGCACTCCATGAAAAAGTTCATCAGCTGGAGCAGCATGCTCGTGAGACAGGCTCCATCCATGAACATATCGGTGGCATCGAGGAACATATGGGAGGGATCCAGGAACACCTGGAAGGTATGGATCATCGCATTGCAGAAGTCGAGGAGCGGATGGAAGCTCAGCAGCGCTGAAAACCTAGCCTATCCCCGGGCATATCTTGGTGCTGCTTTTCATGCTCTTTGGACCTCAGGTGAGGCGTGCGGATGGCTCTTACAGGAGAACCCTTAATTGCTTTGACGCCCTATGCCCCTTCACCTAGTTTGTCCTTTTTGTCGCGTGTGCGGGCGGTGATCCATTGCCTGCGTTTGCGAAAGCCCAGATTGCCATGATTGGACCCTTTAAAAGCATATTTAAAAAGATTTTTGGAACGGCAAACGACCGGGAAGTGCGCCGTTACAGCAAGATTGTCGAGGAGATCAACGCCATGGATCAGTCCATGCAGGATCTCTCGGATGATCAGCTCAGGGAAAAGACTGCTGCCTGGAAACAGGAACTTTCTGTTATCGACGATTCGGTGCAGTTGGCCCAACGCCTCGAGCAAGTCATGCCCGAGGCCTTTGCGGTGGTCAAACAAGCCTGTCGTCGTCTCTGCGGAAAAGATGTCATCGTGCGAGGCCATCCCCTGCGATGGGAAATGGTTCCTTTTGACGTTCAGTTGATTGGCGGCATGGCCCTGCATACGGGTAAGATTGCTGAAATGGCAACCGGTGAAGGTAAAACGCTGGTGGCGACGTTGCCGGTTTTTCTCAATGCCCTGACCGGGCGTGGCGTGCATGTCGTGACCGTGAATGACTACCTCGCAGCTCGCGACAGCGAATGGATGGGTGCGGTTTATACCTTTCTTGGTCTCACTGTAGGTTGCATCTTGCACGATCAGCCGCCGGCTTTGCGCCGCGAACAGTATGGCTGCGACATCACCTACGGGACGAATTCGGAGTTCGGTTTTGATTATCTTCGTGACAATGGGATGGCAAACAATCGCGATGACCAGGTTCAACGGGGTCATTACTTTGCCATTGTGGATGAGGTTGATTCCATCCTGATTGATGAAGCACGCACGCCGTTAATCATCAGTGGGCCGGCAGTGGTTCATTCCGATCACAACTTTGATCAGGTCAAACCAGCCATTCAGTCTTTGGTGCAGCGACAACAGAAGCTGTGCGACCAGTTTCTCAAGCGGGCCGAAGAGGTGGTCAAGGAACTTCAACCTGAAGACGGCTCCAACCCGCAGAATCCCGAGGCCCTCGAAGAGGAAATGGGCCTTCTGCTCTACAAAGCGAAGCTGGGGCAACCAAGATCGGACCGACTGATGTCTCTGCTGGAGGATCCTGAAAACATCAATCGGATGAACCGTGCCGAGGCGATGTTGTATACCGATCAAACCAAGAAAATGCTCTACGCCCAAAAAGAGGAGCTTTTCTTTGCCATGGATGAAAAGAGTCACGATGCCGACCTGACGGAAAAGGGACGTGGCTTCCTGAGTCCCAACGAACCGGATGCCTTCGTCCTGCCCGATCTTGCCGAGATCTACCACCATATTGACGCTGATGAATCCACTCCGCTGCAGCAGCGCATGGAGGCGAAGAACAAGGCTCAGTCTGATTTTGAAACCAAGGCGCAGCGTATCCACACCATCTCTCAACTGTTGAAGGCCTACTGTCTTTACCAAAGGGATGTTCAGTATGTGGTTCAGAACAATGAGGTGGTGATTGTTGACGAAAATACGGGCCGATTGATGACGGGGCGCCGATGGAGCGAAGGCTTGCACCAGGCGGTGGAAGCCAAGGAAGGGGTGGAAATCAAGAGAGAGACCCAGACCTACGCGACGATCACGATTCAGAATTATTTCAGGCTCTACGACAAGCTGGCGGGTATGACAGGAACGGCCGAAACCGAAGCAGGTGAGTTTCTGGATATCTACAAGCTCGGTGTCCTGGTGATTCCAACCAATCGGCCGGTAGCTCGGCAGGATGGCAATGATTCAGTCTACAAATCACGTCGTGAAAAATATCAGGCCGCTATTGAGGAGATCAAACACGTCCACCAGCAGGGAAGACCTATCCTGGTGGGAACCATTTCAGTCGAAGTCAGCGAATTGATTGCCAAATTGCTGAAAAAGGAGGGTATCGTGCACGCAGTCCTCAATGCGAAGTATCACCAGCAAGAGGCCGAAATTATCTCCCGAGCGGGTCAAAGAGGGGCTGTCACCATTGCCACGAACATGGCTGGTCGCGGTACGGACATCAAGTTGGGCGAAGGGGTGGCCGAACTGGGTGGGCTTCATGTCATTGGCACCGAGCGCCATGAGTCCCGCCGCATCGATCGTCAGCTAAGGGGTCGTTGTGCGCGTCAGGGAGACCCGGGATCCTCGCACTTCTTTATTTCTCTGGAAGATGATCTGATGCGACTTTTTGGATCGCCCAGGATCGTCAAGATCATGGAAAAACTCGGGTTGGAAGAAGGGCAGGAATTGAACCATGGCATGCTCAATCGTTCCATCGAGACGGCGCAGAAGCGCGTCGAGCAGCACAATTTTCAAATCCGTAAACGCACGCTCGAGTATGACGATGTCATGAACAAGCAGCGTGAAATTATTTACGGTTTCCGCAATGAAGTCCTGATGGCAGAGAATGCTCAGGACCAGCTCATGGACATCATGGAGGAGGTGACCGTCGAAAAGGTGTTCCAGTTTTCCTCTGCGGACCAGGATGTTCAAGATTGGAACCTCCGGGGTCTTTCAGACTGGGTCAACTTGAATTTTCCCATTGGCCTTCAGGAAGAGGACTTGAGGAAATCTGCCAACGAAGGTTCACAAGATCCCGTTGCCGGAAGTCTTTTCGATGGCATGAGTGCGGCTCAGTTTGCTGTGGCCACACTGATTTCAGATCAGGTGCGACAGGCTTACGAATTGAAGATTAGTGTCGAGGATGCCGACGCCTTGAAGTCCATGGAGCGATTTACCATCCTCAGTGCCATCGACAAATTGTGGCAGGAGCACCTTTACAGCATGGATGGATTGCGCAGCAGCATCTCCCTGCGTGCTTACGCTCAACGAGATCCCCTCATTGAATACAAGTCGGAGGCCTTTAAGGTTTTTGATGAGTTGATGGTGAATATCAAGAGTCAGATCTGTCACAACATCTTCCGAAGTGCCTCCAGTCTGATGGCTTTTCAGCAGTTTCTCAGCAAGCTACCGCAACGCGCCTCTCACCAGGAGGCAGGAGCTTTTGCTGGAGTGCAAGCTTCTGCAGAAAAGCCAGCAAGTGATGTGGTGAGTGAAGCCAATGAGGCCATCGCCAAGGCAGCGCCAGTCCGAATGGGGCCTAAGGTGGGCCGAAACGATCCCTGCCCTTGTGGCAGTGGGAAGAAATACAAGCAGTGCTGTGCTTAGAGTGGAGTGATGGTCACTCGGGTCCATCGTTAGATGCGTCTTTTCGGTTTTTTACCCTGTTTTTTATCTGAAACCCAGCGAAAAGCTTTATCGTTAAAATTACAGCTATAACGCTAGCAAACTGAGCTTTAAGTCCCATTTCTTAGCATCGCAAGGGTTCTCCTACCTCTCCGTGGTTAACGTTTTGTCATCCTGTCAACAAAACCACTTGCAGATCGTTGGTGAATGCTTGAAAATCCAAGGCTTTTGAGGAATCTTTTCCTAGTTGCAGGGAGGCTTCTCGAGACTCCTGAATTTTTTCCTGCGAAATATTACTTTTATGTCCAATCAATCATCTGCGATCGAATCCAGTTCTGATGGCACCAGTGGGGTAGTCACTGACACGTCTCAAAGCAAACCCAAATATCCAGGTATCCGTTTGACCTGCAACGGGAACCAACTGGTCACCCAGTATGTGGAAACCCGAATCACCGACGGTGGTATTTTTTACCCGATCACCCCTTCCACCGAAGGTGGCGAGATCTACCAGCAGTCATACGCTCAAGGGGAACTCAACGTTTTTGGTCACCCAAAAGTAGCCATTGAGTGTGAAGGAGAACATGCAGCCCAGGGGGGAGCGACGGCCTTTTCGGTCACCGGCAAGCGAGCAGTGAATTTCACCTCCGGACAGGGCATCGTCTACGCCATGGAGCAATACTACCACGCCCCGGGTAAGGCCTCCACTATGGTGCTAGAGGTGGGGGCAAGGGCTCTTACCAAACACGCCCTAAACGTACACTGTGGTCATGACGATTTTTACGCTGCTCTGGATACGGGTTGGATCATGCTGATGGGCAAGACAGCCCAGCAGGCAGCAGATCAGGCTATCATCTTGCGCAAAGTTTGTGAGCTAGGTCTAAACCCTGGGATGAATATTCAGGATGGCATGTTGACCACCCACTCCGAACGCACCTACTACGCGCCAGAAGCAGATTTGCTTCGTGAGTTCCTCGGAGCGCCGGATGACATGATTGATTCTCCGACGCCTGCCCAAGCTGAATTGTTTGGGCCCAAACGGCGTCGTGTTCCCGAAATGATGGACTTGAAGGCCCCCATCCTCCTCGGTCCTGTGCAGAATCAGGAACATCACATGAACGGGGTTGTGGCCCGCAGAAACAATTTTAACGAGCCGATCCTAGGCTTCCTTCAGGATGCTTACGCCGAGTTCGGCCAATTAACCGGGCGTCATTACGGACTGGTCAGCACCTACAAATCCCAGGATGCCGACACAGTGTTTGTCTCGCTAGGTTGTGCAGCCGAAAATATCGAAGAGGCCGTCGACCACTTGCGTTCGACCGAAAACGCCAAGGTGGGCTCCATCCACATCAACGTCATTCGGCCCTTCCCTGAGGCAGCCGTGATCGAGGCGCTCAAAGGCAAGAAGCAAGTGATTATTCTCGAGCGCACTGACGAAGGTTTGTCCGCAGACAATCCTCTGGCTCGCGACATTCGTACCGCTTTCAGCAAAGCGGTGGAAGCACACAAACATGGAGGGTCCCTGCCACCGGTCGCACCGGATGAAGTGCCTCTGATTTTCCGAGGTTCCTACGGCATCGGTAGCCGCGACTTCCGTCCTGAGCACATTCTGGGTGCCTATGAATACTCGCAAGGCCGGATTGCGCGTAATGATGGTAAAAAAGCCGATGAGGGTGAAACGTTTTTCGTGCTCGGGGTGGAGCATCCCTACGCGGTGAAATCCGAATCCACACCTTCATTGTTGCCCGACATGGCCATCGCGGTGCGCTTTCATTCCATCGGCGGTTGGGGGATGATCACCACAGGCAAAAACCTTGGATCCATCATCGGTGAATTTGGTGATGTCATTTCCAAGCGTGAGCCGACCTACGACACTTTTGGCGCTCTCGAAGACAAGCTTTTTGTCAGTGCGAACCCCAAATACGGTTCGGAAAAGAAAGGGGCCCCTACCAATTACTACTTGGTCGTTGCTCCCAAACCCATTCGTGTCAACTGCGAGTTGAATCACGTGGATGTGGTTCTGTGTTGTGATCCCAAGGCCTTTACCCACACCAATCCATTGGAAGGTCTCAAGCCGGGTGGATGTCTGGTATGGGAATCGGGAGATACCCCTGAGACTGCTTGGCAACGTATTCCCAAAGCCTACCGACAATTCGTCAAGGACAACCAGATTCGGGTGTTCATCCTTCCCGGTTTCGATATCGCTCGCAAGGCGACCTCCCGGCAGGATCTCCAGTTGCGCATGCAGGGGAATTCCTTCCTTGGCGCCTTCTTCCGAGTCTCCTCGTTCTTGCAGGACAATCAGATCAGCGAGGATCAGTTCCGCGAGATCGTGCGCAAGCAATACGACAAGAAATTTGGCAGGTTCGGAGAAGCGGTGGTCGAATCGAACATGGAAGTCATGACTCAGGGGTTCAAACTGACTCAGGAAATTGTCTACGGAGAGGTGGACGACCCCGATACCTCCAGCATGCGTCTTTCGCCTCTTGCCCCTCTGACGGATCATGAAATTGCTCCGACCGCAGGCTGTGCCGAATCTGGCTGCGACAGCTGCAGTCCTCCTGAAGGGCAGCCGGAACGCCCCGAAGTGATGACGCTTTCAAAATTCGACTCTGAATTCCGAAATGGTCTGGGTTATCACCAGCCTGCAGGGGCCTTGGCCTCCATGGGAGTCATGGCGGCAGCTACGGGTGCCACACAGTCCAAGTATGTGGCTCGCAGAGAAACGCCCGTCTACATCGCAGAGAATTGCACGCAGTGCATGGAATGTATCACCGCTTGTCCCGATACAGCATTGCCGAACACGGCTCAGGATATCAGTACCATTCTGGAGCGAGCAGCCCACAGTTATGTGAGTTCACCCGAGGATCGAGTGGCCCTGACCAAAGCCATCCCTCAGATCGACGAGCGTTCACGTGCCATTATGGTGGAAGCGGTCGCATCGAAGGAAAAGAAACCTTTCTGCGAGATTGTCCGTGCCCAAGTTTCCGAGCTTGAAGGGATCTCCGATCAAGCCAAGGAGGAGTTCTGTGGCATCATCGATCAGCTTCCACTGGCCTACAGTGATGTGACGGCCATTTTCCGAGCCGTGGAAAAGAAAAGCCCCGGCAACGGGGGGCTCTTTTCCATCTTCGTCTCAGATTTGTGCAAGGGATGCGGTGAGTGTGTTCAAGTCTGTGGAGATCACGACGCTTTGCGCATGACCGCGGAAACTGAGTCTCTCAATGCCAAGCTGACCACAGCACAGATTTTCTCACGCCTGTTGCCTGACACACCGCAGAAGTTTCTGGGACTTTACCAGGACAATGCTCCACAGGACTCGCGTGAAGCCGCCCTGCGAAATCACATGATGGTTCGTCGCAACTACGAAGCCTTGGTGTCCGGAGATGGTGCCTGCGCCGGTTGTGGTGAAAAGTCCGTTCTGCATGCAGTTGCATCAGTCACCGAGGCCTACATGCGACCGCTTTACCACAGCAAGGCCAACCGCTTGCTTGCCAAGGCCGACACCTTGGAATCTGAAGGCCTTGCCAAGCTAGAGGCCTTCAAGAACAGCGATGAGGAAGCTTATCAGCGTTACCGACGCGCCGTGGCTCACATCATCATGGGTCTTGGTGGCGAAACGGACGAAGACACGACACATCGTCTTGAAGTTCACGGCCCCATCGATGATGAGGAGATCGTGAAAGCACTGGTTTCTGTGATGCGGCAGGACGCTTTCAATCACAAGGAGCTGCAAGCTCTTGATGGGCGGGATGCCAGGGGGCAATCAGTGATGTTCATGGGCGCCAGCACAGGTTGTAACACCGTTTATGGTTCGACTCCTCCAAGCAATCCGCACCCTTACCCCTGGATGAACTCGCTCTTTCAGGATGGAGCTACCATTAGCTGGCTGATGGGTGAATCCCTCATTCTCAACCACGCGCGTCGTTCAGTGGTTCCGGAACGTTTGTGTGATTCACTGGTCGAGCGCAGCGAAGATTTGATGACTGAGGAGGAATACTTCCTTCTGGCCCGCATGGATGATGCCATCATGACCGCTCAGGAGCTTCGCGAACTGCCCAAGGTTTGGGTGATTGGCGGAGACGGAGCATTGGGTGATATTGGATTCCAGAATGTCTCAAAGGTCATTCTCCAGAACCGACCCAACGTCAAGGTGCTCATGCTCGATACGCAGGTGTATTCCAACACCGGCGGACAAAATTCCGATTCATCCACCATGTTGGGTGGATATGACATGAATCAGTTTGGCGCGGCTTCACAGGGCAAATTAACCGAAAAGAAAAACGTCGCTGAAGCGTTTACATCGGGGCATGGATCACCTTTTGTTGCTCAGGTCTCGATGGCTAATTCTGCAAAGCTCTACAAAGCCATGCTCGATGGTCTGGAATATCGCGGTACAGCATTCTTCCAGGCTTATACCACTTGTCAGCCTGAACATGGAGTGCCGGATCACATGTCGGCCGATCAAGCCAAGCTGGCTCGTGACTCACGCGCCATGCCTGAATTTGTGTTCAACCCTCAAGAGGGTGAAACCTCACAAGAAGCTTTCAACCTCAAGGGTAATCCGACACCTAACAGGGATTGGTGGGAAACCAAATACGCCACTAGTGGTGAGAAATACAATTTCTCTGTGGCGCACTGGGCGCTGACAGAAGCGCGTTTCCGTAAGCACATCAAGGAGATCTCCGAGGAACAGTCAGCGGAATTCATTCATTTTGACGACATGCTTATCTGCATCACGCAAGATGATGTCACGCACCGTCGGGTGTTTGATTCCCAGCACCGTTCCTACGTGCCGAATTTTGGCACGTATATCAAGGCTGAGATCAAGGGTAAGATGCGCTACTATACGGTTTCCCGTCAGATGGTTCTTTTTGCCGTCGAGAGGCGAAAGGCATGGCGCATGCTTCAGAGCAAAGCCGGTGTGGTGAACAAGGATTATCTTGCTCAGAAGGCTCTCCTCAAAAAAGTGGATTCAGGTGACATCGAGGCAGCCGATCTGCTGGGGCGCACGCGGGATTTGTTCCAGAGTGAGCTGGACGCGCTGGCTTGATAGGATCTGTTCAAGCAACTTCAATAACCTTCAACGACCCCCTCATGGCAGGGGGTCGTTTTTTATAAGGCCCATGATTCCTTTGCCTCCCCATTGGTGCCAGACCCTTGACCCTGAGCTCTGCATGCTGAAAGATAGAAATGTATGAGCTTTTGTTGGCAGCCAATCTCCCCAAGAGGGATGTCCGTTCCGATCGCTCGGGCTGCCTTTTGCTTGGGAGTGGTCAGCTGCCTGTTGGGACTCTTTGCGACTGCCGATGAGCCTTGGTCGGATCAGGACGGGTTGGGCTTTATTGCGACCTACTGCGTGGATTGCCATCAGCCGCCCAAACCCAAGGGGGGGCTTGATTTGTCCGGCCAAACCTCCAGAGAGCAATGGGTCGGTCACGCCCTGGAATGGGAAAAGCATCTGCCGCGTGTGAGGGATAACGAAATGCCGCCGGATGATGAGGGAGTTCCTCAGCCATCTGCCGAGGAGCGCCTCTCATTTCTGCAATGGGCCCAGGATACCCTCAGGACAGCGGCGTGCGAAGATGGTATTCAGCCAGGTCCTCCCATCTTGCGGCGCCTCAATCGAAGTGAGTATTCCGCTTCGGTGCGGCATCTTCTGGACGTTCACTTTGATGCGGGGGAAGCTCTGCCGGAGGATGGAGCTGGAGGGGAGGGTTTTGACAATGCTTCTGAAACGCTCTTCATTTCGCCCATTCATGCTGAGAAATATTTGGATGCCGCGCGATCAGCTGTGGCTTATGCGTTTGCCGATACGCGCTCGAGTAAACGCTTCATGGTTGCCGAACCGGGTGAAGACCTTTCCGAAGAATCTGCGGCCAGCAGGATTTTGGATCGTTTTCTTTCTTCTGCCTTCCGTCGGCCTGTGGAGCCTGCTGAAAGAGACACCTATCTCGATCTCTTTCGCGCAGCTCGTCTGAGTGAACAGGATTTTCATTCAGCTTTGCAAACCACCCTGGCGGCGGCCATGGTCTCCCCAAAGTTTCTCTTTCTCATCGAAACTCCGGTTGAATCCGGGCTGGTGGCACCTGTTTCACACGAGGAGATGGCTTCTCGGCTATCCTATTTTCTCTGGGGGGCGCCACCGGATGACACTCTCATGCAACTGGCTCGAAGTCAGTCACTCCACGAACCTGAGATCCTGGCTGCTCAAGTCAAACGGATGGTCGGGAAAGACCATGAGCGAAAGTTGCGTAACGTGGCACAGCAATTTGGCGAGCAGTGGTTGGGGACGCGTGCCTTGGGCCGGGAGTTCAAGCCCGACGCTTCCATTGAGGGCTATGATTCCGAGCTGGAAGGTGGGATGAAATACGAACCGGTCTTCTTTTTTCAGGAGATCCTCTCCGAAGATCGTCCTTTGACCGACTTAATCGATGCCGATTACACTTACATCAACCGAAGGCTCTCTCGCCACTACAAGGTCAAAGGAGAATTTCGGGAACAGCCCAAACGAGTGGAAATTGCTGAGAATCCTCACCGCGGTGGGCTTCTGAGTATGGCAGCCATTCTGGCTGTATCCTCCCACCCGCATCGAACCAGCCCTGTTCTCCGAGGGAAATGGATTCTGGAAACCTTGCTGGGAGAACCCCCACCTCCCCCTCCACCCGACGTACCGGAACTTGAAGAAAATTCCGATGCGAAGGAGCCGACGTCCTTGCGCGAACGACTGGAGGCACATCGTCAGGATCCCAGTTGTAACGCGTGTCATGAGCGCATGGACCCTCTTGGATTCAGCTTGGAGAATTATGATGTGCTGGGTCGCTGGCGGGATCAGCAAGACGGCAAACCCATCGATGTCACCGGATCGCTTCCTGATGGCACCCGGTTTGAGGGGCCTCAGGCGTTGAAGGCACTTCTGATGGATCGCAAGGAGCAGGTGATGCGGCATTTGACTCGCAAAATGCTCGGTTATGCGCTCGGGAGAGGCCTCAGCCCAGAGGATTATTGCGCTGCAGAAAGTATTTTGAGTGATCTCAGGGAACATGGTTACAGTTCGCATCGTCTTCTAATAGGT
>Ga0181587_10004651_pt1 | contig 11299 bp, 10 predicted proteins | sample 071ome_27_FD_132463 | JGI IMG/M metagenome (GOLD analysis project Ga0181587, IMG submission 132463) | Coastal salt marsh microbial communities from the Groves Creek Marsh, Skidaway Island, Georgia - 071409AT metaG (megahit assembly) | ecosystem: Environmental > Aquatic > Marine > Intertidal...
ATTCTCTACGGACAAGCTTGAACGCTCGCTTCAAACAGCGTGTGCCAAGCGGCCATTGGAGGTCGGAGCCATTTCTAAGATGGTTGTCGACATAGAAAACGAACTGCACAAACTCTCAAAGGCGGAGGTAGAGGCACGGGTTATCGGGGAGATGTGCATGGAGCGATTGAGAATTCTCGATCGCGTCGCATACATAAGGTACGCATCCGTTTACAGGGATTTCCAGGACGTCGATTCGTTCACAAAAGAAGTCGAAGCACTCATCGACACGAACGAGGATGGATCGGATCGAAGTCAATTGCGATTAATAGAGGATGACGTACCAAGGCTGGCGGAACGAGGTCGCCGTCGGAAGGCTAAACAGTCGTAGTCACTGTGTAGACCTACCGGAGGGTTCGGCGACGGACTAACAAATCGGGCTGGATACTAGTTAGCAGCAAAGACAGAAGAGATAAGAGAAAATATGACCACAACACAGGACAAACCAATGAGCAAAAACGGAACCACCCCTGCAGAAGAGTTCGCTCCGGCTGAAATATCCGATAACGCCGCAGTTGTCCTGGAAAAACGCTACCTGCAGAAAAACGACGCTGGCGACATTGTTGAAAACGCCGACGGCATGTTCCGCCGTGTAGCGAAAGCTCTTGCTGCACCAGAGTTCAAATATGAAAAGACTCCAGACGAAGTAGCCGAATTAGAACAAGGTTTCTACGAGATGATGGCGAGTCTCGAGTATCTCCCTAACTCACCAACCCTGATGAACGCAGGCACGGGTGCAGGAACACTCTCTGCGTGCTTCGTGCTCCCACTTGAAGATAGTATGGAAGGCATCATGGGTGCCGCTCACGATGCTGCGATGGTTCAGAAGTTTGGTGGCGGAACAGGTTTTGCACTTTCCGAACTACGAGCCAAGGGTACCGGTATTGCAACAACTCACGGCAAGGCATGTGGTCCGATTGCTGTTCTCCAGCACCTCTCATCTGTATCTACTCTGGTAACTCAGGGCGGCAAGCGTGACGGTGCCAACATGGCAGTCATGGACGTACACCACCCAGACATTCTTGAGTTCATCGACTGCAAAAAGGTTGAAGGCGACATCCACAACTTCAACATCTCAGTCGGTGCTTCGGACGAGTTCATGCAGGCGGTCAAGGACGGCACAACTTACGCCCTCCACCAGCACGAGAACCCCGCCGACACCAACAGTCCGATGGTTGAAGTCGACCGACTCGATGCACGAGAGGTCTTCAGCAAGATCGTCAATGGTGCATGGCGCAACGGTGAGCCGGGAATGATCTTCCTCGATGAAGTGAACCGGAACAGCCCGGTTATCCACCTCGGTCGAATCACCGCCACAAACCCTTGTGGTGAGCAACCACTGCTTCCGAACGAGTCGTGCAACCTTGGTTCAATCGACGTTGCGAAGTTCATTGTCGAGGATGAAGCTGGCATAGCTGATCTCGACTGGAATCGACTTGGTGAGACCGTCAAACTTGCTACTCGCATGCTCGATAACGTAATCGACGCCAACAAGTACGCGGTACAGGCAATCGAAGACATGACTCACTCGACCCGTAAGTTGGGTCTGGGAGTAATGGGCTTCGCCGACATGCTTGTTCAGCTCGGCATCCCTTATGACACCGAAGAAGCCGTTGAGCTGGGTCGCAAACTCATGGCGTTCATACGTGACAACGCTGATGCTGAATCCATGGTTCTCGCTGAAGAGCGAGGTGCGTTCCCTGCCTGGCATGACTCAGCAGCGGCAGCACGGGGTGACAAGCCTTACCGAAACGCTTGCCGACTGACGGTTGCACCTACAGGGACTATCTCGATGATTGCTGGTGCGTCCAGCGGTATCGAACCGATCTTCTCGCTGGCATTCCGCAAGCAGAACATCCTCGAAGGTCAGACGTTGTTCTATGTGGACAAGAACTTCGAGCGAATTTCTAAGGAGCGAGGTTTCTACAGCGAAGATCTGCTCGAGCACCTGTCGGACGGTGGCTCACTCCAGGACAGAAATGATGTTCCAGACGATGTGAAACGACTGTTCCACGTTGCTTCTGACATTTCACCTCGTGATCACGTGCTAATGCAGGCTGCGTTCCAGGAAAGCACAGACGCTGGTATCTCAAAGACGATCAACTTCCCTAACGAAGCGACCGTCGAAGACGTAGAAGACGCGTACATGCTTGCATGGGAGACTCACTGCAAGGGAATCACCGTCTACCGAGCAGGATCTCGTGAGAAGGAAGTTCTTGCAACAGGAACTTCTGACACACAGCGGGTTGCTCCTGACTTCGAGTCGACTGGTATACCGCAGTACATAACTCCTTCGGAGCGACCTGCAGTCCTCACTGGTGTGACCCGTCGTGTGCGAACAGGACGAGGAAACCTGTTCGTCACGGTGAACATGGCAAGCGACAACCGACCGTTCGAAGTATTCGCTACCCACGGTAAAGCCGGTGGTAACGATGCTGCGATGGCGGAAGCGGTATCTCGAATGGCATCACTGTCGTTGCGATCTGGAATCGATCCAGTAGACGTGATCGAACAGCTCCGTGGAATTACCGACGTTCCAGCTTGGGACGAAGGTGAAATGATTCGATCAGTGCCAGATGCCATTGCTGCGGTACTGGACAGGATTACTAGGGAATCGGCAAACATGCTGACTTCCGACAATCTGGATGATCGAGAGACAAGTCAGTCCGACATGTTCGAAGCACCTTCACCTAAGGAACTCGGCATGCCATCGGCACAGCCAATACAGGTTGTACAGCCAGAGCAGAAAGTACCGGTATCAGTTGGTGCTTCGGCGGCTGAACTGTGCCCTGAGTGCTCAGCCACTGTCGCCCACGTTGAAGGCTGCTTGAAATGCTTCAGCTGCGGTTACAGCAAGTGCTAAAGAATTAGACCTAATGAAACCGGGCAACGAAAGTTGTCCGGTTTTTCTTTTAATCGAATTCCGTAATCGTCGACTCGTCCACTACCCTTATTCTCCAGAAAATCCGCCTGACTCAGAGGACTCAATAAATGTCAGACAAACCGCTTTTAGCTCTAACCATTGGTGACCCTTCAGGGATCGGACCAGAAGTTGTCACCAAAGCCTTACAGGATCGTTCGATGTACGACATCATGCGTCCGGTACTGCTGGGAACTCCAAGCGTAATGGAAAACGCAGTCAAAGCTGTGGGCTCAAGCGATCAGGTTGTGGGAGTCAACTCAGCCAGCAAGGCGCAAGGTAAACCCGGAACAATCGAGGTTCTGTCCCCCGGTGACTGGAACGAAACTGAGTTCCCGCTAGGAGTTCACGATGCTGGTTCGGGAGCAGCAAGTCATTTGTGGGTCGAGACTGCCGCGAAGATGTGCATGGCTGGCGAAGTTGAAGGAATGGTGACAGCTCCGGTCAACAAAGAATCCTGGCATATGGGGGGTAGTAAGGACACAGGGCACATGGAGGTGTTCAAGAGGCTCTCAGGGTCTAGTTACGTCGCCACGATGCTCGTAAGCGGTCCGATGCGCTGCATGCACCTCTCAACTCACAAGTCGCTTGGTGAAGCAGTGAAATACGTAACCAAGGAGAACATCCTTACAGCTACACGGCTTACACACGAAAAATTCGTTGAATGGGGGTTCAACAACCCTCGGATCGCAATAGCGGCGTTGAATCCTCACGCATCAGACAACGGCCTGATTGGAAGCGAAGAAGCTGATGAGATTGCTCCTGCAGTCGAACAGGCGGTCGCCGAAGGCATAAACGCCACAGGACCTCACCCTGCCGACACTGTGTTCAATTCAGCTTCTGCCGGAAAATTCGATGTTGTCGTAGTGATGTATCACGACCAGGGACACATCCCTATTAAGGTTTATGGAGTTGAGGAATCTGTGACGGTCAACCTCGGACTGCCATTCCTCCGCACCTCCGTGGACCACGGCACTGCCTTCGATATCGCTGGTAAAGGTATAGCGAGTGAGATCAGCATGATCGAGGCGATCAAGCTCGGTGCGTCGCTCGCCTCTAAAAAAGGCCTCGCCACTTAATTCGAAAACTCACAAAGAGTAACAATGAGGCGAACACTGTTCCGTCTTTATAATTCGGAGCCTGTCTCTTTCAACTAATACTCGTATCGGAACGACCTTCATGCGAATTGGATTTATCGGTGGTGGAGTGATGGCTCAGGCCATCATCGCAGGAATCAAAGATGCCGGACTGGACGCGAGCATTATCGTCGGAGAGCCGTTCGAGATGCGCCGCACCACCTTGACCGAGTCACTCGGGGTAGAAGCGACAGCGAGCAACCTCGAGGCCATTTCGGGTGCAGACATCATCTTGTTGTCGGTAAAACCGCAGCAACTCGATGCCGTAGCGGAGGAGATCAAGAGTTCGCTCAAGCCAAACCAGACAATCGTTTCGATCATGGCTGGTGTAAAAATGCACTCAATCGGGCTGAAGCTCGATCACTCTCGACTTGTGCGAGTTATGCCGAACACTCCCGCACAAATCCGCAAAGGTATTTCCGCGTGGACAGCATCGGATGATGTGGACGACACGACGCTCGATTTTATTGGATCGATGCTCAAGGCGATCGGGGACGAGTTGAAGTTCTCAGACGAGAAGAGCATAGATATTGCAACCGCACTATCTGGCAGCGGCCCTGGTTACGCATTCATGTTTATTGAAGCCCTAGCCGACGCCGGAGTCGAGCTTGGTCTCCCGGTGCACGTAGCACGCCATCTTGCGTCGCAAACAGTACTTGGTAGCGCTGCTCTCCAGCGTGAAACAGGTAAGCACCCTGCCGAGCTGAAAAACATGGTCACATCTCCGGGTGGAACGACAGCTGCGGGACTCAGCGCGCTGGAAGCTGGCGCGTTCCGGTCAGTCGTAGGTGATGCGGTTCGAGCAGCCTTTGACCGTGGCGAAGATCTGGCTGGCGGCAAATGAGTGGAGAACTTCTCTTATTTATAGGTTGGCTGCTCCAGATATTTGCGTACCTGGTGCTAGCGCGAGCGCTGACCTCCTGGTTTCCAGATGCGCGTCGACACCCGATCGTCCAACTGCTCTACCAAATAACCGACCCGGTATTGGTGCCTGCGTCGCGACTAATTCCGAAGATCGGAATGATCGACATAAGCCCGATGATCGTGATGTTGGTGTTCTTCGGTCTGTCCGATGCGTTCAGGCGCGCGGCAATCGGCTAATAAACTCGTGCGCGGTGAAATTGTTCACCGTTATTCGCCTCCGTCGAGATGTCCTACCTGAAGTAATCGCTACGTCTGATCGAGTTAATCCGAGAGCTTTGGCGAGCATTTTGACCCGCTCGACGTTCGCCGCATCATCGACTGGCACTGACGAAAGCCTCACCTTTAAGGAACCGTCGGATTGCCATCCAACAATTTCCGTTTTTGGATGCCCGAGGTTGGACGTTAACGCTAAAGGTGATCGAACCAGAGTTACTCATTCGATATCGACAACCGTCACTTCACCACCCGAAACTGGCCAGTCACGACCGTTCTCGTCTCTGACGATCAAACGACCAAGTGGATCGATATCTACCGCGGTACCAGCGATATAGTCTTGTTCGGGATTCACCACATCGGCGACTTTTATGTTTCGTCCGATCGTATTGATCTGAGAAGCCCATTCACTAACAACGCTCTCGCCGGAGTCAACCCTTTTGAACAGCTGGTCCATGGAACTCAACAGCTGAGAGAACACATCACCTCGATCAACGGCGTGACCTAATTCGGCTCTCAAACTTGTCGCCTCAAAACTCGCATCGGCATGCATCGAGTTGACGTTGAGTCCAATACCAACAACTACGTTTAATACGCTCGATGCTGGCGAGCGCGAATCAGTCCCGTCCGAATCAACCACGGTTCGTGATTCGGCAATGACCCCAGCAATCTTCTTCCCGTCGATCTGAACATCATTCGGCCACTTAATCGAACCCTTGACGCCGCATGCATCAACCACATTGAGCACTGCGAGAGATGAGATCATCAGCAATTCTGGCGCAATCGATGGGCGCACTTTCATGACGACAGATACCAGGATGTCATCAGCCTGATCCGACACCCATTCTCTCGCGTGCCTACCGCGTCCCTGGGATTGGTGATCGGCAACTACCACCGCCCCATGGGTACCCTGTTCGACCGCCAATTCCCAGGCATCATTCATCGTCGAATCAGTGGATTCTTTGTGCTGAATGGAACTCCCCACCACGTGAAATTGGCCGCACAGTGATTCGAAGGTTTCCAACCGCGTCAATCGATTCTCATTTCTGGTCTTTTGTAGGGTGAAAGTTGGCTGTCGGTTGGTTTTGTGGGTTTGCACACACGCACACACGCATATTTCGACATTGGTTCCATATTAGGACATAGCTACGGTTTATAGCGTTAGGTGTGAATTACGTACCGCAACGTTGAAGCTCATCCGGGCGCCATGGGCGTGGCGTCGAATAAATAAATGAGGAGAATCATGGCCCAGCGATCAAAGAAAAATTCGCTACTTGCAAGCCTGAGCTCGCTGCCAACCGACAACGCGTCGGCAGAGGCAGCATGGCGACAGGCACTGTTGCTTCGAGAGTTGTCACGAGATGACCGTGTAACCGCTCGCAAGCGGCGCGCAGAAGCTGAAGCAGCTAAAGAAAACGCAGAGAACGAGGCTATTTCAGCCACTAAGCGCATGTGCGCTGAATTGCAGGCACAGGCCCGCATGAAGCTCCAGGAAGCCGAGGACACTCTTACCGAGGCTGACCGCGTAAAGACAAACGCAGACAACTACGCTGCGCGAGTCCAGGCAAACATCGATGCTGAACTTGCTAACGCGAAGAAGATTCGGGAAGACGCCGAAGTTTACGCAGAAGAGATTCAGGAAAGCGCTCGATCCGCTGCTGACGCTCTCATGACTCAAACACGTGCCGGTGCAGACGAACTTGCCAGCCGAATGCGTCGAGAGACAGCCGAAGATATCCGCAAGATCGTCACCGACGTCGAAGTCGCACGAGCATCTGCTGAGGATGAGCTCGAGACTCAACGCATCCTGACTGAGACTGCTCGAGTTCGAGCGTTCTCACAGGGACTCGCAGCTGAAAAGGCTGTTGACGAACTTCAGGACGTGTTCGCTCCAGCGGAAGAAAAGCCAGCACCGAAGCGATCTTCAGGTCGAAAGGTGACTGCTCGAAAGGCAACCGCGAAGAGGTCGACTGCTTCCAGGAAGCCATCGACTCGATCGAAAGTTACGCCGATCCGCAAGGCAGCTTAGCTACAAGACTTGAGACATGAGAGGCAGGGTTGTGGACTCGCTCCCAACCTTGTCTCTCAAGTCACAACACTCCGGGCAATATGCCAAATCACACCGTAATCCAAAGTTCTCAATGCAGAACACAAACCCGTTGCTTGGTAAACGGCTGCAATGTAGAGCTAGGTAGTACGTCTGCAACACAGTTGCTCAATAGGTTTATCGGGGCAGAGAACCAGTGACAGGCCGAGCGAAAAAAGAAAAGGCATTCTCGAGACTTCGAGAGTTCGTGACGAGCAGCGTTCCTGCCGATCAGGCATGGGATGAAGCACTGAGCGTTGTTGAACGCGGTGCCGATCTCCGAGCGAAATCCAAAGCGCGCCTTGCTGATGCACATGCAGCACGCGCCCAGGCAGAATCGCAGGCAGTAAGCGCCACTCGTGACTACTGCGCGCAGCAGCGAGTAGAAGCCGACCAGTATCTTTTAGAGGCGAAACTCAAACTTTCTGAAGCGGAGCAGGTCAAAGAATCTGCCGAGAAGCGAGCTGTTGAGCTCGAGCAGGAAGTGCAGTTCCGACTTGAAGACGCTAGCAAAAAGCGTCAGACAGCCAGGGAATACGCACAGAAGCTCGAAGATACAGCTCGAATCGCTGCAGAAGCCTTGATGGAACAGACACGCGGTGGAGCCGAGGAATTGGCAAACCGAATGCGTGAGCAAACGGCTGAAGAGATTCGAAAGATCTTGACCGATCTTGAAGTCGCACGAGCCGCTGCAGAAGATGAGCTTGAGGCACAACGCCTGCTTACAGAAGCCGCCAGAATGCGAGTCAGGTCATCGAAATTCGAAACTGATTCCTTCGACGACTTCAAACAACAGGCCGCCTAGACAATTCACACGAACAAAAGGAAGACCCGAGTTTTCACTCGGGTCTTTTCTTTTTAACTGCTTTACACTTCCGCCTCGATGCTGATGCACAGCTATCTTTGAATTCAATTCCTTACAACGGGTCCACTCCAATGCAAACGGCTACCAAAGACATTCTTTACTACGAGCACTCTGCCGCCAATCCGGTGACCATGACCGTCAAGCCAGGTGAATGGTTCGCAGTTGAAACCCAGATGAACCGTGGGCCTGATGCAGACCGCGTACCGGAAGATATTCGCGACTTGTACAACCAGTACCGATCAGACGACCAGCCTAACGACCGAGGAAACGCGTCATCAGGTTGCATTTACATAGAAGGTACTAAACCCGGAGATGTCATCACCGTCGAAGTGGGGGAAATCAAGGTACATCCGGTTGGTTGGACCCGGTATCGGGGTTCGACTGGTGCAATGCCGGGCTACCTGGGGCCGTCAAACATCGGTGAACAGTTCAGGATCTGCCGAATAGAGAATGATGAAATCATCTGGGATGACAAGCTCAGGTTCCCTGTTGAGCCAATGATGGGGGTAATAGGGGTTGCTCCTAAGCGAGAAGCTCGCCACAACGGATGGGCCGGTGAATGGGGAGGGAACTTCGACATCCAGGAAGTGACCAACGGCGCAAAGTTGACAATTCCCGTCTACCACGAAGGGGCCCTGCTGCACGTCGGTGACATGCACGCACGTCAAGGGGATGGTGAGATTTGCGGCGGTGGTGGAATCGAGACAGGTGGTCGAGTAACTCTCAAAGTAGAAATTTCGAAAAAGCCACCTGAAATGACCTGGCCCCGTATCGAAAACGACGAGTACATCATGACCACAGCTTGCGAAAAACCAGCGGAAGACGCGTTCCGAATAGCGCTCTCCGAAATGATTCTTTGGCTGGAAGCTGACTATGGAATGACCCAGGGTGAAGCCTATATCTTCCTTTCACAGTGCCTGGAAGCCCGCGTAACTCAGTTCGTGAACCCTAGTTACTCGTATGTCGCGAAGGTTCCAAAGAAATACCTGGTCAAGTAGTTCGGAACATGATGGGTCAGATAAAAGCGGTTCTCTTCGATGTTGGTGGTCCTTTAGACACCGAAACATTGATGGATGCTGCCATCGATGAGCAAATCAAGATTTCGTTTAGAAATCGTGGCTTTGATGTGACTGACACCAAATACGCTGCGGTGGCCCAATGGGCAGTCGATGTTTACGCACCGAAAACCTATCAAGCGATCATTTGGCAATTGACCGATCATGACCTCAATCTGTCCCATGAAATAGAAGACGAGTTGTACGAGACTGTTCCGGAGCGTAACGCAGAGCGCGGGAACTTCGAACTTCGTCCCGGAATAACCGAACTACTTGAGGAGCTCAGTTCTGCCGGGCTGAAGCTTGGGTTGGCTGCAAACCAGCCACGCGAATCGCTCGACAACATGGAGAATGTTGGGATCCTGAAGTACTTCGAGTACCGCGAGGTCTCTGGCACCAATCGACTCAGGAAACCAGATCCACGTCTGATGCTCCACTCGTGCGCAGCACTTGGAGTTCAGCCCACGGAAGCGATCATGATCGGCGATCGGCTGGACAACGACATCGTGCCAGCTCGATCACTGGGAATGTTGACCATCAGGTTACGAACGGGGCGTCATGCCAAGCAGCAACCTCGAACGTGGCTCGAAACTCCGCATGCGGATGTGACAACGGTTGATGCGCTTCAGAAGACAATTCTCAAGTTTGTTGAGTCACCGCCTCTTGCTTTGGGTGATGAATCTCCAGAGTGAACGAATTTAGATCTGCAAAATAAAAAAGCCCCGGAAGATTCCGGGGCTTTTTCTCGTTATCGAATAACCAAATTAGTCGTGATCATGAACGAGGATCAATTTACCCTTCGTCACGTTGATCTGACCGGTGGTAACACCACCAACGGAGTCGACTGTAACTTCGAGCTTGCCGCGAATCTCATCACCAGTCACAGCGTTGTCTAGATCAAACCGTCCAGTGTCACGAACATGCAGTTCCAATGGAACCAGCGTAGGTTGCAGTCCGAAGATTTGTGGTCCTTCAGTTGCCTGACACGTGGCGATAGGAAGCGGAACTATACCGTTAGGGTTGGCTGGAGAAATCGCTCCAGGATCCAGAACGATGCACCCGTAAATCGAAGGCAATTCTGTGCTTCGGATTCTCAGTGAACCAGGACCCACGAATACGCCTGAGCCGTCACCGGCAATCAGTGAAATTTCAGCGTTAAGGCGTCCTTTGAGCGTTCCGACCAGGTTGTACTCGTCCTGATAAACGACTTTCAGTTTGGCAGTTGAATTGTGAACGCTGATTGCGGTGCCGCCATTCAAGATGGCTCCTGCTTCAACACATGCTCCGGCAGAGTGCTTGCCCTTCTCCTCACAGGCGTCCATTACCATGCCACCTGTGGCGCCAAATACACCTTCACCGAATGTGTTAACTCGAACCGACTGAATTGTGCCGTTCTTCTTGGTTTTGAACACAGATTCGACAGCGCTATTACCCGGGTCAAGTCCGACGAGGGCTACGTCACTGTGAGCTGTGAACTTCGCCTTGGCACCGGCCGCTGAAACGACTCCAGCAGACAATACAACCAGCGCCAGCACCGTGAGTGTAACGACGATCGGTCGCTTTGTTATTAGATTCCTGAGGGCCATTGATCGGTCTCCAGTCGAGAGAGTGCCGTGCTCCGCTCGCAATCACTATTCATAGGTTTGCACACCTTTGGCAAACCTTCCGCACACTGTGCCCCAGACTTTAGCAAGACGTGAGTCCATTAGGTCATGAAACGGTGAACCAAAGGTATCAAGATGGAGTAGATTCCTATAACGAATTGGTATCGTTGAACTGCCTAAACGGTATTAATCTCTACGCTAGGTTCCACGTAAACATGTATTGAAAACGCGATCCTGTGTCTAATCCGACTACAGGTAAAATTTCGTTCACTCAGTCCTTCACGTTTAGCAAGGAATATTTCTTAAGTGCAGCAATCCGAGCGCATAGTTTCCGCACTCATCGTCGATGATGATCCTGGTATCCAGGACATGATTTCGCTTGCGATCGAACTCAATTGGCCGATATCTACCGTGTACAAAGCGGCAGACGGTCTCACAGGTATCGATCTCGCCCGCG
>Ga0181587_10004655_pt1 | contig 11294 bp, 10 predicted proteins | sample 071ome_27_FD_132463 | JGI IMG/M metagenome (GOLD analysis project Ga0181587, IMG submission 132463) | Coastal salt marsh microbial communities from the Groves Creek Marsh, Skidaway Island, Georgia - 071409AT metaG (megahit assembly) | ecosystem: Environmental > Aquatic > Marine > Intertidal...
GAACTCGGAAACGCCCGGCGGCACTTCATAGCCGCCCAGCAGGAACGCCATCGGATCGCCGCCCACAACCATGATGGCTGGCAGTTTCTCGCCCCTTGCCGCCGCTTTCTCGAAATGGATGCGCCCGTGCTTTCCGGGAGCCGTGTTGAAGGCGACCGTCTTGTCGTCGATCACCATGACCCGGTAGGTCCCGAGATTGTACCAGCCCGTGTCGGGGTCCTGGGTGACGTTGTAGGAACCGGTACCGAGATAGCGCCCGCCATCGTCCTCGTGCCAGATGGGCGACGGAAAAGCCGTCACGTCGACATCGTCGTCCATCATGATGTTTTCGAATACCGGCCCGTCATCGACATAGACGGGCGGTATCAGCGCGTCGGGTTCGTGCGAGTATTTTTCAGCCCAGGCCTCCGACAGCTGGACCTTGTCCATGTCCGTCGGAAAACCGAGCGACATGTTCTTGCGCTTGCCGCCGAAGAAATTCGACAGCACACGGAAGCCCTTCCGGCACCCCGGAATCTCGTCGAACAGCAGCGCCGGCGTCCCGTCGCGATATTTGACCAGTGTGGTCGCGAGTCCGATATCCTGCTCCCAGCTGGCGCCCGTGACATGCTTGAGTTCGCCGAGCCGTTCCGCCTCAGCCAGCCACTCGCGCAAATCCTCGTAGGGAAACCGGTGCTGGATATTGTGGGCCGGCGTGATCGTCCCCGATGCCGTATCCGCCATGGAAGTCAGGCCCGCTCGCCGAGCTCGATGGAATAGCCATCGGGGTCGCGGATGAAGGCAATCACCGGGCCGTTCGGGCCGGTGTGCTTGAGCGGCCCGGGCGGGCGCGGCACTTCCATGCCGAAGGCCTCGACCTTCTCGCAGATGCCATAGATATCCGGAACGCCGATGGCGATGTGGCCGTAGCCGGTGCCGACCTCGTAACCGTCGTCCTGGCCCCAGTTATAGGTCAGCTCAATCGCCGGATCGGTACTCTCGTCCCCGTAACCGATGAAAACGACAGTATATTTCCCGCCTTCGTTGTCGCTGCGGCGGAATACTTTCATCCCCATCACATTGGTGTAGAAATCGACCGACCGGTCGAGGTCCTTTACCCGCAGCATCGTATGGCGGATACGCGGCTTGGTCGCCTTAACGACCGGCGGACGCGCGGTCGGAGCAGGTGCGTCATTCATATCGGAAACTCTCCCCTTTTTCGAAATTTTCAGAACGGTATGTCGCCGGACACGGTCGTCCGGTGCATGTGTCGTATCTGGCCTTCCGGAATACCGCGGCAGGCCAGATGAGCGAGGCAGCGATTATCCCACAGCAGAAGGTCTCCCAGCCGCCATTTGTGGTGATAGACGAACTCCGGCTTCGCCATGTGATCGAACAGCTCGTCGAGCAGTTCCTGCGCTTCTTCCTCGGGCAGGCCTTCGATCCCGATGGTGAAACGCGGTGAGACGAACAGCGCCTTGCGGCCCGTCACCGGATGCGTACGCACCACCGGATGGAGGGCATCATCGGGGCTGACCTTCGCATAACGCTCCACCGCTCCCTTTTTCGCATGGTCGGGCACGTGAACGCGCGGGTTACGGGTCCGGTTGAAAGTGTGACGCGCCTTGAGCCCGTCTATCCGCTTCTTCGTCTCTTCCGGCAGGGTCTCGTAGGCCGTGTACTGGTTGGCCCATTCGGTGTCTCCGCCCTCCGGCGGAACCTCCAGCGCGTAAAGCAGTGAACCCAGGCTCGGTTTATCCATATAGCTCAGGTCCGAATGCCAGTAATCGCCGGCGTTCTCGACCCCGATATATTCTCCGTTCGCCTTGCGGTTCGACAGGACGAGAACTTCGGGATGATCTTCAAGAAGGAATTTCTTGGAAATATGTATCTCGTGCGGACCGAAATGGGCGCTGAAAGCGATATGCTGCTCCGGCGTCAGCGTCTGATCGCGAAACACGATGACCTGGTGTTCGTAAAACGCGTCCAGAATAGCCTCGATTTCTCCCGCCGAGACTTTTGTAACGTTGATACCCGTGATTTCAGCGCCGAGCGCATCGGACAACCGGTTGATCTGCATGAAAACCTCCCGCGAAAGCCGCATGGAATGGCCGTTTTCCGGCTTTTCCGAGAGTCTACGCCCGGACCTTCCGGGCGTCAATCGAGCGCCCTACTCGATCCTGCAGGCCTCATCGAAATCAAGCCGAGGATCGCGCGGCGGCAGGCCGGACGGATCGCCATAGCCGACATTGCAGATGAAATTGGAACGCCAGCCCGTACCGGAAAAAAATTCCTCGTCCACCATGTCGTTCTTGAACCCCGACATCGGCCCGACATCGAGCCCAACGGCGCGCAACGCCAGCATCAGGCACGCGCCCTGCAGTGCCCCGTTGCGGAACGCTGTTTCCTCGATTAGCCCGTCCTGCCCCATGAACCATTTCTCGGCCCCCGGCACGCGATAGAGCTTCGGCAGGTTCTCGTAGAATTCCAGATCGTGCGCCACGATGGCAACCACCGGTGCGATCACGGTCTTGTCGCGGTTTGTCGAGGACAAGGCCGGCGCGAGCCTTTCCTTTGCTTCCGCCGACCGTAGAAACAGCACCCGCATCGGCTGACAGTTGGCGCTGGTCGGCGTCATCTTGGCCAGATCGTATGCCTGTTGCAGCAGACCGTCCGGCACCTCCCTATCGAGGAACGCATCGAATGTCCGGCCTTCGTTAAACAGCGTATCGAGCGCTGCCTGGTCAATTGGATTTCCCATGGCGATCAGTACGGTACGTCGCCGGCAACCGACGTCCGGTGCATATGCCGGATCTCGTCGTAGCCGCGCGTGTTGATATGGACAGTGCAGCGATTGTCCCACAGGACCAGGTCGCCGACCTTCCAGGAATGGCGAAAGATGAACTCACGCTTCGCCATGTGATCGAACAGCTCGTCTAGCAGCTCCTGACCTTCGTCCGGCTCCAGCCCGTCGACACCAAGAGTAAAGCGTGGCGAAACATAGAGCGCCTTGCGACCCGTCTCGGGGTGGGTGCGCACGATCGGATGAAGCGCATCGTCCGGCGCGCGAGTACCGTACCTTTCCTCTGCGTCCTTATGGACCTCGGGAACGGCGACGCGAGGGTTGCGGATACGGTTCCAGCTATGGATGCCGCGAAGATCCGCGATCTTCTCCTTGGTCGCTTCGGGCAGCGTTTCATAGGCGGCGTAGGTGTCGGCCCATTCGGTGTCGCCCCCGACACTCGGAATTTCAAGCGCATACAGCAGCGATGCCTTGGTCGGGTGCGAGTTGCAGGACAGGTCGGAATGCCAGTAATCAGCAGCGGACACCGCTCCGATGTAGCGACCATCCACCTGCTTGTTGGACACCATCATGATCTCCGGATGGCCTTCGAGCAGGTGATCCACCGCGATATGGACCTCCAGTTCGCCGAACCTTTTGGAGAATTCGATATGTTCCTCGGGCGTCAGGTCCTGATCGTGAAACACGAGCACCTCGTACTTCAGCCACGCGTCATAAATTTCCTGAAACTCCTCGTCGGTCACCGATATCAGGTCGACACCGAGAACCTCTGCGCCAAGCGCATCGGACAATCGTTTTACTTCCACCGCAAGCCTCCCTGCCTATGGATTACTGTAGGAGTCTAAGCACGCTAAAAGGCGAGCGCAATCCGCCGCGCGTTGGCGGGGCGAACCGCTTCCGCTAGGGTGCCCCCCTTCATTCGGAGGAATGTCATGGCGGACGCAGGCCGCAAGCTGGGACCAGAACATTTCGAACGTGTCGACGAGAGCGAGGACTCGCTGTTCTACACGCAGGAACGTCTAGTCCGACATATCGACGACGAGGCCTGCAACGCGCTGACGGTCTGGTACATGAACAACCTTCCGGCGGGCGGCGATATCCTCGACCTGATGTCATCCTGGGTGTCGCATCTACCGCCGGATATACAGTACGGACGAATCGCGGGGCTTGGCATGAACGCTGTTGAGCTGGAGGCCAATCCGCGTCTGACGGAAAGCGTCGTTCACGATCTCACGGTCGATCCGGTCCTCCCTTACGAAGACGGCTCGTTCGACGCCTGTCTCATCGCCGTCTCGGTTCAGTATCTGACGAAACCGCTCGAGGTCTTCGCCGATATTGCCCGCGTCCTCAAACCCGGCGGCATATGCGCGGTGTCTTTTTCGAACCGGATGTTTCCGACCAAGGCGATCGCGCTATGGCGCTCGATGGACGATCATGGCCACGCGCAGATCGTCGGGTGCTATTTCGTCGAGGCGGGCTGGTTCGAACAGCCAGAATTCTCGGACCTGTCTCCGTGCCCCGGCCAGACAGACCCGCTCTATCTCGTTACAGCGAGAAAAAAGTCGTCGCCCTAGACCGTCGGCCCGTCCAGCACCATCGTCCGATGCATGTGCCGAATGCCCGGCGGCTTGATCCCGCCGCGACCGATATGGATCAGGCAGGGATTGTCCCAGATCGTCAGGTCGCCCTTCCGCCATTTGTGACGATAGCGAAACTCCTGCCGAATCTGGTGTTCGAACAGTTCGTCCAGCAGCGGCTGGGCATCGCTGTCTTCCATGCCGTCTATCCCGACAACAAAACGCGGCGACACGTATAGCGCCTTGCGGCCCGTGTCTGGATGCCGTCGGACGACTGGATGAACGGCGTCGGGGACAGGTACCCCGTAGACTTCATCCGCCTGGTCCTCGAACTGAGCATCGACTCGGGCGCGAGGGTTTCGACGACGGTCGAAAACATGGATGCCCTTCAGCCCGTCGATCCGCTCCTTCATCCCGTCGGACAGTGCATCATAAGCGGCGTACATGTTCGACCATTCTGTATCGCCCCCCTCCTCCGCTGTCTCCATCGCGTAGAGGAAAGTGGTACGGCACGGAAACCGCGAAAACGAAAGATCGGAATGCCAGAAATCTCCGGCGTTGATGACGCCGACCGGGTCGCCATCGACAAGACGATTGGAAAGAACCGCGACCTCCGGGAATCCGTCGAGGGTAAACGGTCGATCGGGGCGGGTTTCCAGCTCGCCGAAGCGCCAGGAAAAGGCGATATGATCCTCCGGCGGAAGGCTTTGATCGCGGAAAACGAGGAGCTGATATCGGAGAAAGGCCTCCCTTACCTCAGAGAAGGCATCGTCGGTGAGATTTCTGACATCGAAACCGACGATTTCCGCTCCAAGGGCGCTGGAAAGTGGTCTTACATCCATTATCCTTACGCCTCCTGCTTTGCCGCATTAGTCATCAGCTTTTCGGCCTTGCGCCGACGATGCCGGCGGATAAAGCGAAGCGACCAAGTATATCCCATCCAGCCCCCGAAGATCGACCAGGGGATACAACCGATCAGCATCGGCACACCCCACCCCTTGAACAGCAGAACGGTATAGAACCATGCGCTTTCCCAGAATGTTGCATGCGTCTGATCCTGGATCGCGTTCGCCCAGGCGGCGGCGAAATCTCCGTAGCCCGACAAATCGTCGAACTTGCCCAGCATCAGCTGTCCGGTGATGAAGAACAGGTAGTAGGCCGGCACGAGCGTTATGACATTGGTCGTCCATGTCCAGGCAAGCGAGACAATCAGACTGAAATCCCACTTGAAGAAGCGCCTGGCGATCACCCAGGTAATCAGACAGAAAATCATCTGGGCGCCGACGCTTGGCGTGAGCCCCCACATCAGCCCGATCATCACGCCGCGAGCAGTATGTTCCGGCGGATGCGGGCTGCGCTTAATCGGGATGACGAGCCTGTACCGGCACAAACGCTTGAACCGGTCCAGCCACGGACGCGCCTGACGCCTTTCGACAGATCTGGAAGAGGCTGGTTCCGGCATTTCGTCAGGCAATTCGGTCAGGTCGTTGAGTCGTCAGACAGATATTATACAGGGCCGAATGTTACTGCGAGACAGATTTCGATCGGTTCAGTTAGTCATTCCCCGCGGGCTTCCGCCGCGTCATCGATAAAAATCTGTGCGTTTCGCGCGCCCTGCCATTCGTCGAGCCGAAAACTTCCCGCAACGTGTAATGGCGCCCCTTTTGCATTCAGCAGCGCCTCTCCCAACGGTGTATCGGCCGCCCTGAAAGCGATCCCTTTCAGACGACCGGTCCCGTCCGCGCCCGTCAACACGCAGCGGACATGCGCTGTGCCGACGATTCCGCTATTGACGACGCGCGCCTGCGGAATCGCGAATCTCGGGCGTGCATTACCGGCGCCGAACGGCCCGGCACGCTCCAACGTTTCAATCAGTTCCGGCGATGCGGCAACCGGATTAACCAGAGCATCGATTCCCAAGCTCGCCGTAAGTGCCTCGCCATCGAGTTGACGCTCTATATGTCCGGCCAGATAGTCCCGCAAATCGTCTAGCCTGTCCTGCTCCACCGTGAATCCCGCCGCCATTGCATGACCGCCGCCGTTCAACAGGATCCCGGCCTGCTGCGCTGCGATAACCGCCGGCCCGAGCAAAACGCCCTGAACCGAACGGCCCGAACCTTTTCCAACGCCGTCTTTCAGCGCAACGACGCAGCAGGGACGGTTGAACCGTTCGCGCAACCGCCCCGCAACGATCCCGATGACTCCCGGATGCCACCCCTCGCCAGCCACCAGGATCAGCGGCCGGTTGCCCGATGCCTGCCGTTCGGCCTGTTCCAGCGCGGCCTCCTGCACCGCCTGTTCAATTTCCTGACGCTCTCGATTGAACTCGTTGAGACGTCCGGCGATCTCCGCGGCCTCAGCCGTATCTCCTGTCGTCAGCAGCCGGACGCCAAGCCCTGAATCGCCGACCCTTCCGCCGGCATTAACACGTGGCCCCAGAACGAAACCGGCATGATACGCCTCGAGCTTCCGGTCCACCCTGGCGACGTCTGCAAGAGCGGCTATTCCAGGATTGCCACGCTGCGCCATGACCCTGAGGCCCTGCGTCACGAGGGCGCGATTGACGCCAGTGAGCGGCACCACGTCGCAGATCGTCCCAAGCGCTACGAGATCGAGAAGCTTAAGAAGATCGGGTTCGGGATGTCCTTCGTCGTACCAGTATGCATCCCGCAGAGCGCGATTGACCGCTACGATCAGCAGGAAACAGACTCCCACCGCGGCAAGGTTGCCACAGGGCGAGGTCTCGCCAGCCCGATTAGGGTTTACGACGATACATCCGGCGGGAAGACGCGCCTCCGCCACATGATGATCGACGACAACAATATCGAGTCCCTGATCGACCGCCGCCTCCAGCGGCTCGTAGGCTGTGGTCCCGCAATCCACGGTAATGACGAGCGAACACCCTTCCCCCTTGAGGTTTTGCAACGCAGGCAAATTAGGCCCATACCCCTCAGCCTGACGGTCGGGGATATAAACCGGCGCCTGCCGGCCGAGCGCGGAAAGGAACCGCACCAGCAATGCCGAAGAAGTCGCACCGTCGACATCGTAATCTCCGAGAATGCCGATTGTTTCTCCGGCATTGATAGCCTGCACGATCCGTGCAACCGCACGATCCATATCGATGAGATGCGCAGGATCCGGCAACAACGCGCGCAGGGTCGGGTTGAGAAACAGCTCTGCTTCGTCGATGCCTACGCCGCGCGCCGCCAGAACGCGACCGACGATTTCCGGTAGGTCGAATTGCTGCGCAAGCGCAAGGGCGCCGCGCTCATCTGTCAGACGCGAACGCCAGCGCTTGCCCGTAACGGATCGCTCAACGCCCAGAAAAGCGGCGGCATCCGTCATCCAGCCTACTTCGCGCCGGGATCGAAGCCGGTCTTGATTGTGAAATTATGAACGGCTTCGATGTAGCGGACAGTACCGGTGCTCGACCGCATGACCATCGAATGCGTTCGAGCACCGCCCGAGAAGCGGCGCACGCCGCGCACCATGGATCCATTCGTGACCCCGGTCGCCGCAAACATCACATCGCCGTGCGCAAGATCGAGCATGTCGTACTTCCGGTCGAAATCCTCAATGCCCCACTTGGTCGCTCGCGCCCGCTCGTCGTCGTTGCGGAAAAGAAGACGGCCCTGCATCTGTCCGCCAATGCAACGGAGCGCCGATGCAGCCAGTACGCCTTCGGGCGAACCGCCCGATCCAAGATAGATATCCACACCGCTGTCCGGCTGAGACGTCGCGATGACGCCGCTCACGTCGCCGTCCATGATTAGCATGATCCGGGCGCCGGATTCGCGAACCTTCGCGATCAGCTCTTCGTGACGCGGACGGTCAAGAATACAGACAACGAGGTCTTCCACCGCAACGTTCTTTGCCTTCGCAAGATTTTTCAGATTCGTTGCAGGCGTTTCGTCGAGATCTACAACTCCCTCAGGCAATCCGCCGCCGACAGCGATCTTGTCCATGTAGACGTCGGGTGCGTTCAGGAAACCTCCGTCTTCGGCCATGGCGATGACGGCGAGCGCATTGGACAGGCCCTTCGCTGTAATCGTCGTTCCTTCAAGAGGGTCCAGAGCGATATCGATCTTGGGCCCCTTCCCCGTACCGACCTTCTCGCCGATATAGAGCATCGGCGCTTCGTCACGCTCGCCCTCCCCGATTACCACGGTACCGGTTATATCCAGACTGTTCAGGGCGTTGCGCATGGCATCCACAGCAACCGCATCCGCTTTCTTTTCATCCCCCCGGCCCATAAGACGGGATGCGGCCAGCGCCGCAGCTTCCGTAACCCGTACGGCCTCGAGCGCGAGATTACGATCCATTTCCGTGGACGCTTCGGCTTCCGCCATCTGACTTTTCCTCCTGAGTTTCTGACGTGCGTTCTAGTCGTCGAATGTTTCAATTCTGATGACGTGAGGGGGCTCGGTCACAGTGTCGAGCGCGGCGAACCTCTCAATCGCTCTCATCATGGAAGCTTCCTCTACATCATGCGTGGTCATAACCACCGGAACGGCCTCGCCAGGAGCGCGCGTCCGCTGCAGGATCTGTTCCATCGAAACAGCTTCATCCCGCAGGATCGCCGCAACATCGGCAAACACGCCCGGTCGGTCGACCACCATGAGGCGAATGTAATAGGAGCCGACATGACGGTCCATGGGAACCGAGTCTTCCTCGCGAAGTTCCGCCGCCGGCAGGTTGAAGACCGGGAGCGAACCGCCGCGCGCGATGTCGACGATATCGGCGACAACCGCCGACGCCGTCGGCCCTGCGCCGGCCCCGGGCCCTTCATAAACCGTCTGCCCGACGAAATCGCCGTTGACCACGACGGCGTTTGTAACGCCCTCGACATGGGCGACCGGCGACTGCAGACGCACCATGCAGGGATGGACGCGCTTTTCGATCCCGCCCTCCTGGCGGCGTGCAATGCCCAGCAGCTTAATCCGGTATCCAAGAGTTTCCGCCAATTCAATATCCAGCGCGGTTACCTGGCGAATACCTTCGGTATGAACATTGTCGAAATCGATCCTGCTACCGAACGCTACGGACGCAAGGATCGAGAGCTTGTGCGCGGCATCGACACCGTCGACATCGAAGCTCGGATCAGATTCCGCATAACCAAGGCGCTGGGCATCGGCGAGTACGTCATCGAATTCACGTCCCGTCTGACGCATTTCGGTCAGGATGAAGTTGCAGGTGCCGTTTAGAATCCCAAAAAGCCCCGCAACCGAGTTTCCGGCGAGACCTTCCCTCAATGCCTTGATGATCGGGATTCCCCCCGCCACTGCGGCTTCATAGCCAATCGTCACACCTGCCGCTTCGGCCGCTTCCGCCAAGGCAGCCCCATGATGCGCAATCAGCGCCTTGTTCGCCGTCACCACAGATCGTCCATGGGCGATCGAGGCCTCGCACACGGCCTTCGCCGGTCCGTCCTCGCCGCCGATCAGCTCGACTACGAGATCGATATCCGCCGCCGATGCCATTGCTACGGGATCGTCGAACCATTGCAATCCATCCAGCGAAACGCCGCGGTCGCGGTTGCGATCGCGCGCCGACACCGCAGAAACGACAACCCTCCTCCCGACCCGCTGTGACAGGATTTCGGTGTTCTGTTCGATCAGCCGAAGAACTCCGGCCCCGACAGTGCCAAGACCGGCAACGGCAATCCGGAATGCTCCGCTCAAGAAACTACGGCCTTTTTCTCGACCCGTTCCATTACGCCGCCGACATCGGACATGAAGCGCTTTACGTTTCGGCCCGCCTGCTGAATCCGCTGCTGATTCTCGACAAGAGCGATACGGACATAGCCCTCTCCGTACTCACCAAAACCGATACCGGGAGAAACTGCGATTTGCGCCTCCTCAAGAAGCAACTTCGAGAATTCGAGCGACCCCATTTCGCGGAAGGGTTCCGGTATCGGCGCCCAGGCGAACATCGTGGCACTGGGAGACGGGATTTCCCATCCCGCGCGACCGAAGCTCTCAACCAGGACGTCCCGGCGGCGTCGATAAAGCGTCCGAACGTCGTCGACAACATCCTGCGGTCCGTTGAGCGCCGCCGTCGCCGCAACCTGGATCGGCGTAAAGGCGCCGTAATCGAGATAGGACTTGATCCGCGCAAGAGCTGCGATCAGCTGCTTGTTCCCTGTCGCAAAACCCATACGCCAGCCCGGCATCGAATAGGTCTTGCTCAGCGATGTAAACTCCACCGCAATGTCGCGCGCGCCTGGAATCTGCAAAATCGATGGCGGCGGCTCATCGTCGAAAAATATCTCTGCATAGGCGAGATCCGACAGGATCAGGATGTTGTGTTCGCGGCAGAACGCAACGACCTTTTCATAGAAATCCAGCCCCACCACCTGGGCCGTCGGATTTGAAGGGAAATTCAGCACCAGCGCGAGCGGAGGCGGAACAGAATGTTTCACCGCGCGTTCGAGTTCTGTCATGAGGTCGATATTTGGCCCCACGGGCATGTGCCGAAGCCCACCCCCGGCAATAATGAACCCGTAGGCGTGGATCGGATAGCTCGGGTTCGGAACAAGTACAATATCGCCGGGGCTGGTAATGGCCATGGCGAGGTTGGCGAATCCCTCTTTCGAACCGAGCGTCACGATCGTCTCCGTATCCGGATCGATCTCCACCCCGAACCGGCGAGCGTAATAGGCGGCATTTGCACGCCGCAAACCCGGAATCCCCCGCGAAACGGAATAACGGTGCGTACGTGGGTTCCGGACAGCTTCCACGAGCTTGTCGACGACATGCTGCGGCGTCGGCTGGTCCGGATTTCCCATGCCGAAATCGATGACGTCTTCGCCGGCCGCGCGGGCGCGCGCCTTCATCTCATTCACTTCCGCGAAGACGTAGGGCGGCAAGCGCTTAATTCTGTGAAATTCCTGATCCATGAGTGACGCTTTCAAGGTCGGGCGGAAGAACCCGCCC
>Ga0181587_10004656_pt1 | contig 11291 bp, 9 predicted proteins | sample 071ome_27_FD_132463 | JGI IMG/M metagenome (GOLD analysis project Ga0181587, IMG submission 132463) | Coastal salt marsh microbial communities from the Groves Creek Marsh, Skidaway Island, Georgia - 071409AT metaG (megahit assembly) | ecosystem: Environmental > Aquatic > Marine > Intertidal zone...
ACCATAGGTATTATTCACATCAGCAACAAACGCCACAAACCGTCCCGTACTATCATAGCACCAGAAGAAACTTACGGGATTGAACACATATCCAAGATATCGCGGTGCTGTTACGAGAATGGCCTTAGTGACAGCTATATCTGGAAATTTCTCTTTCACCTTTTTCTGGAGCTTCTCCATGATTGAGCCCGATTCGTTCCCGAGATAATCCTTATCCCAAATTGAGACAAGTGAGAATCGATTGTAGCCAAATCCCGATAAAGTCTTATTGAGTTCTGGGAGTTCTTCTAATGCAAGCTGCAAATAGCGAGCTGAATATCGAAAGCCATGTTTTAGGGGAGAAAATCGCTCATGGAACACCTCCCCGAGGATTTCTTTAGAAAGCATTCGGAGACTCCTGAAAAACAGATACAGCCTCTGCTTGGGCTCGGCGAAAGTAATCTTGTCCAGATGTTCCCAGAAGACGCGTTACGGTTTGATATGAAGAGCGGATTGCATCTTCATGAAACCCCCACCCCAGATAACTTCCAACATAAAAGGTGCGGTTCGAGCCACTGTGCTGATAGATCTCTTGCTGAGTAGCAACACTATCGAGCGTATACATCGGATGCATGTAATGCAGTTCTTTGATTATCTCTTGAGTCGAGATTTCTTTACGCGGATTGAGTGTTACACAGTACTCCTTGGCAGAATCAAGCCCTTGAAGCCGATTCATATGATAGGTCACAGAGAGAGGCTCGGAGCCGCGTTCTCCGCACTCCCGTCTATAGTTCCAAGATGCCCAGGTTCTTTTATTTGGAGGAAGATAACTCACATCAGTGTGCAGAATCGTTGCGTTAGAATGATACTTCCAGGGCGAAAAGAGCGCTTTCTCTTGTGCGCTTGCATCCAAGAGCATGGGGAGTATCTGGTCTGCATGGCACGCAAAAACTACTGCATCAAATCGCTCCTGTTGCTCACCTTGTTCACTAGCAATGAGCACACCATCGGCAGTCCTTCTGACTGAGCGAACGCCAGTGGAAAGCCTGATGTCACCATGAAACTGACTTGTAAACGCTTTAAGATATGAATGACTTCCACCAACAACGGTCTGCCACTGGGGGCGGTCAAGTATTGTGAGTAGTCCGTGGTTTTTAAAGAATGCGAGAAAAGTTTCTGCGGGAGTATCCAGTAAGACATCATCTCCACTAGACCAGATTGCAGCTCCCATCGGCACAAGAAATAACTCGATAAAGCTTTTTGGTACTTTCCGTTCTTTTAAATACTCTCGAAGAGTGAGTCCTTTCAGATGCCCCTCTTCTAAATCTCTCAATGCGTTTCTGTTGAATTTAGGGAGTGCTCGCCACATTCCCATATATTGCCGATTGAAGAGGTGTCTGAGAGACGGGACTAGGCCTTGTAGGCTAGTGGCACCATAGCTAAATCCGGTGCTCTCATCATAGTAGCCAAAGGACATATCTGCGCCTCTGACTGGAACGGAGAGCGCTTCGAGGAAACGATGAAAATACGGATAGGTTCTGTCGTTGCACACGATGAACCCCGTATCAACTGGAGTTGCTCCAGAGCGTGAATCTTGCACTACTATTGTATGGGTATGTCCTCCAAGACGACTTCGTTTCTCAAAGAGAGTGACATGGTATTCTTGCCGGAGGTACCAAGCAGCTGAAATCCCAGCGATTCCAGAGCCAATGACGGCGATACGCTTCTGTGTCAATTCATTGCTCCTTCTGATTAGCATTTCCATGAGACCCATACACGAGACGCGAAATGAGAAACTCAAAGAGAGGCTGAGGTAAAATACGAAAGATTTTGAATAGGAGTGAAAGTTTACGTGGGAAATGAGTCTCAAACCTTGAGTTCATGAGACTCTCTTCGATACGTATTGCTGCCTCTTCCGCAGAAACGAGAAATGGCATTGGAAAATCGTTTTTATCAGTAAGAGGAGTTTTTACAAATCCTGGATTAATGACCTTCACCTGAACCCCTGTCCCTCTTAGCTCAAAGCGAAGGCTTTGCAGTGCGTTGATGATAGCCGCCTTTGATGCTGAGTATCCAAGGGCTCTCGGAAGACCAAAATATCCAACAAGACTCGCCACTCCAATAATTTGCCCACGTTGTGTTCGTAGCATGTCGGGAAGCACTGCTTGAATTCCATCGAGTAAAGAAAAATAGTTCAGCTCCATTATCTCCCGGTGTTCGCGAGCACTGAACGACTGATGACTGTCAGATGTCCTATACGTACCAGCACAAGGAATGAAAATTGTTATCGGATTTCCGAACTCTTCCTTAATTTGCTTTGCAATTCTTTCATTTGCCAGGGGTTCGGTAACATCGCACGGAAAGATACGGATGTCAGCGCGAGCTTCTTGATCCTGATTCTCGTTTTGACACCAAAGTGCCAGTGCTCGAAGTTTCTCTTCGTTACGCGCCGTGATTGCCACTGAAACATTGCGTCGAGCAAACCGTTTCACTAGGGACTCTCCGATGCCACTGCTGGCTCCAGTTATCCAAATGACTTCGGTCGAATGATTATTCACAGAGCGTATTCCTTCCGTTCAAACCAAGATTTTGTCACAAAAAACATGAGGGTGAAAAGAGCGTTGATGCGCCTCTTCGTGGCCTGTGTGTCATGCGGTACAATCCTATTGATTCGGTATTTGAGAGATTGATCGACCTGTAGGAGGCAGCACCTGTAGGGGGGGGCATAGTCATTGATTCGTCGGGGGTCCTTAGCCTTCAAATTTGCCAGCGAGTATCTGATCCCTATTGCTTTCCTTGACCGCATATTCTCCAAGCCACATGCCGATATACGCCTGTGCAAAGCTCTTATCTATCACTTTCCCACGAGAGGTTCCGTTGAACAAGAGTTCAAGGGTTCCATCCGGTGAATAGAGAAGGGTGTAGCGGTCTCCTTCGCTGACGGATGCTATATAGGAAGCAAATTCCTGAAAGACATCGCTCGACACCTGTTCACCATAGGCAGGATTCTCTGCCATAAGCTTTCTCGCCGTCTTGGTGAAATCAGAGGCTTTTAGTGAGCGGTGATAGTAAAGCTCAAAGGCGAGAGCCTCATTCCACCATTCTTTTGGCTTCCCTTCCTTTTTAAGATACAGAGCAACCGTATAAACAGAAAACCCCCAAAATCGATATCTGCTTCCACCCACGATGGAGAGCTCCTCGCCCTGGGAAGATCGTTTGCTCAGCGAGAAACATGCTTGTGAGAGACATTTTACGTGCGTCTCTTCTTCTGCGCTTACTGAGGTATGGATGAAGCACACTATCAAGAATAGAGATACGAGATAATGAATTCGTTTCAGTATGAAACCTTTATTTGGTTCTGAGTTGATCATAAAAATTACGTTTAAGCGGAAAGATGAATGGTAGGGCCGCAACATTCAGTATACACGGAAGAATGCAGTAGAGCTAGCGCATGAGAACCGTGAGATCGCTCGAAAGCAGATCTGTTTCACCTCCATTCGCTGGTACATATCCTTGAGTGCTAAGAATCCAAAGGACCCCCGCGACACCGAGTGCGGCTGCCATTTTTCGAACGATTGCCCAAACTCCAACGAAACTCCCCTCTCTCCGTTGTCCTGTCGTCTCGGTATCTTCATGAATTAAATCTGCCTGAATTGCAGCAGGTACAGCCAGCACGCCACCGAGTCCTATGCCAGACCCAATAACACTAAGAGAGAAGCTCACCACATCACCTGCATCAATGAAAAACACAAACAAGAAGCAGCCTGTGTTGATGAATATGCCGAAAGCCCACAGGAGCGGTTTGTTCACTCTCCGAATAGCCGAGAGCCATAGTGGAAACCCCAGAGCAGCACCCACAAAGTAATAGAGGACATAGGTGGAGGGATTGCTCAAGAGGAGCACATCTTCGACGAAAAACAGTATCAGGGCGGCTGGAATTTGCGCTGCAATAGTGGTTAAGCAGAATGCAGCCAAGAGTAAACGGAAGTTTTTGTTTTCAAGAGTAGCCCGTAGTGCACCGCCTAATCCCTTTGGGAGCGAGGGTGAGTTAATCGTTTGGGGTGCAGGAACAAAATAAAATGCGGCTGCCGAAAATAAAACAAGCAAAGAGACTGTTATCACACCGCTAAGATGAAAAACTTCGCTCTGTGTCCTTCCCTCTATTGCGAGAAGAACTGGCACTGCCCCCGCAACGATAGTACCGATAAGAGCTGCGCCTTCTCGTAACATGACGAGCCGAGTCCGATCCTTTTCGTGAGGAAATATCTCAAGGGCTCATGATTCATAGGGGATCATGGCACTGGTGTAACAGGAAAAGAAAAGAAGGAGCAGGAGCAAATACTGATAAAAACCAGTTCCGAAAAGAAGCATCGAGGTTTCAGAGCACAGCCAGAGGAAAGCGCCTCCTCCTAAGAGAGACCCAAGGAAGAGCCAGACAGGTCTTCTCATGACCGGGGCCTGGATTCGATCACTGAGGTATCCAATCAGCGGATCTGTCAGCGCGTCCCAGAATCGACTCATCAAGAGGGTGAGAGATATCACTGGTAGTCCTATCGCCAGACTTTCGGAATGAAACTTTGGCAAGTGCACAAAGAAAATGATTCCCATCGCTGAAAGCGGAATTGCGGGAAGGCAGTACAAAAAGGTAACCCAGAGCGTGTTCGCCCTCGAAAGTTCCATGGGCTGCTCATGGTCCTGATTGAAACGGGTCAACATAAGATAAAACTTTTAGAGACTAAGGCTCTTGATGCGGACAACGAGCTCTCGAGCATTACGCATCTCCTGCTCCAGGCGAAGTAATTCGGCTGCCTCTGTATGCCAGCGGTGTCGAGAGATGAGACCAAGGGTTGCGACTGAAAAGGCGTATTCTTCAGCACCTGTCTCTTGTAAGAGGGCTGCAAATGACTCAAAGAAGTCTTCACGTCCAAGATTACTCAAGTCGGCATCTAGTAAATATCGCGACAGATCTGTTCGAGCGAACTGTTGAGAACCACTTCCCATCGGCAAAAAGTGGACCTTCGTATCATGTATCATCTGTGTGATGTATTCTCTCGAAGAGCCCCTAATCTCTTTCCATTGTGCCTTATCGAAATCTTCATTGAAGAGTCTCGCACTATGTTCTTCATGCTCAATCGCGGAGATACTGAAGCCGACATCGTGCCAAGCTGCGGCAATAGAAAGAATGAGAATATCCTCTTTTTCAACTTCCTCGGTAAGAGCAAAGAGAACAGCCTCTCGAACAACATCGAGCGTATGGTTTTCGTTGTGATAGGGAAGTTCGGAAATCGGACTGCGACAGAGATATTCTTTCGCTCTTACAACCGAAGGTAGCGAGTATACTTCACTCAGAAGAGCTTCTACTTGCTCATTGCTCTCTTTCACGTAAACTTCCTCTTAACCCTGAGTACTTAGCGTACCCTCTCCTTTCATTCGAGGAAAGCGAATAAAATCCGAAGGTTAAACGGTCGCCAGCATTCACGAGCACTATAATACTTTCAGAGAGTTATGGCTTTCAGTGACGAATGCTTGCTAGTCCTGAAGTCCCAGCGAGCAAGTCCCAGCGAGCAAGTTCTAGTCTCCGTCTGCGTTGACCACACTATCTACTACGTGTTGAACAATATTTGCCTGTTCGAGAGCATGGCGCTTCGCTGACCCAGTGGCTGTGCTCGCAGAGGCGGAACGACCGATGAAATGAAGGTCTACGCCGAGTGACTGCTGAAAGTTGTTGTTAACAAATCTCCAAGCCCCCATGTTCTCAGGCTCCTCTTGAACCCAGAAGCAATTATGAATGTCATCCTTTTCAATAATGGACTGGAGCTCTTGTCTCGGAAATGGATAGAGCTGTTCTATACGACAGAGGGTAAAGGTCTTATCTTTCATCTCTGAGGACATCTGCTCTAACTTTTTCCGCACGTCGTAATAGATTTTTCCGGAAAGAAGGACCGCACACCGAGACGAGCTTTGAGGGTCTCCAATTTTTTCACTGATGATCGGTTGAAAGGCTCCATCGGTCAGCTGCTCAACCGATGAGCCTGCCTCAGGCAAGCGGAGTAAACTTTTGGGAGTCATGATGACTAATGGGCGCTTGCTCTCTGTGAGCCCCTGTCTTCGAAGAAGATGGAAGTGCTGAGCACCTGAACTCGGGTAAGCAACGGTTATATTCTCTTCAGCGCACAGTTGAAGGAAGCGTTCCAGGCGGGCGCTGGAGTGCTCAGGTCCTTGTCCCTCATATCCATGCGGTAACAACAAGACAAGACCAGAGCGTTGACCCCATTTTGATTCTGAGCTCACGAGGAACTGGTCAATATGCACCTGTGCACCATTCGCAAAATCACCGAACTGAGCTTCCCACAGAACAAGATGTTTTCTCGCGATCGTTGAATACCCAAACTCAAAGCCGAGCACCCCTGCTTCTGATAGGGTGCTATTGACAACTTCAAATCCTCCAACGTTTGGAGCACCACCCTGAGTCTCCTGTAGCCGTTGCAACGGGAAAAATCGTTCCTGCCTTTCGTGATGATTGAGAGCAAGGTGCCTCTGGCTAAAAGTGCCTCGGCCACTGTCTTGACCACTGAGTCGAACGCTGACTCCGTCCAGTTGCAAGGCTCCAAATGCGAGCGCTTCTGCAAAACCCCAATCAATTCCACCAGCCTCTTGGAGACTCGCCACTCGCTTCTCCAGAATTCGCGTTAATTTGGGATGCGGAACGAAGGATTCTGGATAATCAATCAACGAGGTAGCAACCATTTCAAGTGTATCCATTGAAACGCGAGTCTGAGGCTCGGTCTGGAAATCAGCAGGACTCTCTGCTGGCGCATCGCCAATTGCCTCCATCCGTGGCTCAATGTTGGCTGAAGAGAATTTATCCTTAAACTCCTTCAGGAGAGCATCTGCTTCTTCGCGAGTTACGGTCCCTTCATTGATGAGTTCGTTGGTATAGATCTCTGCTATATTCGTTTTTTTTGTGATTTCTTTGTAGGAGACTGGCTGAGTGAAGCTCGGATCATCTCCTTCATTATGGCCGTATTTTCGGTAACCATACAGATCTATGATCACGTCGCGTCCATATTCATTTCGAAAATCAAGCGCCGTCTTAATCGCCCAACATGAAGCTTCGACGTCTTCACAGTTCACATGAAATACAGGGGCTTGCACTGCTTTACCCATATCAGTGCAGTAGACCGAAGAACGTGAATCTTCCGGATCCGTAGTGAAACCAATCTGATTATTCACTACAATGTGGACGGTTCCACCAACGCGATAGCCCCTCACAAGGGACATGTTCAAGGTCTCGAATACGACACCCTGACCAGCAAACGCGGCATCCCCATGCATGAGAACTGGCAGAACAGCCTTTCTGTTGCGATTATGCTCATTATCCTGAGCTGCGCGTACAATTCCCTCCACGACTGGATTTACAAACTCAAGGTGAGACGGGTTCGGTGCTAGCTGTAATTGAATTTCCCGCCCATTGATGTCTGTATGGGTTGATTCAAATCCCATATGGTACTTCACATCACCAGACCCGAGCGCTGTTTGAACGCTTTGATCTTCAAATTCGGAGAACACTTCCTCGAGTGGTTTTCCAACGATATTGACAAGCACGTTCAGGCGACCTCTATGAGGCATACCGATGACAATTTTCTGTACTCCACCGGAAGCTGCTTCTTCAAGTAAGTTGTCAAGCATGGGGATTAAGGTTTCCGTTCCCTGGAGCGAAAATCGCTTGTGCCCGACGTATTTTTTATGGAGTTCTGATTCGAATGCTTCCGCCTCAATAACTTTTTTTAATCGCTGTACTCGCTGGGCCCTGGTGAGGCGATATCCTCTCTCAAATCGATTTTCTATTCGTTCTTGAAGCCAAAGTCTTTCGTCTTGATCGAGGAGGTGCGTGAACTCAAATCCAATCGAGCCACAATAGGATTCGTCCAGCTTATCGATAATCTCTTGTAAGGTCATTTGCTCACGGAGCGCTAATCCAGAGCAAAAAAATCGCTCTGAGAGTTGTTCCGGGCTAAACTGATAAAAATCTACGTTCACGTCCTCGACCTCTGGAAGGTGCAGTACTCCTTGGGTGAGTGGATTAATCTTTGCCTTAAAGTGTCCCCTGCCTCTGAAAGCACTGATCATGCGATAGACGCGCTCCTGAGCCGCTGGTGATCCCGATGGAGCGGTGTAGTAACCGTTTACCTGGTTAAAGGGAGCGGGCTCTGAAGCAGAGGTACTTGACCCCTCGTTCGAGCTCGTATGGGAGTGAGAATTTTGATTCTGCTGTTCATCTCCTTGAACGGCATGTGTACGAGCGAGATCTTCAAAATAATGAGTCCAAACTTCGCCAACGAGAGCAGGATCCTGTTGGTAAAGACGAAACATCTCCTGGACATACGCATCATTGGGGCCGATATCACAAAACCAAGGAATATTTTTCTCTTGTTCAGAACCTTCTTCTTCGGACGAGCCTGAAATCGGCTGAGATGGTATACAAGACACAGTGCTTCTTCTCCTCATTACTCGTGAAAACTCAGAATATCAGAATCCAGTCTCGCTTCCTATACCCCTGAAACAAGAAATATCTGAGCGAACCAGGCTATTTCAGAGAGAAGGGTTCAGCGGGGACCTGTCAAAGTGGTGCTCCTCTGGTGCTAACAGACCTGCCAGTCGTGTTGTTCGTACCATTGGATGATCTCTCTTATCTCATCATCAATGGACCCTCTCGGTTCGTATTGGAGCAGTTCTGCCGCTTTCATGGTGGAAAAGGCGCGAGTCTTTGTAAAAAAATCTACCCGTCGCCGATGCAGAGGTGGCTCAATTCCCAGCGGACGGCACAAAAGTTCACAGAGCGTTCCCGCTACTTGAAATGGTAATGCTGGGAGACGTAAGCGAGGGGGTGTTCGTCCCAGCATCATAGCGATTTTGCCCAGAAGATCCTTGAGCAGAATCGACTCCTTTCCAGCAATAATGAATACCTCTCCTGATGGAATCTCTGTTTCAGCTGCTAAGCGAAAAGCTTTCGCCAAATCTATCACTGAGACCCAGTGCAAGTAGGTTTTGCCCCATCCAATAAATGGAAATCTTCCTTTTAAAATTCCCTTGAATAATTTTAAGGTTCGCTCATCACCTGGACCCCAAATCATGGCTGGGCGGATAACGACTCCATTGACTCGAGACTTCTGAAAAAAGTCGAGTGCGACTTTTTCTCCCTCGCACTTGGTCTCTTGATAGATATCACCAGGACGATATTCTTCGTCTTCATTTGCTGGAGGGTTAGGAATGTGGCTATGAACTCCTACTGTGCTACAATGTACCACTTTGGCGACCCCTGCCCTTTCGGCAGCCTCAAGCACGTTCCTTGTTCCCTCGATGTTGACTCGACGATACATATCTTCACCATGCTTCGCTTCACGAAAAAGCGCGGCTATATGAATGACAGTAGCAACTCCATCCATCGCCTGATCGAGCGAATTGACCTCAGTTATGTCGCCAACTGCAAAGGATAGCCCCGCAACATCAGCGAGTCCCTCCTCAGCAACCCCTAAGACCCTCGCGAGTTGCGCCAGGTTGGATGAGCTGCGGACGAATGCTCGAACAGTATGTCCGCTTTCGAGGAACTCTTTCACCACATAGGAGCCTACAAAACCTGCTGCACCAGTGATCAGCACAATTCCATTCGATTTTTGCATTGTAATTCCAACCCTAGTATTTTTATGATGAAGACGCCCTAACGCGAATCTTTCACACTTCTATTATGACGCTCTCCTGTTTTACCCCTTTAAGCTGGTCCTATATCCCGACGTATTCGAGATCCGCTCAGTCTACTTCACTTCAGCTCAAAAGCATCAAGATCGATAGTACCTCGAGATTTATCCCCTTTGGAATGCACGCATTCCAATCCCGAGAAGAGCTTGCGAATCAGCTGATTCCAGAGCTGCATAGAATACCCACAATTGTGAGAGGAATTCCAGAGTCGCTTCGAGAGCTTATTCTCCTCTCGAGCTATGTGGCTATCCCGTTTGGGAGTGAGGCAATTTTGGATGTATCCTCTTATGCGCCATCCGACTCCGTACGGCAAATAGCCCAGCGGGGGCTAAGAAAAGGAACAATTGGAGGCGGTCAAGGCGAGGCCTATCCGTCTGCATTGCCCCTCATGAAGGATCTTCAGCGTGAGGCCCCCTTACGGGGGCTATTTCGTCGTTTTCCCACAAAATCGCAATATTTCTTCTCCTTTACTGAATCGAAGGATAGCGCATTATCAGCTTGGATTTCTCTGACTCGTAGAGGTCAATATCATATGCACCTTGAGCAGCTCCAACGCTCTGACAGGGCTTCGACCGGAGCCATGGAGGCGCTCTTGTTGAGGGCCATTCACTTTGCGCAAGAGAGTGGGTTTCAAACCTTGAGTCTCGGTGAAGTGCCGTGCGTGCTGCCCAAGGAATATGACGGCTCAAACCCGAGCATCTCAGGACGTTTCCTTCGATTAATCAATCAATGTGGGAAGTGGATTTTACAACCAGGTTACTCTGCTGGAGGGCTTTTTAACTTTAAGGATAAATTTTCACCTCGATGGGAGCCAATTTACTGGCTGATTCCGAAGGAACGAGGGTATGCGATCTTTGCTGAAACGTTAGCTGCTACTGGCGTCGTAAGACTCATCGTCAAGGGAAGAACAAAAAGACTTTAGTGCACGCATTCCTGAAGTGCCGATCTTATGACCCACTGGATCGAAGATAAAATCTACCTGTGCGCCGAGGTTTTGTAGTTGAGCAATATCCGATTGAGCACGAGCAATGGAAATAACGTCATCATGTTCACCGTGTGCCCAGAATATTTTCTGATCATTCAGCTGAGTTGGGACAGGATCTGGCCATTTAATAAAGCCAGCCAGAACGATCAGTGCATTCAGGGTGATTTTCTTGGAGAGAAGTAAATGAGAGAGAATGCCCGACCCCTGAGAAAATCCGAGCGCAGCTACCGTTTTTGGCGCAATTCCATACTGCAATGGTACAGAGGTGATGGCATTGGCAAGAGCGGTTGCGGCCTGAGTGAACTGGGTTGCTGGGAACGAAGCGAGATCTGTATCCCACCAGCTGAAGCCTCCCCTCGGGTCTGGATACGGTGCTTGAACAAAGATTTTATGCGAACCCTCGGGAACTCCTCTTGAGAAAATGCGCATAATATCCTTATGCCCAGCCTTCCCATGCACGAAAAAAAATAGAGGCGCTTCCGCGGAGGAACCCCGCTCTAGCTCGGTGTAAATCTCCATGAAATATACTGTAAATGAATTAGATGAAATCATCTAGTTCAAGAGCAGGCTA
>Ga0181587_10004666_pt1 | contig 11282 bp, 4 predicted proteins | sample 071ome_27_FD_132463 | JGI IMG/M metagenome (GOLD analysis project Ga0181587, IMG submission 132463) | Coastal salt marsh microbial communities from the Groves Creek Marsh, Skidaway Island, Georgia - 071409AT metaG (megahit assembly) | ecosystem: Environmental > Aquatic > Marine > Intertidal zone...
ACTTAATAACCAGCCAGCCGCATGGCCTGCCCGGCCCCGGACGTTGCCCCACTTGCGCAGGGCACGTCCGATAAGGCCGAACAATGATTGGCCAGCGTCAGCCAAGTACTTAGGATTAACCGAGTAGTTGGAGAGCGATGTTTTGAGAAGCGTTGGCTTGAGCCAACATTGCGGCAGCACTTTGAACAAGAATGTTCTGCTTCGCAAGATTGGTGGACTCAAGAGCCACATCCACGTCCTCAAGACGGCTACGGGCTGCATCCAAGTTACCTTGATTGGCCTTCAACATTCCCAGAGAAGACTCCAAGCGAGCGGCCTCTGCACCATTCTGGGCACGAGCGGTAGCTGTTGCCTGAATGAAGGTCTGGAAGTCAGCTACACTGTAATTTGACAGTGTATTGCTAATGGTCAGGAGGTCTGCACCCGAAGAAGCCAAGCTGGTCAATTCTGTCCAGTTAGCGTTTGTACCACTCGGAATAGCTCCACCAGCAGTGACGCCAGTTCCTTCCGCAACCCAAAGGCTACCATCCTGAGCGACAATATCTCCTGTTTCATAAGTTTCTGAGGTAGAGTACGCATCGTAGTCAGAAACCTTTGCGTATCCTGGAAGTTTAACGAACTCCCCTGGATTGGATGCGAGTGAAGCAGCAGCCTGAGTGGCATCAGTATAATTCAAAGATTGACCCGCAGCAATAAAGAAATCACCGCTGGTATCATCAAAAACAACAGAACCTGCAGCATGCGTGGAGAGACCTGCAGCGGCTGAACCTTCATAGAATACGTCGGCTTTAACAACGCCTGCTTCGTGATCGTATAGTGAATCAACATTAGTGATTTCAACAATTGCACCACTGGTGACAGCATCAGCAAAGCTTTCATCAGCTGCTGCGGCTGCGGTGACTTCGCCGCCAGCATCATCAGCAATGAACCCAATGCGCACGGAGCCATCAGCTGCCGTTGACTTAACGAAGGTCTTAGAGGAAGCTGTCGCAATCTCATTTGTGCCTGCAGCGGAGTAATCCACTTTAGCATTATACTCTTGAACAGCGAAGGAACCAGTGCTGCCACCATAGGTGATGTTGCCTACTTCCTGGAATACTCCCGTGCGGGTAGCTGTTACAGTGGGTTCACCACTGGCATCGCCTTCTTCTGTCGTGTATACAGTAAGGTTATTGGACTCATTGAAGAGGCCGATACCATTGAAGTCTTCAGCCTTGATGTTAACAAGCTGAGACTGAAGTTGGGTGAATTCGGTGTCGTAGTTGGCCAGGTCTGAGGAGTTTTTGGTTGGGTCCAGCGACATGGTTTTGAGTTCACTCATACGGTCAAGAATGCTGGAGACCTGGGAAAGGGCTCCATCCTGAACCTGGAGGAATGAGATAGCATTCTGAACGTTCTGCTGAGTGCGTGCATTACGATTCAGAGTAGCTCTCAACTTTGTTGCAACCGAAAGGCCGCCTGCATCATCAGTAGGATGAACAATCTTGGAACCGGAGGACAAACGAGCCAAGCTCTTTTGCAGGTTCGCCTGATTGGTCGTCAGCGTGTTGCGGACAGCGTTAGCGATTGTGTTGGTTGCGATTACTAGTGACATGATACTTCCTTGTATTTATGTATTGTTATTGATAGATTGACCACATCCGTGTGGTCGGTTTTCCGGCTTAACTCCGGGCACCGGAACCCGGTTTTCCCCGCACTCCATTGCGAGAGAAAAGTACCTGCTGGCCTGACATTCCGTTCCTTCTTCCAGTCAATACCAGTGAATTTATTGAGTTATTTATGTATATACGTAATAAGTGACAACACAGCCCTGCAAAAAGCAAGCCTGCCTATCTCGCCAATAGGCAACTCCGGGCACACAACCGCCTCCCGGAATCGTGCCCGCACGAGCAAACCACTCACGCGGCAAGCATACCAGGAACGTGCAACACCTCGAATTGAGATGAGAGCAATTCTTTCATGCTTAGGGTTATAGTGAGATCAATTTACTTATTTCCATTCCTTTCTTTTAGTTTACTCAATTTTTAAACAGTCAAAATTTTATTCTTTTAGTTTTCTATAAATTCTTTTTTACCGGCTCCAGCAAATGGAGTAATTTAATTTATGCTATCCAATATCCTCTAATTCTTTTTTATTGTCAACTTAAATTTCAATTTTTTTCTAATTATTTATTATATACTACCTATACTTACTGGCACATCTAAAGCATAATCTCACCCCGCCTTACGCATACACAACACACCCAGCAACCAAACGCCGCGCAATCTGGAGAGACCTCATACTCACTTAACAGTGACTCAATAAACTCTATATTCAAATATACCTATATTTTACACAAAAACCTTTTTAGCTACCCTTTCATTTCAACATTTTACTATTCAAATAATTCTATAAATTTAACTTTCCACACCAACCCTGTAATTAAAAACAATGCAACCACACACCCAGCTTGTGAAGAATGAGAGATATAAAACTCCACCACTGATAACTCCTCCCAATGGATCGAAAGTCTCACCACGGGCGGGTCCAGCAATGATCCACTCAATGACCACTTCCCCCGGGGTAACCTGAGAATCCCCGGTAAGAGAACAAAGGGAGCTACGATAGACCTGCCATAGCTGAGAAGAAGGATTCTCAGCAGAACGCTCTGTCTCTTGTCCCTCTGAAGAATCAGCTTCAATCGCGCTGGAAACATTCCTGCAAAACCTCTCATCCTGAATCGAGCCTCCCCCCCGAAGCCTCCCCTCCTCATATATTCCACACTCACTCCTTCCCGACAGAATGCCTGACAGGCAAACGGCGAATCGAGAATCAAACAAGTTACCTGGGTTGCCAGCAAGGAGCTTCGCACTTCCCCTTGCTGGCAAACGGCACTGTGTCGTTAGTACAGTTTCGCAAGAAAATCGATACATCCACCCACGGAAATACACCACTCCCGCACACCTGCAGGAGGTATCAATACAACCTATATTTTGTATATACATAAAAACTTCCACACCTCCCTAAAACAAGAGGGGTGTATGGAGATACTCTCTATTCTCTGTGCATCTTAAACATGCACATTACTCACTGAAAAATTTGTTCCTGAAATGACTACTTTGGTTTGAACGCGACATCATCGGGAGCTACACCTTCGGTAAATAGCCCAGACCCGATGCAGTGCCACAACTATACCTGGGTTAAGGATTATATAATTAATACTTTCATCAAAATTCGAAAACACCTACCAATCCTGATAATGACAGAGATAAAAGTCGCATAATAGCACACCTAAATGCATACATACACAACCTACCCTGCTCACATGGAACTGGCATAACAATACATACTGCGGGTTAAAATTACTTTGCTCTCATTAGTAACAGCAGGAGAATCCACCTCTGCGAGATTTCCTTCATCTAAAAAGAGGAGAAAGAATCTTCTCTTTTCTTCATTCAGGAATTATCGCATCCAGCCGAATCTTTGCCTTATTTCCTTTCTATCTAAATTCATTTCTATTCGTACTCGTTTTTAGTTAAATTCATGGCTGCTTCTGCACACTCCTTTTCCTATCGCCAGAAAAGGAGTGTGCCCAAAGAAAACAGCATTATAATGGAGGCTTACTTGTAATTTATTTTCCTGGTTATGGATTGCTACTGGAGAAGGCTTAATGCGATTCCCAACGAAGCATTTGCCTGGGAAAGCATGGAGGCAGATGCCTGCACCAATATATTGTTCTTGGCAAATATGGTACTTTCACTGGCAACATCGACATCAGCCAGACGACTGTTCGCAGCCACCAGATTCGTATGATTGGTTTGGAGCAACTCTAACGATGTACTCAACCTTTGCTGCTGGGCTCCATTGATGGATCGAGTTGTGGCTGCTGTCTGGATGAAGTCCTTTAAGTCAGCTACAGAGAAATCTGTAATACCATTACCTTCGTTCAAAAGACTGTTCTTGCCGGAGACCGCAACATTCAGACGAACCCAATCGTTTGTGTTCATAATCGGAGCTCCTGCCCCATTTGAAATGGCTTTGTTGGCTACATAAAGATTACCGTCATAACTGACAATGTCGTCCATGCCATAATCCTTGGTCGAGTCGTAAGCCTCATATTCTGTCAAACTAGGCAGACTGGTTCCAAGGCTTAGAAATTCACTAGTACTGGAAGCGCTGGCAGCTGTTGTGGATGCATTGCTGTAATCACCTGCGGCTCCACGAGTAAGGTAAAAACGGCCATTACTGTCATCGTATACGACTGCTCCTGCAGCATAGCTCCTTGTTACATTAGAAGTAGTTGTCACATCAGCAGTGGCTGCACCACCTCCATTGTTGGTAGCAGTCGAAGAAGCCAAAAACGCAGTCCCTGAGTTGACCGCAGTTAGGATCAAATCTGCTCCAGAGTTTGATGCTGTGACAATTGTACTTAACGTAGCATCCAAATTGATGGCAGTAACAAGATTCGTCACAGTGGTCGCGATATCTGTGTCGAAAACTACCGGACCACCTGTTAATGAATTCCCATCCACAGTGATGTCAAAAGTATCTGCCCCTCCGCCTCCAGTCAGAGTAATTGTATCAACTTGAGACACGCCGTCCCGAAAAACCTGTGCCCTGGGGTTCAAGCTGTTATTGAGCCGGGTGGTGGTAGAAAGTGCGGCAAACTCGTCAAAGGATTTGCCGGTACCGGTGATGGTGGCAGCCCCTGTTATCAGGTAGGCTTCCTGTGTGCCATCTGCCCGGGTTCCTGTAACAACATCGCCTTCGTTGTAATTGGCGACACTATCATAGGAATAGGTTTGGGCGACTCCATTGTAAGTTTTGGCAGTTCCCACCACATCATCACCAAGCCCCAACCCAGCACTGCTGTTATAGGTTCCATTGATGGTTTCTGCAATGGTGAAGGTTTCAGAACCAGTGATCACCAGTTTCCCATCCGAACTTTCGGAGGCAGAGATCGACGCGATACCGGCAGCCGCCAAGGCGTCATTGATCCCTTTGATGGCGGAGGTAATGTCGCTCCCGTTTACACTTCCAGGGACCGCTCCATCTGCAAGAATCACGGTGGCACTTCGGCCAAAGGTAGGTGTGGTAAAATCCAGAGTGGTATAATTGGAACCATCGGTTGCCACAAAGGCATCGGAGGTAATTACCTGCTGGTTCAGCTCAGTCTCAGACAACTCATCAAATAAACCACTCCGACTGATCGTCACAGCCCCATCTGACCCATTTTCATTCGAAATCGTAATCAGATTTTCATCGTCATCAAACAGAGCGATCTCATTGAAATCTTCTTTATAAATATCAGAGAGCTGCTTTTGCAATTCTCCAAATTCATTATCGTAGACCGCTATATCCAAAGAATTCTTGGTTGGGTCCAGAGACATCGTTTTGAGTTCAGACATACGATCCAGTACACTGATGGCATTTTCAATAGCTCCATCCTGCACCTGAAGGTACGAGATTGCGTTTTGAACATTCTGCTGGGCTCTGATATTTCGATGGATCGCAGCTTGAAACTTTGTCAATACGGCTAAACCGCCGACATCTTCAGTTGGATCGATGAGCTTACTTCCACTCGATAACCTAGCCAGACTTTTGTTTAAATTGGTCTGATTATGGACCAGGTTCCGATTGGCAACAGTTGCGATGCTGTTTGTGTTAATGACTAACGACATGATACTTCCTTGTTATATCACTTACTGAGTTTTATTTGAGTTTGTTCATCACATCCTTGTGAAGAACAGGCATAACCGGTTTTGCGACTGACACCGGCGGCCAGTTTTCCTTGCGAGAAAAGTGTACGATAAGGCTGCCCTATCGAATCATTCGATAAGCTACAGAAACCTATATTTTGTATAAACATATTGGACTTCATTTCACCTGTTGGGGATCCAGGGGAAAAATGGAATACTATGGGGTAAGAAGTGAAACCGCGTTGCACGAATCCACTAATTCATAATTATATTGGTTAAAAATTCTTCAAATGTATAATTTGGAGTAAAAGCACCCAGACAAAGGACAACGCTACCTTATGGCATACGTGTACAGAGAGGTAAGATTACTCAATCGCATATACTTTCCTTGGTTATGATTCCTATTCATTGTTATGTCTTGAAAGTTTAACTGACCGGAGCCATAGTACCGGTGTCTAAGCGGATGACTCCGGTCAGTATATGGTATATTAACCAGTCCTGAAGTAATCTAATCGTAACTAAAGTTATCCACCCGAATTCCTTAGACAGGGGAATGCGTCATTCAAACAAGCAAGTAAGCTTGAGTTGGTGGATAAGAGGACTGGACTCAACAGTTAGCCTGGCCAATATACTCTTCCTTTTGTTTTAAATTTGTATATATATTTATGATATTCCTTGTGCCCCTATGCCATGATGAAAATCCTGCAGGCAAGCCTCGTGGCCAATCCTTTAGTCGACCTGACATGTCCTGCTGATTTCAAGTTGAGAGTTACAAACCACTTGTTTAAGGTGATCAGACTTACCCCTACGGCTTACTGATGCGTTCCAGTAAGTTACATATGAATAAACAGGTCTCTATCAAACAATCGCTTGCAAGACCCCAATATTAGGGACGGCAAAATTTCCTTTCTATGATGTTATATTATTTGTCTTATTCTAGTTATTCCATTTACATAATTCCTTTCTTATCGATCAATATGTCTTTACTAAATTAAATCGTTCTCCCACGCCTTCGGTTGCTTACTTTGCTTTACATTATATTATTTACTCACGGTTACTGAAGAAGAGTCAGTGCCACACTTTGAGACGCATTAGCTTGAGCCAATATTGAGGCTGAGGACTGGACCAGAATACTGGCTCTTGCCAACTTGGTAGACTCTGTTGCAATATCTACATCCATGAGTGTACTTTTGTAGGATTCCAAGTTTGAGGAATTGGTTGAAAGCAACTCACTGGACATTTCCAAACTAGAGGTCTCCGCACCATTCTGAGCACGGGCAGTTGCCACCAGTTGTATAAAGTCTTTTAAATCCTGGATTGAAAAATCATGAATGCTCTTATCGGCTTCCAGTAAATCATTCACTCCAGAGACAATGGCATTCAGTCGAACCCAATTTGTAGTATTATGAATTGGAACACCCTCTCCCTTGCCGATAGATGTTGTAGCAACATATAAATTATCCCCATACCGAACAATGTCATCTTCTGAATATAGATTCCCTGAATCATATGCATCATAATCATACAACTCAGGTAGTGTTTCCCCCAAATCCAAGAACTCCTCCAGATTACTGGTATCTGAAGCCTTGGTTGTATTATTTTCCCAGGTCCCATCTCCTCTGGATAGATAGTAACGACCATTACTATCATTATAAACGACCTCTCCAGCTTGATGGGTCGTCCCCTGAGAACTGACATTGGTGGTCGTGGTCGCACTGGTTACTCCAGTGCTATCGGTTGAGGAGGCAGAAGAGGTAAATGTCGCACCGTTAGTGACAGCTGTTAAGGTGAGCGATCCGCCACCTGCGTCGGCTGCAGTAACGATTGCACTTAAGGTTGCATCTGCATTAATGGCAGCAGCCAAGTTGCCAGCTGTTGTCGCGAGATCAGTGTCAAACGATACCTCAGCAGCCAAGGAATTCCCATTGACCGTAATATTAAAAGTATCATTACCTCCTCCCGCAGATAGAGTAACAGTATCCACTTGAGGCAGCCCTGGGTCATTGGCTGTAGTTGTCGCATCCGTGGATGCTGCTCCTCCTCCGTTGTCCGTTGGACTTGATGCAGCGGCAAAAGCAGTCCCAGCACTATTCGCAGTCAAGGTCAGATCCCCTCCGGATGCGGAGGCGGTAACGATCGCACTTAACCCGGGATCTGCATTGATCGCATCGGCCAAATTACTGGCTGTGGTCGCTAAATTGGTGTCAAACGTTAAGGGACCAGCTGCAATAGAATTGCCATCCACGGTAACATCAAAAGTATCCGCGACAACATTAGCAGTGGTCGTGACATCGGTGGATGCGGCACCTCCTCCATTATCCGTGGGACTTGATGAGGCGGCAAAAGCCGTCCCAGCACTATTTGCAGTCAGGGTCAGATCCCCTCCAGAAGCGGAGGCGGTAACAATCGCACTTAACGCGGGATCTGCATTGATCGCATTAGCTAAATTGCTGGCGGTGGTCGCTAAATTGGTGTCAAACGTTAAGGGACCCGCTGCGATAGAATTGCCATCCACAGTAACATCAAAAGTATCTGCGGCAACATTGGCAGTGGTAGTGACATCGGTGGATGCAGCACCTCCTCCATTATCCGAAGGACTTGATGAGGCGGCAAAAGCCGTCCCAGCACTATTTGCAGTCAGCGTCAGATCAGTGCCAGATGTAGAGGCGGTGACGATCGCACTTAACGCGGGATCTGCATTGATCGCATTGGCTAAGTTGGTGGCGGTAGTTGCTAAATCCGTGTCAAAGGACAAGGGCCCCGCAGTGATAGAATTTCCATCCACGGTAACATCAAAAGTATCCGCGGCAACATTGGCGGTGGTGGTGGAATCCGTAGTTGCGGCACCTCCTCCATTATCCGTGGGACTTGATGAGGCGGCAAAAGCGGTTCCGGCACTATTCGCAGTCAAGGTAAGATCCGCTCCAGCAACAGAGGCTGTGACGATCGCACTTAACGTAGGATCCGCATTGATAGCGTTGGCCAAATTACTAGCTGTGGTCGCTAAATCTGTATCAAAGGTTAAGGGGCCCGCAGTTATCGAATTTCCATCTACCGTAACGCCAAAAGTATCTGCGGCAACATTGGCAGTCGTGGTGGCATCCGTGGCCGCAGCACCTCCCCCATTGTCAGTTGAACTGGAAGAGGCAGCAAAAGCAGTTCCGGCACTATTCGCAGTCAGAGTAAGATCGGCTCCGACTGCGGATGCAGTAACGATTGCACTTAAGGCAGGGTCCGCATTAATGGCATTGGCTATATTACTGGCGGTGGTCGCTAAATCCGTGTCAAAGGTTAAGGGACCCGCTGCTATTGAATTTCCATCCACCGTTATGTCGAAAGTATCTGTCCCCCCCCCTCCGGTCAGGGATATCGTATCAATTTGAGCAACAGCTCCTCCCCCTCCGGTCAGGGATATCGTATCGACTTGCGCAGTGGCTCCACCTCCGCCGGTCAAAGAAATCGTATCGACTTGAGCCGTGGCTCCACCTCCTCCGGTCAGAGATATCGTATCGACTTGTGCAGTAGGAATCGTCGTTACGCTTGTAGTACTACTACTTGCGGCAGCAATGTTGTTACTTTGGTGGGTCGCACTGGCAGAAAATGCTGTACCGGCATTCCAGGCAGTTAAAGTCAAAGCCCCGCCGCCTGCATCAGCAGCGGTAACCAGTCCATGTAAGGTCGCATCCGCATTAATCGCTGCGGCTAAATCCGCTGCAGTTGTCGCCACATCTGTATTAAACGCCACATCAGCAGCTAGGGAATAGCCATTGATCGTCACATTATATCCATCTCCATCACCACCTCCGGTTAAGGTAACCGTGTCCACTTGAGCAACCGGATCTACCCCACTTTGGAAAACCTTGGTTTGTGGATTGGAACTATTGTTCAGTCGAGAGGTCGAAGATAACACCGCAAACTCATCAAAGGAACGCCCGACTCCATTGAAGTGAGACAAGACCTGGTAACTCTCACGAGTGCCATTTGCACGCACTCCGGTAACGACATCACCTGCCCGAAATTCAGCAAGAGCATCATATTCATACGAACTGGCGACTCCATTTAAAGTGGCCAACAGGGGAGCTTCAGCGGTCCCTGTGACAATGGTTTCCACAGATAGGCCGGCTCCTGCTAAGGAAGTAAGGATAACAGAGGCCCCATCAGCTGTTGCTTTAACTAATGAATTTAAAGTCGCATCATTTCGTATGGCTGAAACCAGATTCAATGCAGTTCGGTTTAGGTCGGTATTGAATGCCACAGGACCTGAGGCGATTGAATTCCCATTAATACTGACTTGATAAGTATCACCAGCCTCGCCTGCATTCAGAGAAACAATAGATTCCGTTGACGCCAAATCCAACCCACTGTAGCTCCCAAATACAGACTCTGAAAGGGTGTACCTTTCCGTGCCGGTAATCACCAAACGACCATCTGCATCTTCTGAGGCAAAAACCGATTGGATTCCTGCCGATTCCAGAGCATTATTGATACCCTGGACTGCTGCGGCAAGGTCACTGCCATTGACACTTCCCGGAACAACCCCATCGGCGATCGTCACCCTGGCAGTTAAACCATGCGTTGGTGTACTGATGGTCAGTGTGGAATAATCAGTACCATTCGTGCCTGTATAGGTTGTGGAAGAAATTGCTTTCTGGTTTAACTTTTTTCCAGACAAACGATCAAAAAACCCATTTCGGTCCAAACTGACTGAACCAGTTTCTCCATCTTCAGTTGTTTTGGTTTCTATTGAATTCGAAGCACCAACCCGCTGGTCCTGGCCAAATAATTGTATATCATTAAACTTTTCGGATCTAAGGGCTTTCAAGTGGGCTCCCAATTCCATGAACTCCACATTATAACTGGCAATGTCACTAGAATTCTTTGTTGGGTCCAACGACATCGTCTTGAGTTCCGACATTCGATCCAGGACCTGAGAAGCTTTCGCCAATACTCCGTCCTGAACCTGCAAGTAAGACAGAGAATTCTGAACATTTTGTTGTGTACGAAAGCTCCTACCAAGTTTGGCTGTTAAATTTGCAGAAACTGCGATTCCTCCCACATCATCGGATGAGGCTACAATTTTGCTGCCACTGGACAATCGATTCAGACTTTGCTGTAAGACTGCTTGATTGTGATGAAGGTTATGGGAGACTACGTTGGCAAACGCATTGGTATTGATTGCTAAAGTCATGGTTTAGAGTCCTTATCGATGAGGTTCTCTTCAAACTGTCTCAACAGCGGGAAAATCGGAAAAAAGGGGGAAGCAGATAACTGTTTGCATCCGGTTGCCGTTGCTTCGAAACAAAGTCCAAAGCAACGGCACCGGGGCAAACCGTGCCTGGTCGAGAGAGACGGGACAAGCAGTCCGAAGTCTCTCGGAGGACGACAATCCATAACAGGTTTGTACATACAGCTCGACCAGGATTAAGGGTTCATGGTTAAGAGTTCAGTTCGACCTTGCCTTACTGAAGAAGGGACAGAGCGACACTCTGTGCGGAGTTCGCTTGCGCCAACATGGCCGCAGCGGATTGCACCAGAATGTTGGCACGGGCAAATGCAGTCGACTCTGTCGCTACATCCACATCGGCCAGGGCACTGTTGGCAGCT
>Ga0181587_10004667_pt1 | contig 11275 bp, 9 predicted proteins | sample 071ome_27_FD_132463 | JGI IMG/M metagenome (GOLD analysis project Ga0181587, IMG submission 132463) | Coastal salt marsh microbial communities from the Groves Creek Marsh, Skidaway Island, Georgia - 071409AT metaG (megahit assembly) | ecosystem: Environmental > Aquatic > Marine > Intertidal zone...
AACCGTCAAATAGCCAGAATGCGCACCCTTCTGATTCGAGTTTTGGCTACGTAGCTCAGCTGGTTAGAGCACAGCATTCATAATGCTGGGGTCGGTGGTTCAAGTCCACCCGTAGCTACCAAATTACACCATCCCTAAACGCTCTCAATCCTGATTAAGCCCTTATTTTATAAGGCTTACCCCTACTTTAGTATCCATAAGAGTCCAAGGAAGTCCTACTTGATACGAGCTTATTTGGGGGTATACTTGGGGGCATCTATAATAATTTAATTTACATACCCCCACTATGGCTCTTTCTAGCACCAAGGTCAAAACAGCTAAGCAGGATAAGAAAGACTATAAGATGCAGCCTCTCTGGAGCTAAATAAAGAATTAAATACGGCTGTATTAATTCGGTTCTTCGGTGGAATTTATCAAAACTCTAATTCAAATCAGAAAGATTCAATTTATCTGGAAACATTGCAATGTGAAACATTTTAACAATCCAGATTCATGCGAATAACAATTAACAAGTAATTTACTTTTCAGGCCCCTAAACAATGTTGAAACATATAATTAAATTTATCACTTTAATTTTTTTCCTAAATGCCTGTGATGAGAACACTGACAGCGCTGAAATTGAATCTGGCATTGCCATAATTAATGTAACTGTTATTGATGTGATCAGTGGTGAAAACACACCAAACATGACTGTTGTAGTTCAGGGAGATCAAATTACTGAAATTGCTTCAGCTATTTCAATTTCACAAAATGTGGCCCAGCTTGATGGCAGTGGAAAATTTCTGATTCCTGGTCTTTGGGATATGCATACGCATCATGAAGCGCTAGGTATAGAGTCCATGGATTTATATCTTGCCAATGGCGTGGTTGGAACTCGCGACATGGGCAGCGAATTGCAATTTATAATTTCTCTTCGTGACCGTATTAATAATGGTGAATTGCCTGGTCCTGAAATCATAGCCGCCGGGCCAATTCTTGATGACGCGCCTCCTGAGTTTCCATCCAGACAACGCGTTTCTGATGCTGAAGAAGCCCGACGAACAGTTCGCGCTTTGCAACAAAGCGGCGTTGACTTCATTAAAGTTCACAACCTTACTCCTCGAGAAGTGTTTTTTGCCATCGCAGATGAAACCGCCAATCTTGGTATGTCTTTTTCTGGTCATGTTCCGCCTACAGTCAGTATAGAAGAAGCAGCCAGCTCTGGCATGACCAGCATAGAGCACCTTTCTAATTTCAGAGTTTATCTGGAGTGCGCTGGCACAGAACCCTACTCTTTAGATAGCTGCCAGGAATCGTTCGAGAATCTGGCAACACACGGTGTTTGGCAAACACCCACTATTGCACTTGCTCAAGAATTTCCGGAATTAATGAACGGCATGTTGAACGAAATACCAATGAGTCAAACACTGAGTCATTACGAATTTGCCAGCGATGCCCTGCTTGAAAGGTTTGAGACAGAGATAAGTGTGGGAGCCTCTGCTCAGATAGTAGATTTTCTAAGAGTCAATAATGTGACGAGTCTGGCCGCCATCAGTGACTTGCGTGAAGCAGGCAATCAATTTCTGGCTGGTTGTGATGCGCTTGTACCAGGCTTTTGCCTCCATGATGAACTTGAATGGATGACGTTAGCAGGCTTGTCTCCGCTCGAAGCCTTACAAACAGCAACCATAAATCCCGCTATATTTTTTGGCAGGGAAAACACTCAAGGCACTATAGAAGTTGGTAAACGTGCAGATTTGGTCCTGCTTGATGAAAATCCACTGGCAGATATTAATAATATACGTACTGTTAATGCAGTATTGGTTCGTGGACATTTAATTTCCAAACCCTTTATAGATGACATTTTTGAATCAAACAGAAGGTCACCTTCTGATATAAACTAAAAACTGCTTTTTAAATTAACTATCAAATTTTTTGCAATAATTATTATCTAATTCAGAGGAGAAAATTTTGAAAATACAAATGGCCCATTTTCGACAAGAAACTTCAAATGGCGATTTTATGGATTTTGCTATTTTCGATGCGAAATCGGAGTCTGGTACTGAAAATGACAACCTTACAACTTAGGTATAAATTTTCTTCTAATATATATCTTAGATTACTCTGAAATAATGCGCTCTTTTAAAGGATTACTATTGAAATAATGCTAATTAATAACTTTATTTTCATTATTTACAAAAACATTAAAATTTATTTGGTGCTATATATTATCATTACTCGAAGTAAGCATAATTTTTCAAGATAAAATTCAGGGTTTATTAACTTCAATCAAGCTTATTATTTATAAATTTTGAAGTGCTCTAATCATCATCAAATTTTTTAAATTCTTTAACAGTTAGGTATAGCCCTATAAACATGAGTGTAAATACTACTACCGCAACATAAAGAATAGTTGGATTACTCATTTTTTATCCCCGGACATTGACATTAGTTTGAAGTAAATACCGAAACATAAAATTGATGGCACCCATACTGCAGTGAATAATCCTTCATCATACTGACCAGAGAACCATAGATAAGCCGACACAAAAAATGAAATAGTTACAGCTACTAAAATAAAAATATCTGATTTTTTAAACACCTAAGTCTCCTAAATCAATCGTGATAGCCTATGGCGGCAAGTAAACAACCCATTACCGCAATGGCAGCAATGCTTCTAATACCTGAATGTCCTAGTATTTCAAAGTTATCATTTTCCAAAAAACCAGCAAATATCAAGAGGCAGGATATAACAGATATTACTATTAGGGATATCCCCACTGATATGAAAAGCTTTTTCATTGGTGCTTGGACGCTGTCATTTTTTTACCTAAAACACTAAATCAGATGTTCAATGTACGTTAAAAGTTCGTAACTAGATTAATAATTTATAAATTACTTATCGATTTTAGCCTTAAGCTTCCATTTATCATCTCAGGTATATCTACTCTGATGAGGCTATCGGAGAGAAAATGATACGAACTTTGAAGGTGTGATTAATGAAATTATATTACGGTATAAATGACGGTATATAAATTTAAAAATAAAAATATTATTTTAAAACAATAAGATAAGTTAATTATTCAGGCTAACCCGTAGGTAGCTACCAAACTCTTTTCCTCTAATTTCCCTATTAGTCCAAAATACCCTATTTATATAGTGTTTTAATTAAAATCTGGTCTATAGTGGTCTTTAGAAGTTTACCTATATAGCGTCATTTTGACGGTATATCTGACGGTTTAAAACATCATTTTTAGCCATATACCGTCATTGGTGGAGTCTGCTATAAGACATAAGTTAACTGCCACTGCAGTTAAGCAAGTAAAGCCTTCCGTCAAAGCTCAGTAGCTCACCGATGGTGCGTGACTTTATCTCTCGTGTACGAACGCTACGTATCCTCGAAAAAGACTTGTTTACTTCTATTTCGTTAAGCGGTTACCACAGGTAGGTCTGGGTCTGATCCATCAAGAGACCTGACTGGTGCTCTGATACCCAGACGTCGTGAAAAGCATCATGCTTCAATCATAGACCCTATATAGATAGGTGAATTACTTAGAGCTATTGATTCTTATCAGGGACAATTGTCGTTAACGCTGCGTTAAAAATTTCGATTTTGCTCTTCCAGTGTCTTGGCGAAATCAGGTATATGGAATAGTCAGAGATTAACTAGTAGGAGTTTCGTTGGGAGTTGCCAGGAGCTAAAATGAAGATGAGGTTGTACCATATTGTACCGCTATCCAAGCAAGCTGTGTCAGTGCTCGAAGAAATACACATGCATGCAAGACGAGGTAGATATGGATTTCCTTGCGCCAGAGGAGCCAATAGAGCGCTTAGTGAGAATGTTGAACGGCTCTGAGGACGATGAGATACAGCAATGGATACTTCAGAGCAATGGCTAGGACGCTTCTGGATGAGGTTTTAGGCTACCGTGAGGACTGGATTGAGTATCAGTTAACACATGCCGTAAAGGACCCAAATACCTTAAGCGAAAACCCATGGCTTCAATCCGAGGCTGATCGTAATTCGTTGTCATTCCAAATCCAGCGCTATCTGTGAAGAAGATACCTTTTTACCATAATGCGGACGCGCTTGCTTTAAATGGCTGCCGTGTGCCTTTAATACACGCTGGGCCTCAGATTTTAAATCATGTGAATCAATCCATAATTTGAGTTTGGCACGCGCCTCACGCGCGAGATGCTGAGGATCTCCGACGGGCACTGGGTAATGCAGCCCAATCTGACACCCATATTTGTACTGCAAGCTTAGTGGCATACGCCAGGGTTGGTGTATCCATTCAATAGGAATACCCTCTAACTCAGGAATCCAACGTTTAATGAACACACCATCCGGATCCTGATCTTCCGACTGTTTAACAGGAGAGTAAATTCGATTTGCATTGATACCGGTTATTCCTGACTGCATTTGAATCTGAGACCAGTGAATGCCCGCTTCAAAATCAGTAAACCACCGAGCTATCTGAGACCCAGTTTTTCTCCAATCGATCCATAAATGGTAGCTTGCGATCGAGACAAGCATTGCACGCATCCGAAAATTTAACCACCCTGTCGCGGACAGGCATTTCAGACAGGCATCAACAAATGGCCAACCAAGCAGTCCTTTCTGAAACCGTTCTAATCGCTCCGATTCCACCTCGCAGGGAAGGTTTCTTAGACCTATGAAACCGCGATGCAGCTCCTCAAACTCAAGCCTCGGTTCCGACTCGAGCTTCTGAATAAAATGGCAATGCCAATGCAATCGTGATTGAAATGATTTCAGACTACGCAGTTCACGACTTCGACCTGTCGCTTCTTTCAGCTCTGCTCGCCGATTGAGTGTCTGTTGCCACACCTCTCGGAGACTAATCGTCCCGAGTGATAAATGTGCTGATAGACGCGAGCATGCCATCTCACCTGTCAAAGGACTCGACATACCACTACGGTAGGTTTCACAACGCCTGTCTAAAAAGCTGTCTAGGAGTTCTAAACCCTCAGAGCGACCACCGATCTGTATTCGAACCAGAGATTCATCACTAATCGATACCATTTGCAACAATTCAGTGGCTGATTTTGGAGGGCTACCAACGCCTTCAATTCGAGTTGGGACAGATCGTTTTGGGCGATCCATCAGATGACCCCATTGCCTGGCCCAGCCTTGACGCTCGCGAAGACCACGAATGACTCCATGTTGACGGTACTCAGTCCAGATCACCCCCCGGTCTTTGCACCATTGCTTGACTCGAAGATCCCGTTGAAAAGTCCAATCAGGACCGGTTTCTTGGTGTGAGACCAGCGACTGAAATTTATACCGTCGATGCAATCGATCAAACACCTCCTCGACCTTACCGATTGCAGTCCACAATGGCTGACCGCATTCGCTTAAGGCCTTATCCAGTGACAAGATCGAATCCTTCAAAAATGACCATTGGCGACCCGAGGTGTATTCCATCGCCCAGTACTCAGGCTCAACCACATAGATTGGGATCACTGGACCTTCACGAACTGCTGCATCCAATGGCTCATGATCGACGATGCGAAGATCACGCTTGAACCAAACAACGACCGGCAAAGTCATGACAGCCAACGCCTTCGATATGCCCCATCGGGGTCATAGCGGTCTGCCTGATCATTCAGATGAAAAATACGACCACCTTGTGGATCAGCCCCAACACCGGCGATATAGGCCCAATTCCCCCAATTACTGGCAACATCAAAATCAACCAATTGGCTTTCGAAATAGGCCGCGCCCAAACGCCATTCCAAATTCAATTCATAAATGAGATGGCTTGCGACTAGTTGCCTTGCCCGGTTGCTCATCCAACCGGTTTGATTCAGCTCTCGCATCGCAGCATCAACAATATCGCAACCGGTGTGGCCGGTTTTCCAACTCTCGAAGCGACGGGCATTCTGATCACATCCGAAAACTTGATCACTCGGTCCAGTTCGACGAAATAGAGTCCAGTCACTGGCCCTTGAGTACCACCGAAAATATTCGCGCCACAGCAATTCAAATCGCAACCAGTAAGTGGACTCATTGGCTTCAACATCTTTCTCATAGTGGAGCGTATCCCACCAGATTTGTCTGGGTGATATGCATCCGTGAGCAAGCCATGCTGATAAATGGGTCGACTGCATTAGCCCCTGAAAGGCATTTCTCGTTTGCTTGTAATGCGATAAGGCTCTCGCATCAAGATAGGCTTTCCAATGCCGACTGGCTGATTCTGTGCCACCATGTATTGGAACCTCGGCACTTGAATCGAGTGGAGTCTCAAGCATCTCTTGCCATCCTGCCGGATCAGCCCACACAGATGCAATCCATCCCCCCATTGACACGCTATCGATCGGCCGATCCGGCAATAGACTCGGTTTTTTTTCAATCACTTTTCTAAATTTTGAAAAAGTTGCCGGCAACTCATCTAGAACAAATGGAAGCTGTTCAAAGCGAAACAAATCATCCACAAAGACTGGAACCGTTGGGTAACCCTCAGCCTCAAGCCTTGCCACTTCTGAGCGCTCTTCAGTAGCAACCGATTCATCACAGACGATGGTAGTCACCGAGTATTGCTGCTGAATCCGGTTGACTGCATAGACAGGCTCTTCTGAGCACAACCACAACCCACAGCCTAATGTCTCTAGCTCTTGTCTTAATACACGCAAACTCTCCGCACGGAATCGCATCCAATGAAATCCGACTCGGGACAGCCCAAATTGTTGACCAGCCCACCGCCTCGGCTCTAGACATGCCAATGCAAGGACCCGTGCTCCCTGACTTTGCGAGATCTGAAATGCACGATGGAGTGCCGGGTTATCAATTACTCGGCAGGTATCACGAACTAGCCAAATCACCACTTCAGAATTCAACTGACACACCCTGCCGACTGCAACCATCACTACAATAGATCACTTGACCCCAATCACTTTTCCATTTTTTTCTCCAGCTAAATGACAAGCTGCAGAGTGGATAGACTTTGCTCGGGAAGTCGGATTTTTTGAGTGTCTTTCCGTCGTGCTTCACAAGAATGTCTCCTGCATGGGTGCAATCACATCAGATCCAGTGGACTCAATCCGCTCTCGAAATTCCATCGCACGCGATCGAATTGCAGCCAATTTAGGCTCACCAAACCGATCGAGATTTCTTAAAATCATCGCCATTCTTGGATTAGAGCGAAATCGCTCTTGGTGTGTCATCAAGAAATCCCAGTACAAATAGTTAAAGGGACAAGCGTTTTCGGTCTCCGTTTCTTTCACTTGGTACCGACAAGATTTACAGTAATCACTCATCCGATCGATATATTTGCCGCTGGCGCAATAGGGCTTCGACGCCATCACCCCATCGTCAGCGAATAACGCCATTCCAAGAGTATTTGGCAGTTCCACCCACTCATAAGCATCGGCATACACAGATAAATACCACTCACATACTTCAGTCACAGAACATCCAGCGATGAGTGTGAAGTTACCCGTCACCATAAGTCGCTGTATATGGTGCGCATAGGCATTTTCACGCGTATTCCGAACTACCTCCGAGAGACATATCATCCCAGTTTTCGATTCATCCCAAAAAAAAGGTGGCAATGGCCAGGACGCATTGAGTGAATTGCGAGTTTGGTACTCTGGCATATAGGCCCAATACAGTCCGCGGACATACTCACGCCAGCCGATAATCTGGCGAATAAAGCCCTCAACCGCATTGATTGGCGCATACCCCTGGCGATAGGCCTCTTCAGCAGCCTGACATGCTTCCATAGGACTTAATAATCCGAGGTTCAGACTGGTTGAGATGAGGCTGTGAAATAATGTGTCTTTACCGAGCACCATCGCATCTTGAAAGTCTCCGAAAAAAGGCAAACGCGCGGTGATGAAATGGTCAAGCATGAGAAGCGCCTGTTCGCGGTTTACCGGCCAATGAAAGTCCATCCCATCCAGCATGCCAAAATGATCAGTAAAACGGGTATTCACCAGTTCAATCACAGCTTCAGTGATCGAATCCAATGGCCATTGTGGAGGATTGGGTGTAGCACGTTGATCCAACGCCTTGCGATTATCATGATCAAAATTCCATTGACCACCAACGGGATCTCCTCCTTCCATCAGGATGCCAGTCGACTGCCTGATTCTACGGTAGAAGTGTTCCATTCGTGGCTGCTTTCGATCCTTTAAAAAAGCCTTGAACTCATCATGCGAGCAGATAAATCGATCATCGGAAACAATCTGGAGCGGTACCGGAAAAGTCGCTTTGAGCTCGTCGAATGCTTCTTTTAAGCGCCATTCACTGGGCTCTGTGAGTAACCATTCAGAAAATTGATGAGATCTTTGATGACGTTCGACTTCGCTGGTCAAACTTTGGGTATTCCTAGGATCGGTCAAGGGAACATATATGACAGAACGACCACTTGCTCGTAATTCATCAGCGAAATGGCGCATCGCACTAAATACTAGAGCTATTTTTTGCTTATGATGCTTGACATATGAGGCTTCTGCCGAAACCTCTACCATAAGCACAATATCTTCCAATTCAAGATAATTCAGTGACGACAAGCGATGCGATAACTGGTCTCCAAGGACAAGACAACAACGAGTCAAAGATGTACTCCTTTAACAACGAGGATAACATCCATGAACCTCAAAAAACGCAGCATCCTATGCTTGTATGTGGTTATCGTTATGACGACTTTAAAGACGAATGCAGCATGCGCACCCTTGCTGGACCATTCGGTCCGGTAATTAGCAGAAGAACAAGTCGATAGCCTCTGCTCTGAGTTTGGTGCGCAAATAGTTTTCGCAATAACGCTTTGCGTCGCTTCCCCACATACAAAACTGCCACACGCCAAAACCCTTCATAGGTGATGAATATATTACAGTAAAGTTAAAAACAACAGAGAACTAAAAAATCCTCGCGCCATATAAAATCCTAGTTTACTTCCAGACCAATTCGGGCTTATGAATCCTCATAAGAAATGCATAATATTGAAGCATGCGAAGCTATTGATACTCCACATAGAGCAAAACAAGCAGCCGATGTGATATTCCGTTATGCGCTCGCCACTAGTAGGGCTGGATATGACCCATCAAGGGGTCTGGCTGGTGCTCTGATATCCAGCCGTCGCACAAAGCATCATGCCTCAATCACTGATCCTAAACAGATTGGTGAATTGCTCAGAGCTATTGGTTCTTATCAAGGAACAATTGTCGTTAACGCTGCATTAAAATTTCGATTTTGCTCTTCCAGCGTCTAGGAGAAGTAAGACACATTATGAAACCTTTAATATGTAATAAATCTATATAAAACATTTACCTAAAATTATAATTCAGGTCATCTCACTCCGACCAAATTCTTTTCCCTTAACATCTCTATAAGTCCAAAATACCCTATTTTTATAGTATTTTAATTAAAAACTGGTCTATAGTAGTCCTTAGAAGCTTACCTATATATAGTTTTAATAGGTATTTCTAGATTTACTATTGGATGGTCTATCTGCTATCTACAAGAATATTGCAGCCGAGTTTTCTAATTACTTTTGTTCAAGAGCCTCTAGAACATTTTTTGAATCTGTAACCCAACCAAATATATTCTCAAAATTCCAAAGTGTTGCTTCTCTACAAAAATCTGGGCCAGTATGATTCATAGCATCTTCAACCAATATTGGCCAATATTCAGCAAAAAAGGCATCGCGACCAGTGCTTTCAACGCAGACATTGGTTGTAATTCCAGTGATAAATAAAAACCGAATATCTTTATTTCTGAGATAGTTATCTAAATCAGTACCCACAAAACCACTGTATCGAGGTTTACGGATAATAATTTCATCATCCTGAGGTCGAAGTTCATCCACGATCTGCCAATCCCAAGTGCCATCTATTAGCAACTTTCCTTCATGCTCTGGTTTTTCACGCATAAGCCTCAGGCCCAACTCCTTGTGATAATTTGGCGATATCATGCTACCAGCATTGCTCAGCATAGAGTTATAAGTCATCACAAGATAAATTATTTCAAGCTTTGCCTTACGGGCTCCATTTACTAAAAGCTGGTTGGTTTTAATAACTGCTTCAGCACCGGAAATATCAGCTCCAAACAAATCTAGCATGCCACCTTTTTTGGCAAAAGCGTTTTGCATGTCAACGACGATTAAAGCCGAGCGTCTTAGGTCTATATCGATATTGTCTGGTTTAGCTTTAAGCATTTAATATAGAAAGCCTTGAAGGTTTATGATGATTATTATGTAAAATAACTCATTAATAGAACTATTTGGCTAGGGTAAAGGCGGTATCGGCGATGGGGGAAGGAGCATGTACACAAGAAAGCAGCAGCAAAATAAAAGTAAATCTGGGTGAAAATGCAAACCTGAGAAAGTGTGTCATAGAGCTGTATCGAATGCGATCAAATAAGTTTGATTAGAGTGACTGGCATCATATATGTGTGAGCGTAAGCATGACATAACTTTATCAGAATTATGCCAACTGGTTCATAGTTCTGATTCTTCATGTTTTCCTTACAATATCAAGCAGTTATTGCATTTTATTGACAGAAGAAAATGCTCTTCTTAATAATTTAAATGATGTTTGTATGGTAGCTATTTGATTTTAAATAGAAATTAATTTTAATTCTGACTTATCCAGATTTTCTATACACAAATCTTTTTGGATAGATTCATTGGCTATTACCTGTATCTGGAAGTGATTATCGCCAAGGTTGGCGACGTCTATTATTTCTCCAACAGCTTTGTTATCACGGGTATTTATTTTCATGTGTTTTTCTGGTGCAGACCTACTGTTTAGCTGTAATAAATAAAGTCGCTTCTTGGCTTTGCCCCGGTAGTGCATTCGGGCAACAATTTCCTGACCGGTATAGCAGCCTTTGGTGAAGCTTACATGGCCTAATTGGTCGTAGTTTAATTCCTGCGGGGTATACAGACCTGTATCCTCTGCCTGTAATCTATATAAGCCCTGAGCCTGATCAAGTAATTTCCAGTCTTCCATCTTTCCTTCAGGCAGATTTGCATCTGCGCTAAAATCGTCAGAAGTGCCAGAAGCATTAAGTTGCCATAATTCATAGCGTTGATTATCAGGATCTGCCAGCCTCAGGTAAGCGTTATCGGCACTGCTTGCTTCTACCTGATTAAGAGCTGTGGGAATTGCAGTAAAGTGCTGACTCAGGTATTTTTTTGAGGAAGCTCCAGTCAGCCCAAACCGGGTAAAAAGCTCGGGCTTGATAACGATATCACTTTTATAAAATACACTGTATTTTTTTAAATGCTGTTCTGCAAAAGCGGCTGCACCTTTTTCCATTTCAAGGTAGAATG